>Ga0209515_10008927_pt1 | contig 11546 bp, 7 predicted proteins | sample Subgroupgradi54m_FD_187454 | JGI IMG/M metagenome (GOLD analysis project Ga0209515, IMG submission 187454) | Subsurface groundwater microbial communities from S. Glens Falls, New York, USA - GMW60B uncontaminated upgradient, 5.4 m (SPAdes)... ... | reverse complement strand
AAGACTTCCTAATGGAACAGAAAAAGAAGCGTATATAAAATTAAAAAGCGCATAAACCAAAGGAATAGACAAAAGACCGACTCCTAAATTTTGGGCCCGCAATATAAGAAATGCATCAGAAGAATTGCCTAATGTAAAAATTGAAACAATCAGAAGAAACATATAAAACTTAAACGGAAGTCCTCTGTTGTTCGGTAGTTTATTGGTTCGTTGTTCATGGTTTGCTATTCTGAAAGGAGTTTCTTTTACAAAAACAATTAATATCAGTAGTGTAAAAATAAGCGGGATCGCCGCAACAAAGAAAATGTAGTGATATTTTAAATTATTGTTCCTTAGTAAATACAAAAGAGCAAAAAGGAAAAGCGGTCCGACAACAGAGCCAAATGTATCAAGCATTCTTGCAATTCCAAATCCTTTGCCGCGATTTTTGGTTTGTGTTGAGTCGGCAATAAGAGCGTCTTTGGGCGATTCTTTTACTCCTTTTCCTACGCCATCAATAAATCTTAATGCCGATACTCCCCAAAAAGTTGTAAAAACTGCAAGAAGAGGACGGGACACGAAAGATAAAAAGTATCCCGCAAAAACTATGGATTTTCGTGATTTTAGTTTGTCCGAAAAAAATCCCGCAATAAATTTAAAGACGCTTGCGCCGCTCGTAACAAGTCCTTCTGTTAAACCTATAAATGATTTATCAAAATTTAAGACGTTTGCAAGATAAAGAGGAAGAATCGGAACCATTATATCCTGGCTTATTCCGCCGAAAAAACTCAAAAGACCAATAAAAAAAACATTATTAAAAAAACTTTTATTCTTTCTCACAATGGACTTATATTAACACAAGAAAGAAGAAGATATTATTTTGGAGAATTGACACTGACGATTCCGATTTGACTGGCGGAAAGAATTATTCCATGTCCTGTTGCAGTCAATTGACCGTTTTGATCTTTTTGAAGTGGAAGAAACGGTCTAGTACCATCAGCAATCTTTACAAACTCATATGTTTGCGAACCCATATTTACGTAAATCCTGTGCATATAGCTACCCGTAAGAGGCTTTTTAATTCTTGCTTCCAGTTCTATCCAAGGTGAATCTCGATGTCCTCCTCTTGACGCACTCGGATCGAAGCCTGAATAAATTTTAGGATTTAAGACCGTAAAACTTCCTGCATCACCTAACTTAACTCCATTTATTTCTTCAATATTATCCCAGTCTACGACATTTGGCTCTTCAGTATTAGGACTTTTTCTGACATGAACTCCTTTTAAAACTTCTACTTCCCCCGCATACACTTCGCTTGGATCATAGCTTGGTTCTAATTCAGTTGCCGCTTTTCCTGCTAGTTCGAGTCCTTTTCTTCCAAGAACCGCAGTGCCTGCAACAGCCAAAGATCCCCAACCTAATTTTTTAAGGAAATTTCTTCTGCTTACTCCTTCTGCCATATTTAGATGTTATCAATAATAGATACTATTGTCAATTGAGAATGTTTAAATCATACGGGGGATTTTCTTCGTTTGAGAATCCGTAGATGTCAACGCCGTCCTCTAAATCCTGTAAAATTTTTATGTATCTATAAAAAATTGCATTAGTCCAGCCGAAGCCGGATTGGATTCTGTAATGCGCTTCCCTTTCGGGCTTATCTCCTAATTTTGCGTCTATTCTCTCAAAAAAAGTTCCGTATTTTCTAAAAATTTTTGCATGAGCATTTACAGATTTTTCCATTATTCTTTTTGCATCGTCTAAGAATCCATATCTTAAAAGCCCGGTGACAGTCAAATATTCAAGAGGCGGCCAAATGTTTGGGTAGTCCCATTGTTTTGGTTTTATAACTTCTTCTATAACAGGCCTAAACCTTACCGGGAATTTGGAAAGGTTAATCTTAGGAGCAAGAGACTCCTTGGCTGTAATTACAAGGCCATATTCGGTCTCAAATATTAAAAGTTTCTCAAGCATTTGCTTTGCCTGTTTTAAACCTGCAGTTCCTGCCCACAATGGAACAAATCCTGCAAGAGAATAAAAAGGGCTTTGTTTTTTGTTTACGTAGTCATAATCAAAAAAGAATCCCTTCTCCTTGTTCCAAAAAAGTTTGTCCATCATCTCTTTTCTCTTTTGCGCCCTATCGCTCCAAAAATTCACTTTCTTTGGTTTGCCCGTAAGCGATGCGACAAGTTCAAAATCTTTTTCGTATTTATAAAGATAAGAATTTAAGTCAACCGGCAGAAATTCGTTGCATCTTCCGTAAAATCTTGAGGTAAAGTCCCAGCCTGATTCAAGCTCGGACGAATGGGCATAACCGTTATCTCTATCCCCGTATCTATTCAAATTATACTTTTCTACCAAGTGATTGTACTCTGCGGAATTATTCCAAACCCTACAATACTCTCTTGCCGCAATGTCCATTTTTTCCGAGAGCCACTTAACATGCCCAAAGGTCGAGGTGGGTTTTAATATAAAATTCCCAAGTATCTTAAGCGGAGAAAGCGAGCCGTTTCCGTTATTGAAAGTTTTATATGTATCAAGAATCATTGTTGTTAAAAACGGCGGTTGGGATCTTCCAACAGAGGCATGAGAACTAAAATTTGGAATAATTCCGAACTTTTGGAATAAATACTCAAAATTCTCTATCATTTCTTTCATAACCCATTCTCTTTTTGTTCCCATCAGTCCCCTAAACATAAAAAAAGTATCCCAATAAAAAATATAGGAGAACTTTTTGTCGTTTGGAGTTATAAAATGATGTGGGATATTTAAAAAATTGCTGTGAACTTTTTCCCTTGCGGGATTGTGAATTATTTTGCCCCAATAGGAATCTATATAGTCCAGACAGTCTTTAAATTCGTTTTCGTAGTTTCTTTTGTGTTTTGTTTCTCGAGTCTTGTAGGAATTGACCGGAATAATGCCCAGGGAGTTCTGCATGATATATTTAGTATCAGTCTTTTTGATTTTTTTGTCAACATTTGCACGTCGCAAAATACAAATTATGCTACGCGAGCATCGCATAATTTAAGTCCATTGTGCAGACGAATACGTCGCATAATGGACTTTAGTCATCAGAATTAGTATACTTTTAATAACATGAAAGAACTGCCTGGATTGATTGATGAGTTCTTGGAGTATCTTGAGGTCGAAAGGAATTGTTCAAAACTTACAATTAGAGACTACAGACACTATCTTGAAATCTTTAACAGTTGGGTTACCGCTTCCCTACCCAACAAGTCTTTAAAGGATCTTACTATTGCGGATGTTAGAAAATATAGAGTTTTTCTTTCAAACAGAGTTGATAAAAAAGGTCTCACCTTAAAAAGAATTACCCAGAATTATTATGTCATTGCTCTTCGTTCGTTTTTGCGCTTTCTTCTTAAAAATGATCACGAAACTCTAGAGCCATCAAAAATCGATTTGCCAAAGGCAGAAAGCAGGAGTCTTAAATTTTTGGACAGAGACCAAATAGACAGGCTTGTTATATCGGTTGACACGCAAAAGCCCGAGGGGAAAAGAGACAGAGCGATTCTGGAGCTTCTCTTTTCAACTGGACTTAGAGTATCGGAGCTTGTATCGTTAAACCGGGATAAAATAAATTTAGAAAGGCGGGAGTTTGGGGTAATCGGAAAAGGCGGACGGGCAAGAGTAGTTTTTATCTCGGATAGAGCTGCTTCGTCACTTTCGGAGTATCTTAAAACTCGGGAAGATGTTTACAATCCTCTATTTATCCGCTATTCCGGACGGGAAATTCCGGAAGGCCGGGGACAGAGGATGAGACTAACCGCTCGAAGTATTGAGAGAATTGTTAAAAAATATGTAAGAGCGGCGCGTTTACCTGTTGATGCGACAGTCCATACACTGCGACATTGTCTCCATAAGGACACGCGTATTAGTATGCCGCGAAAAATTGTTTCAGCAAAAGATCTTTTTGAAATTGAAAAAGGAAATACAAAAGTAAAATCAATAGTCTGGAATCGTGGATATCAAGTAAATAGCCAAATTATTCAGAAAACGAAGCATAAAACAGATAAGCTAATTTCAGTTTGGGCTGGAGGCTACGAGCTTATATGTACTCCCGAGCACAGACTATTCTCTCTTACAAAAGAAGGTATTGTGGAAATTCCTGCTTACCAATTAAAGCGTGGGATGTATGTTGTTGGTATTAAAAAAATTAGTCAACAGAGTAAATCTTATTATTCAAACGACCTGTGGCGCCTTATAGGATATATTTGTGGTGATGGTACTGTAAGTCTAAGAAGACGTGGTGTTATTATCAGCGATAAAGATCGTCTGTGCTTAGAATATTATGGTAAGCTAATAAAAATAGTCTTTGGGAAAGATGTGCAAATTCGACCCGCAAATAGATCTAAGTCGTTTACGCTTTTTTGTTACTATATGCCTTTAGTGCATATTCTTGAAAAGCTTGGCCTTGCATGTATTGGCATGAAGCGTCGTGTGCCCTGGCAACTATATGCCTCATCAGAAAAAGCTATTGGCTCATTTATAGCTGGTTTATACGATGCAGAGGGAAATTCTGTAGGTCAACCTCGTATATTTGGAGCAAACAAAGAATTGCTAAAGGATGTTCAGATGCTCCTTTTGCGTCTTGGCATTGATGCCCACCTTTATTATCGTAAACGTCACGTTAGGCTCCCACAAGGAAAAGTTATTGAACACGAGATGTATTGGCTTCATATGCTATATCGTCCAGACCAAGAAAAGTTTAAAAATCTTATTAAAACACTTAAAAAATTCACTGTCTTAAATAGATACATTGGGGATAAGCTGCCCGTCGGTCCAATTTTGAAAGATCTTCATGAAAAAGCTCTTAAGCAAAACAAACATCTGTACTCAAGAAGAAGAGATCAACGAACTTTACACACTCCAATGCGCTATCTTTCTGGAAATATTATCCCAACAAAAAAGACAGTTATGAAGTTCTACACACGCTTCAAAAGAATGGGATTAAACGATCCGCGGTTAAATTTATTAAGGCGTCTTGCCTCAAGCAATCATATGTTAAAATGGCTTAAGGTTAAAAGTGTCGAATTGTTTCAAAGCAATGAAGAAGTATATGATTTTGCAGTAGAAGAGACTGAAAATCTTATAACCGACGGCTTTATTTCTCACAACTCCTTTGCAACCGATTTGTTAACAAATGGCGCCGATATCCGCTCGGTTCAGGAAATGCTGGGGCATAAAAACATCTCGACAACCCAAATCTACACCCACGTTACAAATAAACAATTAAGAGATGTGCACGAAGCCTTCCACTCAGGGAATAAATGATTAACGGTCAAGTTGAGGTTTTTTTAAATTTTTCCTAACACTAAGCCTAAAAGCGCCATTCGTACATAAAGACCATTTTGCACCTGACGAAAATAGGCAGCTTGAGGAAAATTATCGATCTCTAAGGGAATTTCTCTTACACGCGGTAATGGATGCATAATGACAGCACGACTTTTTGCAACGATTTCTGGTGTTAATGCATAAAGTTGATCGAAACCTTGAAGATTAGCGGCAATAGCTGGTATCTCTTTTTCCTTTATTCTCTCTTTTTGAACTCTTGTAAAATATAAAACATCATAATCTTCTGTCACTTCATCAAGTGAAGTAAACTCATTTATTTTTACGCCTTTTCTACGAAGCTCTTCTACCAAATCTGATGGCATCCTTAAAAAGGATGGTGAAACAAAATTAATTTTTACATCATAAAGTGAAAGTAAATAAGCTAAAGAATGGACTGTTCGACCATATTTTAAATCTCCAAGCATTGTTACTGTTATTCCATCAATTTTTTTGCACTCTTTTTGAATCGTATAAAGATCTAAGAGGGCTTGAGTAGGATGTTCTCCTTCCCCATCTCCTCCGTTAATGACTGGAATGCCAACGGCATCGGCCGCAATTCGCGAGGATCCCACTTCTTTGTGTCTTAATACAATTATGTCTGTATTAAAAAGTTCTACAACCCTAACTGTATCTTCTAAAAGTTCTCCTTTAATTGCAGAGGAAAATTGAGTATTGCTTTCACTAATAACAAGTCCTCCTAAGTTTTGCATAGCTGTTTCGAAGGAAAGCCTTGTTCGTGTTGAAGGATCATAAAATAATGTCGCTAGGCGGTACCCACTCAGATGATCGGCAAATTTTCTTTCCTGACGGATTTTTTTGCAGATACCTTCCATTGTTTCAGTTTTTTCAAAAACGACGCTTAAATTTTCCCGATCAAATTGTCGTGCGGAAAGAATGTCTGCTCCTTTAAAATTTCTAATTCTTTCAAAATCTTTTGGTTGCGGGGTCTGTCTTGACTCTCGTTGGCTTACCATTCGGGCTATTTTAGAGGTTTTTAATTTTTATGTCAACTTTAAAATAGATTTTAAAATAGATTATGTTATAATGTTTCCGTTTATGATTCAAGAAGGTGAACCGCGTTCATCTGCCCGATCTACATTTGGTTTTGAAACTTACCTATCTCCCGACACATACAAATATGGTTCAAAAGAGATGAGACAAATCTGGTCTCAAGAAAACTTCTGGTCTTTAGGAAGAGACATCTGGATTTCAGCGGCAAGAACACAAAAGGAAGCCGGATTAGTTAGCGATAGTCAGCTCGACGATCTGGTAAAAAATAAAGGAAATCTTTCTGTCGAAAGAATTCTTGAGCTTGAAAGAGAATTAGGGCACGACGTTGCCGGAGCAATTGCAGCGTTCAGCGAGGTTGCACCTATTGGAGGAGAAATAGTACATCAAGGTATGACTTCCGAAGACAAATTATCAAACGCGGAGATAATTCAGATACTACAATCTTTTGACATCTTGCGTCCTAAGCTAACAGGTGTTATTGGAGCTTTTGGTAAAAGAATTGATGAAAATAAAGATCTGGTTTGTATGGCCTGGACACATCTTCAAGCTGCTGAACCGACTACAATGGGATATAGATTTGCTAAATATGCTCAGGATCTTTTAATTGATTTGAGACTTTTAGATTTTGTTAAAGGAGAAGTTAAGGGCAAAGGAATAAAAGGCGCAGTGGGAACGTCTGCGTCTTTTGAAGAAATGCTTGAGGGAACCGGAATGACCGCTGAAGAGCATGAAAAAAAGATTATGGAGCAATTAGGAATTGATTATGTATCAATTTCTGATCAAACTTATCCAAGAAAATTCTTATACACGACTCTTTCATCTTTGGCAGGAATTGGTCAATCTCTTCATAGATTTGCTTTGGATTTGCAGATACTGCAGTCCTCTGCTATTGATGAGGTTTCAGAACCGAGGAGAAAAAAGCAGGTAGGTTCGTCTGCTATGCCACATAAGGCAAATCCCGTAATTGCTGAAAATATTGATTCTATTACGGAGGAGCTTCCCGGGATGTTAAATTCTGCATGGTTGACTGGGGCATTTGTCACTCTTGAGAGAACGCTTAGGGATTCAGCTGGAAAGAGAAGCTACTTGCCTGAAAGTTTTTTGATTGTCGATGAAGCCTTAATGAGAGCCGAAAGAATAGTAAAGGGCATGGAGATTCACGAAAACGCCGTCCGTGCCAATCTTGAAAAATTCGCTCCATATATGGTTACGGAAATTGTTTTGGGAGCATTGGTAAAAACTGGAATGGATAGAAAAGAGGCTCATGAAATTTTGGTAGGACATTCCGAAACTGCACGCGATGACGTACGATCGGGAAAACCAAATCCGATGAAAAATCTTTTACTTGGGGATTCAAGAATAACATCTGTTTTGGGGGCTGAAAGAATAGAACAAGCGTTTGAAAGTGTATTCAGCCATGTAGGAAATGCACCTTCGAAATGCACTACATTTTTAGAAGATGAGTTGTATCCTGCGATAAATGGAGGTAATAATTAATGGTAAGACCAGAAGATGAAAATCGACCAGGTTTTATAAAAGATGCGCCGGCAGAAAATTTTGCGCAGGGAATTTTGGAAGTGGACTTGCCTGCCGAATTCGGACAACGAACTCAAGGTAAAGTTAGAGATACTTGGGTAAAAAGTGGTGAACGAATAACCGTAACAACAGACAGAACTTCTGCTTTTGATAGATTAATCTGTACAGTTCCTTCAAAGGGTGCTGTTCTTAACATGACATCCAAAAGGTGGTTTAATCAAACAGGTGAAATTATTCCCAATCATCTTGTTTCAGTTCCTCACCCGAATGTTTTGATTTCAAAACAAGCATCAGAAGTAATACCTGTTGAAATGGTTGTTAGAGCTTACATGGCAAAAAGTTCAACATCTACATCTATTTATCATAATTATGTTGAGGAGGGGCGAAGAAATATTTATGGAATTGATTTTAAGGGTGGACTTAGGGCAAACGAAAGATTTCCAATGGGTCCTATTTTAACTCCAACAACAAAAGCAACAGAGGGTCATGATTTAGAGCTAGACGAAGATAGCGCAAGAGAAATTGCAGATAATACCGGAGGTCTTGGAACTTGGGATAAAATAAAAGTTGCAAGTAGAAAATTGTTTGAAAAAGGCTCTGCGGTTTTTAGCGAAAGCGGTCTTATCTTAGTTGATACAAAATATGAATTTGGAATAGACAAGGACGGAAACGTAATGCTTATTGATGAACTCCATACGTCTGACTCTTCAAGAATTTGGAAGGCAGACTCATATGCGGAACGTTTTGAAAAAGGAGAGAATCCGAAATCGTATGATAAAGAAATATTAAGAAAGTGGTTGGCAGAGCATGGGTTTACGGGAGAAGGTCCGGTTCCTGTTGTTGACCCCGAAATAATTGTCCAGATGTCACGCGCATATAATATTCCATTTCGCTTATTAACAGGACTGAATGTGGGTGATAGCAGATCTACCAAGGAGATAAGAGATGCAGTAGTTAAATATTTCGAAAGAAATTAAGCTTCAGCAGCTTTTATGAGATTTAAGAGGAGCATTGCTACGTTGACTGGGCCCACGCCGCCCGGAGTCGGGGTGTAAAAAGAAGCTGTATTTTTTATATTTTCTTCCTCGTAGTCGCTATGGAACTTTTCGTCTTTTCCTCTATACATCCCTACTCCAACTAGAATTACGCCTTTTTTAATATCTGACTTTTTTATAACATTAGCTTTTCCAACTGCGCAAATTATAATATCCGAATTTTTTAAAATCTCTTCTTTATTTTCAGTCTTACTCGAAATAACTTTCGGCTCAATACCTATTTTGTTTAGAGTTTTTATAATCGGTCTTCCCGCTGTTACTCCCTTACCAATCACAGTGATTCTTTTTGATTTTATCCATTTGTCAAAATCTGTTCGTGCATCAACCCCAGGGGTTAACGCATAAATCTTTTCTAAAATCTTCAAAGCCGACAATCCAACCGGCGGGGAAAAACTGGAACTAGGATGAAATCCGTCAACATCTTTTTTAGGATTTATAGAATTTGCGATTAAACTTTCATCAATATGTTGCGGAATAGGTCTTTGAATTATTATTCCATGTACGCCTTGATCATTGTTCAGTTTATTAATCATTCTCAAAAGTTCATCGGTTTTTGTATTTGGGGAAAGATTCTCAACAGTTATCTTAGCGCCGATTTCTCCACCTTTTAATTTCTTCTGCCCTACATAAGCTTGCGATGCTGAATCGGTTGTAAGGGTTATTATGTGAAGATGAGGAGTAACATTTTTCTCTTTGAGTTTTCCTACCCGTTTTTTTAAATCATTAAAAATCTTTTGAGCAATTTCCCGTCCATTAACTATCATTTAACCTATTCCTATAAAAGTGGCTGATGCAACGTGGTCGTTTGGATTTGAGTATCTCATTAAGATAACTCCCTGAGTATCCCGGGCAAGTCTAGGGATAGATTTTATTTCGAGCTTTACGACCTGGCCCTTTTTGGATGTAATAATAATTTCCTCACAATTTGTCGGGATAACTTGGGCAAAACCAACTTTTCCGGTTTTTGATGTTACTTTTGCAACTTTCGCACCCTTACCGCCTCTACTCTGTCCTCTGAAGAGCTTGCATGCAGTTTTTTTGCCAAGACCGTTTTCCATAATCGTTAGAAGATCATCGTTTCCTTCTCTATTTATTACATCCATTCCAATTACGATATCGTCTGTGTCGAGTCTAATTCCCCGAACTCCCTGAGTTGCTCTTCCTGTTGGTCTTACTCCCTTTTCGGAAAATCTTATTGCTTTTCCATTTTTGGTTGCTAAAATAATATCATTCTCACCGCTTGACAACTCACTCCATGCAAGTTCATCGCCTTTTTCAAGTTTTATTGCTACAATTCCGTTTCGTCTTATATTCTCAAAATCTTTTATTCTGGATTTCTTAACAGTCCCTTTTCGTGTTGTTAAAAAAACATATTCACTTTTATCGTCTTTCCCATAATTTATAAATGATTCGACTTTTTCCCCTTGCTCAATATTTAGTAAATTAACTATTGCCGTACCTTTGCTCGTTCGGGCTGATTCATTAATATCGTAAGCCCTAAGCTGATAAACTTTTCCTCTATTCGTAAAGTACAAAAGATTATCGTGGGTTTGTGCGTATCTAATGTGAGCAATGCTATCCTCTTCTTTTGTTGTCATTCCCTTAATTCCTTTTCCGCCTCTATGCTGGGTTTTGAAGGAAAGCATGCTTTGCCTTTTTATGTAACCTGTTTCCGTCAGCGTTATAACAGTCGGTTCGTTTGTAATTAGATCTTCATCGGAAAACTCGCCTACTTTGCTTTTAAAGACCTTTGTGCGTCTTGGATCGGCATACTTTTCTTTAAGTTTTGCAAGCTCATCTTTTACGACTTTTAGAATTTTTTGCGGACTTTCCAGTAAATCTCCCAGGTATGCGATTGTTTCCTTAACCATTATGTATTCATCCTCAATTTTTTGCCGTTCAAGTGCGGCAAGCCGGCGAAGCTGCATATCCAAAATTGCAGTGGCCTGAATTTCGGTCAGCTTGAATTTTTTTATTAAATTCTGTTTCGCTTCTTCCTGGTCGCGGGAGGCTTTAATTGTTTCGATTACCGCATCTATATTATCTACGGCGATTTTAAGACCCTCTAGAATATGAAGTCTTGCACGGGCTACTCGAAGTTCGTATTCTGAGCGTTTTTTTACTACCAAAAATCTATGCTTTAAATATTCCTCTATTATTGTTTTAAGATTTAGTGTCTGAGGTGTTCCATTTACAAGAGCAACAACGTTTGCTGAAAAAATTGTTTGAAGGCTAGTGTGCTTGAATAAGTTATTTAAAACTTTTCTCGGCGCGGCATCGCGTTTAAGCTCAATTACGATTCTCATTCCGTGCCGGTCTGATTCATCGCGAAGATCAGAGATTCCTTCGATCTTCTTGTCTTTTGCAAGTTCTGCAATTCGGGCAACCAAAAGAGCTTTATTTACCTGGTAAGGAAGTTCTGTTACGATTATCGCCGATTTTCCAAGGCCTATGTCTTCTATGTCTGCCTTGCCTCTTATTAAAATCCTTCCCCGTCCCGTTGTGTAAACATTTTTTATTTCGTTTATATCGTAAATGCTGCCCGCGGTTGGGAAATCCGGACCTTTTATAAACTCTAAAAGCTCATCAATTGTCGTATTTGACGAAAGAGTTGGA
>Ga0209515_10008926_pt1 | contig 11550 bp, 13 predicted proteins | sample Subgroupgradi54m_FD_187454 | JGI IMG/M metagenome (GOLD analysis project Ga0209515, IMG submission 187454) | Subsurface groundwater microbial communities from S. Glens Falls, New York, USA - GMW60B uncontaminated upgradient, 5.4 m (SPAdes)... ... | reverse complement strand
CACTGATCCTTCAGCGCTGATTAGAGATGTTTTTAGACTGGCTACCGGTATTGGTGGTGGAATTGCCTTTTTACTGATGATATTTGGGGCTTTTGGGATGATTACCTCTGCCGGCAATCCGGATGCCCTGAAAGAAGGCCAGCAAAGGTTTTTCAGTGCCATTATCGGCATCCTATTTATAGTATTTTCTACCCTGCTGCTGCAGATTATCGGAGTTGATATACTAAGTATTCCAGGATTTAAGTAGAGTCAAGAATCGAGAGTCAAGAGTCTAGAATGAGAGACACTAAGGGTTTTAGAAAACTAATTGCATGGCAGAAAAGTAATTTGCTGGCACACTTCATCTATGACACCACTGCTGAATTCCCTAAAGATGAACTTTTTGGGTTAACTTCACAAATGAGACGAGCAGCTTTATCAGTATGCGCAAATATCGCTGAAGGTTATAGTAGGCATGGTTTGAAAGATAGAAAACACTTCTACCAGATGGCAACAGCATCTTTAACTGAATTAGAATTTTTTATTGACTTTTCTTATGAAAGAAAGTTTATAAACTTAGAAAATTATGAGACAATAATAAATGCTCAATCGGAAGCAGCTAGAGTATTAAGTGGTTTATTAAAATCCACTTGACTCTAGACTCTAGCGACTAGTCACTATTTATGAATAAGTTAGCTTTAACCTTACCTGGCGGACAAACCATATATGACCCGCAAGACAAATTTCATAATTTGGGAGAGTTTCTGACCGGACTTTATAATGTGGGTTTTCTGGTTGCCACTTTTGTGGCTCTTTTTTGGCTGACCTGGGGAGTGTTTGAATATATTTTTGCCGGCGGGAATAAAGAAAAACTCTCCTCTGCCAGAGGCCGGATTACCTGGGCCATCATCGGGCTGATGTTTGTACTGATGGCTTTTTTGATTGCCCAATACGCCGGCCAGGTTCTTTTGCCAAGCGGATCAAATCAGCCGGCCAGGACTTTACCGATATTCTCAAAATGAAAAAATACTTTACTTTTATTGCGGCCGTAGATATTTCCCAACAATATGCCTTTGGGGACCTGAAAAATCTAGGCCAGGGACTAGACAGACTGGTTTTGCCGGCCTTTGGGATAGCAGCAGTGGGAGTGATTTTTTATTTTATTTTCGGGGCCTTTAAATATATCTCCTCCGGCGGAGATAAAGAGGAAGTGGCCAAAGCCCGGGGGATGATTACCCACTCTATTATTGGATTTATACTATTAATGGCTCTGTTTTTAGTAATTGAATTCCTGTTTGGTAAATTGTTTGGAACTAATATACGATTTATAAAAGGACTTTAAGATGAAACTGACTGAAATAACTATAGCCATTGGTGGAGGGGGTGCAGCAAAAACTCCGAAAGATATTTTTGGAGAAATCACCCCGCCAAAAGAGCTGGAACCTTTAATTGGTAAGGGCGGCCAAGGAGCCGGTGGGATTAGCCTTTTTCTAAATAATCTGATTACTTTAATTTATGAGATAGCGGCAATTTTGGTGGTGTTTATGCTGCTGTGGGGAGGGCTGGAGTGGATCTTGTCCGGTGGAGATAAGGAAAAAGTGGGAGAGGCACGTAAGCGGATAGTTAATGCGCTAATCGGACTCGGCTTATTGGCTGTAGCTTTTGCCATTTTGAAGGTATTTGGCATCTTTACCGGCTTTACAACTTTCTTCTAAGTATTGACAAGTGATAAAATATAGCTCTATTATAGTTATAACAGTATGACTGATTATAAATATATGCTAAAGAAAATCTCTGCTGGTATAGTCTCCTCAGTGGCTTATATTATTTCTTCTACACCGGCTTTTGCTCAAAACATTATAATTAAACCACCAACAATTGATAATAAACCAGTTGGTTATACTGATCTGGGTGATTTCATTAATAAAAGTATTGGCTTGATTTTTATTGTCGCTGTTATCACAGTTTTGGTTATGCTGGTCTGGGGTGGGATGCAATGGATACTATCCGGTGGAGAAAAAGAGGCTGTAGGAGAAGCACGTAAGAGGATTATTAATGCGCTGATAGGGTTGGCCATATTAGCAGTAGCATTTGCAATTGCCCAGGTAGCCGGAACATTTTTAGGATTTAACATTCTTGGTAACTTACCTATTCCTTCCCCTGCTGGTCGTTGATAAACTCAACTCATTGTGGTTGACCAAAGATACGTTTCATGATACTTTGAAAGTATGCAGCCCGCTGGTACAGATTTTTTACAGTTTCTGGTGGGTAGAATAATTAATATATCTGTGGCAGGAGCTTTTATTGCTTTAGTGGTGGTTTTGGTGTGGGCCGGGATTAAGTTTATCACCTCCGGCGGAGATGCCAAAGCTCTCGCTCAAGCATCCCAAGCCATTACCTGGGGGCTGTTGGGGATGTTGTTTTTGGCTTTGGCCTGGCTGATACTACAGCTAATTGCCGCATTCACGGGCATAGACGCCTTAAAATCTTTTGACATTAAGATCCTGCAGCAGTAAAATCTAACAAATGATTTCTGAAACGCTAAGACGCCCGCAATATTTACCAGATGGGGCCGAAGATTTTGGATCTGGTGTTATTGGACCAAATATCCTGGATCACATTAACTTTTCCTATATTTCCGGTAGAGCTTGGAGAGGTGCAGATAGATTAAGTGGTGGATTATTAAATAAAAAAGTGCTACCAGTGTTGGCCTCTTTAGTGACAGTTCTGGCCTGTGCTCCAGGTGCTCCAGATGCTGCAGGAGGTCTTAGCCCGGAGCAGCAAGCAATAGTAAAAGCGATACAGACATCAGAGTTTCAACTGCCTATTAACGGAAAGTCTTGGTTTCTGGGAGGACCGCATGATACTAATCTTAGGGGTGGAACCAAGGACGCTATTGATATTGGTCCAGAATCAGTGGTTAGTTGTGCTCCTGGTGAACATAAAGTATTAGATAATCCACCTGTTGTAGCTTCGGCATCAGGGACAGTCAAGGCAATAGGCAACGAGCGGGACAGAACTGATCCTCTACACAGTGTAATAAAAATTCAAGCCCCGAATGGTCTTACCTTAGGTATGGAGCATCTTGACCAGTTTAAAGTAGCTGTGGGAGATACGGTGGTGGCTGGGATAACAGAAATTGCTAAACTCTCTTGTGAGAATGTACCTGGTGGACATACAGAAGGTATGCATGCTCATATTTATCTAAGAGGGCCAAATGGTGAGCAGATTCCTATTACAGGACATACATTTTCTGGTTACATGGTGCAGGAAAGAGTTGGCGAAGAATATCAAGGGTCTATGTTAAGAATTAATGAGCTGCTACGGACTGCAGATCGAAGGCGATGCGGTCCTGCCAAAAAGTCTATTGCAGATTGTGGAGGAATTAGAAATGATCTAATCACTGATACCCAGGCTTTAGTGGCAAATCCCAAAAGCGGTGCTACTCCAATTCCAACTATACCTGAAATAACTCCCACAATTGCAAAACCAATTCCAAAATCCGCATCTATCCCAGAACTTGCAGTAGAGCCAGGATTAAAACTTTTTGACTCACCTCTTGCACTTTACCACACTGCATATCCTATTAATTGGCGGGTTGATAGTAGCAGTGTACCTGGTGCAAGCCAAGATTACTTTGTTGATCGAGATGCACCTATTGACTTGTATGCTGGAATAACCATCGAAACAGAGAGAATAAATCCTGCAGTCACTTTAAGTGCCTATAAAGAACAATTTGTTAATCAAATGATAGCATCAAATGATGCTGCAAAAAGATCATTTAAGGAAGCAGCCGGATCTTCTGTTTCATCTCAAGCCTATCATGATATTGATAGGCAAAAAGCTTGGAGTATAATTGCTCCTCAGCTACTGGGAGGTTCTAGTCTTTATCAGGTAGATTTAGTAGTTATAGTAAAAGATAGTACAGGGTGGAAATTTACATTAAGATACGACTCAAAAAGAACTCCTACTGCAAAGATAAGCTCTTACCAAGATGCTTTTACAAAACTGGCGGATTATTTCAGGTTTGGACCGGCCGAATAGTTGAATTAAATAGCTTTTTGTTTTACCCTTAAGGTATGTCTGCCCTAAAATTAATAGTTCATCGTTCATCGTTCATAGCTAATTGTTTAATAGCTTTAATTTTTCTATTAACTACTACCTATTATCTGTTACCTATTAATGCCTTTGCCCAAACAGTCACCCCTTCTGCCCAAGTTATAAACCCTTACTCTTTTACCAGTCCCTTGTCTCCTCAATATACCAATATCATGGCCATTAATTTAATTCATACTTTGAGCTGTCTGGCAGAAGGGGTATCTATAATTGGCCAGCCCTGTATTGAATATAGTTTTCAAAACAATGGCCAGGGATTAAAACCAGTCCAAACTCAGTACCTATCTTCTGGTGGAGCTATGGGCTCAATTTTTAGCTTCTTAACAGCTCTTTACACTAATCCTCCATTAAATACAAACCACTACCTGACTGACGTAGGGCAAAACTTGCATATTATCCCAGAAGCTCATGCTCAAGTAGCAGGATCGGGTAACAATGTCCTTTCTCCAATTCTAGATATTTGGAAAGTAACCAGAAATATTTCCTACCTAGCTATGATTATTATTTTTATTGCGATTGGTTTTATGATTATGTTTAGACAGAAAATTAATCCGCAAACTGTTATTTCTGCCCAGGCTGCTTTGCCGGGCCTGGTCGTTGGTTTAATTCTAATTACCTTTAGTTATTTTCTAGCTGCACTAGTGGTTGACCTTACTTTTGTGGGAGTAAGAGTTACTGCTGGAGTGTTTGAAGGTGCAGTACTGAAACCAGGGGAAACAGATAATCTTTTAAAAAGCGGTAACATTCTGACTATCTATAATAGCTTTATTAATAAAGAAAATTTACCCACGGTAGTAGGAACTACTGTTAGTACTGTTGACTCACTCAAAACCGGACCAATTGCTAACATGCTAACTACCTTTGTAGCAGTTCAGGGTTGTATTATTGGCTCTCAGTTAAATATTGCCGGTATTTTTAAAAATGTCCCGCTTTTGGGTGCAACTGCACAATGTGCTGGAGGCGGTTTAATAGGCACATTACTTACTAAAGTAGGGCTTGAGACTGGGGCTGTAGGTGGGATAGCCGGTTTAATCCTGTATGTTATTTTACTAATAGCGTTACTTATTGCTCTATTTAGAACTTTATTTGTATTAATTATTTCCTATATTACTTTGATAATTACCACGATCGCTGCTCCATTTTATTTTTTGTATGCCAGCATCCCCGGTAAGCAAGGTGCTGCCACTGCTTGGTTTAAAACTATGTTTGCCAATATCCTGGTTTTCCCGGCGGTTTTTACAGGTTTGATATTTGCAGCTTACTTTTTAGGTAGTACTGATGTAATTAAAATAGCCAAACAGGCTTCTTTCCCCACCAGCACAGTCCCGCTTTTAGGAGGATTAAATTCAGATTTTCTAAAAATAGTCCTAGCTTATGGAATTTTACTGATTACTCCTAGTATTCCAGATGCAGTTAAAGAAGCTTTTGGAGTTAAAACATCACCCTTGGGTGGGGCAGCCGTTGGAGCATTGGGTGCTGGAGCTAGCTTAGGCCAGGAAACTTTTGGCAGGCTAGCCGAAAGACTCCAGAAGAGAAGACAGGCAATTAGAGAAGCTAGAATGATGAGAAGATATCAGAGAAGAGATGCTCAAGGTAATATCCTTGAACCACAGGGTGAGTTCTATGAAACTCTTGGTAATGAGTAAAATTTAAACTAACTTAGCCGTAGCTCTTTGTAAAAGACCTTTGATAAATGCTAGAACTGCTCCACCCTTGTTCAGTTTCTCAAGTAGAATTACAGCTTCATAAATAGGCCTCGGCACACCAAATACCCTTCTTTTAACATCCAAGGCTTGTTGTCTTGTAATTAGTGCAGCTCCCAAAGCATCATCAATAATATCGCTGGCTGCTGTAAATGTAAGATTGGGAGTTCTAAAAACTCTACGATTATGATACAGCAAGAAATTTACAGCTCCCTCCAACTTATAGGCGAAAAAAAATACCTTTTCTGATTGTGGGATATCCTTCATTAGTTCTTTCATTTTCTTCAAGGAAGCAATAGGATCCCTTAATCCTCCTGCACCTTCTAAGCGTGGTTCTTCTTTTACTTCAGCTTCTTTTAAATCATCTGCTGCTGCCATACGATCTGTCCAGCTTCTTAAACCACCAACATAATCTTGGTCCCAATGATCTAACTGATCCTCCAGATCACCACGAGCTGTGAAAGTTTCAAAAGCCATACCACCCTCATAGGCATACGGCCACATGTCTCTTAGCCCTGGGTTTTTAGAATTAGGTTTGGCTTGATGGAAAAAGTGGACTGATTGATTCATCTCCCTGGTGGCAGGAGGACCAGAAGATGCTAACAAATCAATCTGATCATAGTTTCTTCTGTCAGCATAAAACTCTCTCCAACTGTTTGCTGTGGCTATAGCAATATTATTAACTGCATAGCCTCTAACTGCCGCCAAAGCTACCCTATCTTCTAAGGTCATTCCATCTTCTTGCTCTACATTAGCTATATTAATTTCTCTACCAATATAACGCCTGAATAACCTATCAGCTGCCGTTTCTAATTGACCTGGAGTAAAACTTCGCAAAATATCTATTTGTTCTTGTACGTTTCTTGCCTGTTCATCTCTGTTTGTTAAAGTTGGCAATACAGCCTCGAGGTCTCTGAAATGTTGGTTTCTATTAGCTAAAAGATACTGTAGTTCTTCTGTAGCTCCTCTAAAATTAATTTGAATAGCAGAGTTATTTGGAATTGCTAACATAATTTCCTGGGGACGAAGTAGTTGAGTAGGATCCCGCCTACTAACTGCTCCACTATATTCTGCAGCTTTAGCAGTATTGTTATTCCATTTAATTGCAATACCACTCGCTCTTTCAGCACTTGTGACTGCAATAAGAAGCAATTTTAGCTCTGCTATTTGACCAATTACCTGATTCCGTTCATTAGAACCTTGTGGTAATCCAGTAAGCCTGCCTTCTAATGCTCTCTTATCTCGCCATAGTTCGATTGACCCTTTACTGATAGCCTGTTCTAATACATTAACCCCCAAAGATCTTATTCTATCCTTAATATTAGCTCTAAAATCAGCCTCGTCGCGGAATATATCCTCGAGCCCCAACTCCCCACCTTCTCGGTATTCTTCATCGAAAGTCAATCCTCCTTTATTACGGATCTGATAAACAGCTTGCCCAACAGCATCTTTGGACTTATTAACTCTCCCTAATCTAGGGTCGTTAAGAATTAAATCTCGTTTCAAATCCCGTAGCATTTGACCAGCTTCTCTGCTTCTAAAATACAGACCCTGATTCTGCTTTAAGCGTGCAAGGGCCATCCTAGCACCATCAATATCTATTGTCATATTGACATGCCAATCATAAAAATTAGTCATAGGCGGAGCAGATTCTTTGGCTCCAATATATTTGGCTACAAATGAGGTATCGTGCAGTAACTGCAAAGCATTGGCATACCGATCAAGTTCTTCCTTAAGATCAGGATACCTGGCTGCAGCAATATAAATAGCTTGGTTAACATCCTGAGCTACCTCTTTAGGAAATTGAACATCGACATTATAATCTCCAGCTGTAATCAAGGCTTTAACTTCTCTCCTGAAAAACTGTCCACTAGGATCCTGGCGCAATAGTCCCCTGAAGTGCCCAGCTGTACTGTAATAATAATCACTAGTAGACGCTCTTTGAGCTATATCTAAAAACTCTTGCAATGCATCTGTAAATATTTGCTGATCATTAGGGGTAACACCATACCTATTCAAAACTTCTTGCAGGCGTGCAAGTGGATTGTCAGCCCCACCAGCAACTTGATTATTTATCCTAATTACCTCTATGCCGTCAGCGTTGTATCCTACTTCGAAGGGGCCTTCCGTCCTGGAACCAGCCAATTTCTCCCCATGTTTATAACTAGCTGAAACAGTTTTCATACTTGCAACTCTTTCTTTAGTAGCTAAATCAATAAAATTGATGCTATCAAGATCTCCTATTTTCGGCTTATACCTACCTTGCTCTAAACCTGTCTTTAATAAATCAAAGCTCAAACCAGCCCTTTGGTATTGAACAGGGTAAACTTCTTCAATCAATAATCTCAAAGCTTCATGGTTAAAAAGAAGTTCCTGGTCAACCAGCCTTCGGGCAGTATTAGCTGTAGCCAAATCTTTTTTCTCACTTTCAGTTAGTAAAGCTGGGTCTTTTTGGGCTAGTTCTTCAGCCCGAGTTGTAGGGGCAATTCCTTGCTCAATATTTGATCTATTTGGAGCTCTAAATTCTTCACCTGTTCGCTCATGAATATAGACTTCACCCTCATCACCTTCTTCACGTAACATTTCACTTCTTTTTTTAAGATCATGTTCTGAAACACCTTCTGGAAGATCTAATTTTGGTTTTTTGGAATGAGGAGTAGTATCAGGTCTTTCTTGACCTTGAGGTTCTTGACCTTGAATTGGTAGCTCGGTTCCTGTTTCTCCAGGCATAATTTCCTCCTACACAAATTCTATGGGATATTATACTCCCAAAATTTGTGGGTGTCAAGTTCAGTGTAACTTTTTAAGATTTTCTAGTCAATCAACAAAGGCGTTTGGGATTCAATCCTGAGTTGTGGTAAAATCCACGCTATGGAATGGTGGCAAAAAATAATTCAAGGTCATGAGCAAGCCAAAGCTGATAAAACTGCACGATACCGTATAGAGCTTGACCAACAATGGGCTAAAGAGCGTAGGCAGGAAGAGGAAGAAAAGCGTGTAAAAAGGGCACGAGCTAAAAAAGTGTCGATTCTGCTCTTAGATCAGCAGGAGTCCCTCGTTTGCTACAGGAAATAGCTAGAGAGGTATGGAGAGTGGGTAGTGTAATTGAGGATTATACAGAGGATGCATATTCAGATTTTGGATATTTCCTAGTCTTTGATTACCTTTGTCCTGCCTACTACATAGCAGATAAGGGATTAATTGTACCGGGGAAAACCTATTTAGGAATTAGCGGTAGAACTTATGAAAAAAACATTCTTAATGGAGCTGAAGATATAGTAGGCGTTGAGAAAAGAGTGGAGTTTACATTACGAGGAGGTGTAATAAAATTACCTCATGGACTTACTCCTTTAGTAACTTTTCCTCGAAGCCTTGACTATGGAGACTATGTACAGAGGGATGAAATAGCTTACAGACTAGCTTTAGATTGCAAGGCAAGAGCAAAGCTAGGACTTATGCCTCAAGACTTACAGAGAATTGCAGCAGATAAAATTCGGGAGTTAGGAATTACTGAACAGGCTCGTTAACGAGTCGAGTTAAATTTTGCTTATTAACATTCTCTGACAGCCCCACATCCGGCTGGACATTTTTCCCCACGTCTAACTACTTGTCTAATCTCTACTCCACATGCCCCACAATGTATACAAAAATCCGGATCTTTAGTCCGTAGACCTCCGACAATGAGGGAGTTTCTAGAAAAAACCTGAAAAGCCGTGCCTCTGAAGGTAACTGAGCAACTACTAGCTTTATCACCTAAAGCCAACATAGCCATCTTTTTAGCCTCTTGCGCCTCATTTGGATCATTAGAAAACCTACCTTGATAAAACATATGCGCCTCTCTTAGAGCCTCTTCCTTAATCTCAAAATATTTTCCTGTCTCAATATATTCCCATAAAACCTTATCACTCACTAATTTTTGTACTGCCGAGAGCCAACTAGGTTCTTCTGAATTTAATATCAGTGGAGTCATTCTAATATCCTCCAGAGATGCTCTTAATGGATAGTTACCGCTAAACTCTGCCAAAGCCTGGGTAAATCTTAAGGACTGATCCTGATCAAAATCAAAGATGATTGCTTTGTTGAATAGTGATTTTCCCAGACCGCTATTTTCTAAACTACTGATGATAATTTTCATATCTGGATAAATTCCCGGATACGGTGGACTAACCCACATGACTTCTTCAGCTACTTTATCTTCATCTTTATGATCTTTAACCCATCTTTCTATAGCATCAAAGGCTTGTCCTTCTACCCTACCAACGTAACCATCTCTTGAGATAATATGCCTAACTTTGCGCCCTGCTGAAGAAAGCAAGTTGCCAGCAGTATCAATCCCGAAATGGTATGGATCAGGAACCCGCTTGGTTTCCATAATCAAAGAAGCAAGCTTTTGTTCCCAATCCAGTTGAGGTGTATTATCACTGCATACTAAAAAACTATTAAATTCAGGGTGTTCTATGGTTTTCATTTCCTGGCTCGGGATTAAAAGTGTGGTCGGTCTCCTGGCTTTACAGTTGCGGCACAGCTTAGGATTTTAACCTAATTCCCCGTACACTTCTCCAAAATAACAGTCCGCTGGCCAGATTTCAAGTACCAATATTTAACATTTACACAGTAAAGTGTTTTAGATAAGTCTTAAATGATCTCTTTTGAGGCCCTTGATGACCTATTTTTCACGCTATATGATCTTTTTTGCTATGGATGCACATCCTATTCCGCAAAATGTGACCACTTTTGAGTTCAGGCTGATTGGGGACATGACCCTAAAACAGTTTATGTATCTGGCTGTTGGCATGGGTATTGCCTATGTTAATTTCGTTTTTCTGACCAACTCCATCCCTTTAATTGCCTGGCCAATTATCATACTGTCTTCCTCTTTGGGGGTGGCTTTTGCTTTTCTGCCGATTTCAGACCGGCCCCTGGATCATTGGCTGGGGGCCTTTATCAAAGCAGTCTATTCTCCCACCAAAAGAGTCTGGACTAAAGCCGGACATACCTACCAAAACGATCCTTTTTTTATCAAACGGCTGGACCTGTACAACAAGGCTTATGGAGCAGTTGCGCTACCGGTTCCTCCAACAATGCCGGCTCCGGTCCCTGCTGTGCAACACCCACCACCGTCCCCGGAAATACTCACCACGCAGGAGCTGTCCAAAACAGTGGAGCTGGCCAGGCAAGCCCAAAACCTGCAAATGCAGATTGTCCAAACTCAAAAACAGCTTGAGTCTGTTAAAACAGCCGGCGCTATGGACGACATTAATAAGATTCTGACCAACTTAAACCAACTGGTCAACCAGGCCTCGCAAATTAAACAACAACTGGCCAGTGTGACCCACGAACAGCCGCAAAAGCTACCGGCAGCAGTCAAAGTGCAGATGGTGACTGCTCTAAAGCCCAGGCAAACCCAAATAGTGTTGACATCTACCCAAAATGTCATCAATGGTATTATCACTGATACTGCCGGCATTTACCTGGACGGCGTGGTGGTAGTCATTTATGATAAAGAAGGTTTGCCGGTCAGGGCCTTAAAAACCAATAAGCTGGGTCAGTTCAGCGGAGCCACCCCTCTGCCAAACGGCCAATACACTATCCAGTTGGAAAAAGATAACCTCAACTTTGACGTTTTGCAGATTAACCTGGATGGAAAAGTATTAGCGCCACTGTTGATCTCGGCCAAGAAACTTTTACCAAACTAATATGAGTAACACCCAGGACCGGTTAAATATTGTTGATATTACAGATGACATCATCC
>Ga0209515_10008925_pt1 | contig 11550 bp, 9 predicted proteins | sample Subgroupgradi54m_FD_187454 | JGI IMG/M metagenome (GOLD analysis project Ga0209515, IMG submission 187454) | Subsurface groundwater microbial communities from S. Glens Falls, New York, USA - GMW60B uncontaminated upgradient, 5.4 m (SPAdes)... ... | reverse complement strand
CCGATTCTCGGGCTCTTCGGGCTGATGGCGGCCTGCCACGTCCCGCTCAATATCGCCACCGCCATGATCGCCAGCGTCGCCATCGGCCTCATCTTCGACAACACGATCCAGCTGATCTATCGCTATCGGGACGCGCGGCGGGCGGGGGCGGATGCCGCGGACGCGGTGCGCGCCGGGCTCATACGCTGCGCGCAGCCGATGATCGCGTCATCGCTGGTCGTCGCGGGAGGGTTTGCCGTGACGCTGTGCGGACGGATGGTGACGACGGTGCAGTTTGGCGCGCTGACGTGCGCCACGATCTTCTTAGCGATGCTGGGTGACTTGATCGTGCTGCCGGCGTTGCTGACGATCTGCAAACCGCGATGAAATGCGCGTATTGTTTCTCGACCCGTCTACACATCATCGGCTCCGATGAAACCCGGGAGGTGGTGACCGTGCAGTGCTTGGATTGCGGCAAGCACTCGCAACTCGACACGGAAAATTATTTGGAACTGCAGATCTCGCGACCTTCGATCGTGCGATCGTCGTGAACGAGAAGCCAGCACGCGCGTTGACCACACCACCAGCGTGATCGCGGGCCGCACGCTGACCGGCATGACAGCCTTGGAGTAGCACCTCGAGATGATAACTCCTCGACCTCATAATTTCTGTTACAATAACAACAATTGTTCCATCGGCGGAGCAGTCTGCGCTCGCCTTGCCTGCCTGAATCTAATATGCCCTTCTCGAGTCGGATCGCGCACTCGGCAGTCTGGGGCCACAGCACAATGACACGCGTTAGAAAGACGGTTCGGCAGGGCACCTCTAGCCCCGCCAAGCGGCAACCTACCTTGCCATCATCCGACCTGCAAGAAGTGGAACAGACCCGAAACACCGCGGGCCCCTCATTTCCGATTGTTGGAGTCGGGGCTTCCGCGGGCGGCTTCGAGGCCTTCTCGGAGCTGCTGAAGCACCTGCCCAGCACGACCGGCATGGCGTTCGTGTTGGTTCAGCACCTCGACCCCACGCACGAAAGCATCCTGCCGGAATTGCTCTCCCGGTCGACGACGATGTCCGTCGAGCAAGTGAAGGACGGCATGGCGATCGAACCGAACCATATCTACGTCGTCCCGCCCAATATGACGATGACCATCGCCAGTCGGATGCTCAAGCTGGCCGCCCGTGGAGTGACTCACGGGCTACACATGCCGATCGACCATTTCTTCCGATCGCTCGCTGACGATCAAGGCGGTCAAGCCATCGGCATTATCCTCTCGGGAAGCGGGTCCGATGGGGCGCTCGGCTTAGCCGACATCAAGGAACACGGCGGGATCATCTTCGTCCAAGACGACAAAACGGCGAAGTTCACCGGCATGCCTCGCAGCGCGATCGAGCAGGGGGCGGTCGACTTCATCCTTCCATTGGATGGGATTGCTCGAGAGCTGGCGCGAGTCGCGAAGCACCCGTATGTTGTGTCCTCGGTCCCCGCTGTTCGCCAAGAGCCGGATGCGTCGCCCCCGCCAACCAGCCGGGACGAGATGAGCGACATCTTGAAACTCCTGCGAGGAGCCAGCGGCGTGGATTTCACCGCCTATAGGCAGGCCACCGTCATCCGACGGATTACCCGGCGGATGATTCTTCGGAAGGTCGAGAGCTTGGCGGACTACGCGCAGGATCTCATCGCGAATCCAGAGGAACTGACCGCCCTCTACCATGACCTATTGATTAAGGTCACCGGATTTTTCCGAGAACCGGACAGCTTCGATATGCTCAAGCGAGTCGTCTTCCCCGCGCTGCTGAAAGACCGACCGGCGAGCAAGCCGGTCAGAATTTGGGTGCCGGGATGCGCGACGGGGGAAGAGGCCTATTCCATTGCCATCGCCCTGCTCGAATGCTTCCATGATCAGCCGATCCAATCGGACATCCAAATCTTCGCGACCGACATCGACGAGATCGCGCTGGCAAAGGCTCGGGCCGGCCTCTACATCGAAAATATTTCCCTCGATGTATCCCCCGCTCGACTGGAGCGCTTCTTTTCGAAGGTCAATAACACCTACCGGATCGCCAAATCAATCCGGGAGATCTGTGTCTTCGCCAAACACAACATCTTCAAAGATCCTCCCTTCTCGAATCTCGACCTGATCAGTTGCCGCAATCTCCTGATCTATCTCGAGCCGTCCGTGCAGCGGAAGGTCATGCCGCTCTTTTACTATGCGTTGAACGCCACGGGGTTTCTTACGCTGGGGACCGCGGAGACCGTCGGCTCGTTTGCGGAAGCATTCACCATCGTGGAGAAGAAACATAAGCTCTACACGAAGAGTGCTACGGCGATCCGCCCTCCCGTGGATTTCGCCGGCATGCGGGTGCCCTCGTCCGACATGCCCGGCTTGGGTCAGCGGAACCGACCCGAGGAAGCGAAACGCCCGGATGTGGATGTGCACAAGGAGGCGGACCGCGCCATCCTGAATTATTACGCCCCGGCCAGCGTGCTGGTGAATGAGCGGATGGAGATCCTGCAATTCCGTGGGGATACCGGCCACTACTTGCTCGCCTCCCCAGGCAAGGCCAGCTTGAATCTGCTGAAGATGGCTCGCGATGGTCTGCTGATCGATTTACGAGTGGTCCTGGATAAGGCGAAGAAGACCGGCGAGACGGTCAGTCGAGAGAACGTGGCCATCAACTATGAAGGCGCCATGCTGAACGTGACAATCCGCGCGATTCCGCTCAAGCTGCCACTGCCGGCCGGCTCCCATGTGGTCGTGACGTTCGATGAGCCGGGCTCCGCTGTGATCCCGGCGCGAAAGCGCAAGCCACGCGCAGCGATCGCCACGACACGCGAGACCGAGCGCGGCCAGATCAGTCAGCTGCACGAGGAGCTCGGCGCCGCGAAACAGTTCCTGCAATCGGTCATCGAGGAGCGGGATACCACCAGCGAGGAATTCAAATCCACTAACGAGGAGCTCCTCTCCGCGAACGAAGAGCTGCAAAGCACGAACGAAGAGCTTGAGACCGCCAAAGAGGAACTGCAATCGACCTGCGAAGAACTGACAACGGTCAATGAGGAAGTCCGGCATTGGAACACCGAGCTCAGTCGAGCCAACAATGACCTCAACAACCTCTTCAGCAGCGGACACCTGCCCATCCTCCTGCTGGGACGCGACCTGCGCATCCGGCGATTCACCCCCGTCGCCGGGCGCGTGCTGAACATTCTCCCGACAGACATCGGACGGCCGCTCGGAGATCTCGCGTTCAACATCCACATCCCGGATCTGGACGCGTTGATTCAAAAGACCATCGAGACGGGCAGCGCCTCGGAGCGAGAAGTCCAGGATCGGGCGGGGCATTGGTACAGCCTCCGGATTCAACCGTATAAGACCGCGGAGGACCGCATCGATGGCGCCGTGCTGGTCTTCGTCGATATTCACTCGCTCAAAGATGTGGAGCGTCTGACCCGCGTCCTTGAAGCGCTCCGACAGGCCGAAGCGGCCGCGCGGGTAGCCCAACAGTACGCCGAGAGCATTGTCGAAACCGTCCGCGAGCCGCTCCTGGTTCTCGATGGCACCCTGCGCGTCAAGACAGCGAATCGATCGTTCTACCGCACCTTCCAGGTCAGTCCAGGAGAAACGCGGGGTCACTTGCTCTATGAGCTTGGCGATCACCAGTGGGACATCCCCGCCCTCCGAGAAAGCCTCGAGCAGATTCTCTTCCAGAATGCCGAGTTTCGCGACTTGGAAATCGAGTGTGAGTTTCCGCATCTCGGAAAGAAGACCATGCTGCTCGATGCCCGACGACTGGATGGCAGCGAGACCAGCGGCGTTCTGATTCTGCTGGCGATCGAAGACATCACCGAGCGCAAGCGGGCGGAGGAGCGGATCATGGGCTCCTTGCGGGAGAAAGAGATCCTCCTGAAGGAAGTCCACCACCGCGTGAAGAACAACCTCCAGATTATCTCGAGCCTGCTTGACCTGATCCCGAAAAACTGGACCGTTCCCAGGTTGAGGATTGGAGTAGTATAGCAGTCCAACCAGGGAGGGAGCCGGATGAAGAAGCGGTTCACGGAGGAGCAGATCGCCTACGCCCTGAAGCGGCACGAGACGGGTACCACGGTGGCCGAGATGTGCCGGGAGCTGGGGGTGTCCGAGGCGGCGTTTTACAAGTGGAAGGCGAAGTACGCGGGGATGGGGCTCACGGAGCTGCGGAAGCTGCGGGCGCTGGACGAGGAGAACCGGCAGCTGAAGAAGCTCGTGGCCGACTTGAGCCTCGATAAGCAGATTCTGCAGGATGTGCTCGCAAAAAAGCTCTGAAGCCCGCCCGGAAGCGGCAGGTGGTGCGGCAGGCGCACATGGCCTACGGCATCAGCTTCCGGCGTACCTGCGGGCTGATCGGCTTGACGCGGAGCAGCTGGTACTACCGCAGTCTGGTGAAGGACCTGACGGCGCTGCTGCTGCGCCTGAAGGAGCTGGCAAGAGCGCGGCCACGGTTCGGGTATCGGCGGTTGTATGAGCTCTTGCGGCGCGAGGGCTGGCGCGTGAATCACAAGCGCATCCACCGGCTCTATGTGCTGCATGGGCTGCAGCTGGCGCAGCGGCGTAAGCAGAAGCGGGCCAGCCAGGTGCGCGTCCCGCTGGCGAAGGCCACGCGGGCCAACGAGGCCTGGAGCATGGACTTCATGCACGATGTGCTGGAGAGCGGTCGCCGATTTCGGATTCTGACGATCGTCGACCAGTTCAGCCGGGAATGCCCGCTGCTGGAGGCGGATCATTCGTTGACGGCGCAGCAGGTCATCGCCAGCCTGGAGCAGCTCAAGGCCGAGCGCGGCCTGCCCGCCGCGATCACGGTGGACAACGGCTCGGAGTTCGCCTCGCGGGCCCTGGATGCGTGGGCGTATCGCCACGGCGTCAAGCTGGACTTCATCCGACCGGGCAAGCCCGTCGAGAATGCGTTTATCGAGAGCTTCAATGGGCGGCTGCGGGACGAGTGCCTCAACACGCAGGTCTTCGGCTCGCTGGAGGATGCCCGGCAGCAACTGGAAGCCTGGCGGGTCGATTACAACCTGCACCGGCCGCACAGTGCGCTCGGCAATCTGCCGCCGAGCGAGTTCGCACGGACACGGTTGGCCGTGTTCGAAAAGGTCGAAAACCTCAACCTCCAACCGGTCTAGTTTTTGGGGGCAGGTCATCTCAATCGCCGCAGCAATCTCGCGTTGCTCGGAGAGCGGGGGAAGCGGCAGTCGAATCTCTAAGAATTCCTCTGGATACAAACGAAGGCGAGACGTCCATATCCCCTTCGATTGGCAGTTGACCTCAGCGATAAACTGCCTTGACTGGAAGAGATAATCGAAAAAGCGTGGCTCGCAATCTGCGCGACGAAATCGATATACGTTGTAAGACGGGCTGACTATTCCAGGTTCGGAAGCAATACCCATCGCGCCCATCCACGCCCACATCGTGTTGATAACCAGGTCGTTCGGCTCACACTTCTTATAGCCTTCCAAAGACTCAGCCATGAACATGCCGACACTCTTTTCTGCTCGGCGAGTGACACCGGTTAGGTGTGATACAGTCAGCAGTTCCTCTTCTCCTGATAGGGAGCGTTCATTTACTTCTCTTAATACGAATTTAGCTCTATGAACTTGCCAATGTTCTGGAATCCTGCCGAGCCATCCGACGCCAGAATCCTTGAGCGGGGCGTTAGGATCGAGACCCTGGGTGACGACGTGACTAATGAGGGCGGCGCGCTTCTCTCGGAGCAATTCGAGCTGTCGTTCCTTCGTGGCGATCAAAGCATCAATTCGTGCGGTCTCACGGTCAAGGAATGTCGTGATGACACGTTGGGCATCGAGGGGCGGCAGGAGCATTGAGAGATTGCCAATGAACTCCCAATTAGCCCTGGGCATCTTCACCCCATAAGTTGAAGAATCCACGACTGAAATGAAATCGCGGGTTAACATGTAATAGAAAAGGTAGTCCTGTGTAACACCGCTAGGACGCAGAACGAGTAGCTCCCCAGTACACACACCCTGACCTGCGGTGCGGTACACCTTCGCTAAATACGGCCGTAACTTTCCGAAAAGAACATCGCCAGCCCCGAATCTGCTGACCTGTCCACCGGACTCTGGCTTCTCTTCAACCTGAACTTGCTTTCCTGTCCAAGACTCCACCTGTTCAAGACCGATATAAGGAAACTCGGCATCCGGTTCCTCTATCTTTTTATTGATGAGAGAAGCACAGTATTTGAGCCGTTTGGTCTGCCAATGCGCGGGGACGCTACCCAACCACTCCACCCCGGATCGCTTGTAGTCGGGATACGCCCTCCACTTCATTCCGTCATCTCTGCGAGCTTATCGGCGATTCCCTCTTCGATCTTCTTAAGATCGGCCTCGATGACCTCCAGAGGGCGAGGGGGTGTGTATTTGTAGAAGTAACGGTTGAAATTAACTTCATATCCAACCTTCGTCTTGGACTCGTCCACCCAAGCGTTGAGTACATGCGACAACACCTCGCGCCGCATGTACTCGGTCACATCCTCCTTAAGCGGCACGTTCTCGTAGTCGCGTAACTCTGGGTCAGGCTCCGGGCTGCCGCTCATGTCAGTGCAGATATCGGCGGTCTCGTCACGTTCAGATAAAGCAGCTAAGGCCGCCCTGAAGAGAGGCGCGGACACTTTCACCCCAGCGGCATGAAAGGCTGTCCTCAACAGTTCGGCAAACGCCTCACGGTTTTTTACGACTCCCTTTGAAGCGAGAGGCCTGAGTGCAGAGAGAGCGGCCTCTTGCATCTTCCTACCTTCGGCGATTTCTGCATCTGCCGCCTTGGTATCTTTGCGCTTTCGACTCTCGGCAAGTACCTGGAATACCCCCGACTCGCGCAGACAGACCAAACGCTTTTCGGTCACTGCGAAGTTGAGCCGGAGAGGTTGTTCTACGGTGATGCGGCGATAGCCAAAGTCCTCGTTGTCAAAAATTCGGACGTGCTCGCCTTCCTTGAAGTCGCCGTAGAGCCTTGTGATTTCATCGCGCTGCGGATCACAAATTTCGTTCCGCTTGTTCCCAAGACTCTTGCGCATTTTCTTAAGGAAGCTCGTGGCATCGATGAGTTGAATCTTGCCTCGGCGGAGCTTTTCTTTTCGATTGGTGACTATCCACAGATAGGTAGAGATGCCGGTGTTGTAAAAGAGCTGGTCAGGAAGCGCAATGATGGCTTCCAGCCAATCGTGCTCGATGATCCAGCGGCGTATCTCGCTCTCGCCCGATCCGGCTGAGCCGGTGAAGAGTGGCGAGCCATTGAAGACAATCCCCAGCCGCGTGCCGCCTTCCTTCGGCGGCTTCATCTTGCTGATCATGTGTTGGAGGAAGAGTAGCGATCCGTCATTGATGCGAGGCAACCCCGCGCCAAAGCGTCCGCCGAAGCCCTGCTCTTCATGCTCCTTACGGATGACATCTTCCTCCGGTTTCCACTCCACGCCAAAGGGCGGATTAGCCAGCATGTAATCGAACGTCTTCCCGACGAAGTGATCCTTCGTGAAGCTGTCGCCAAAGTGGATGTTGTCGAGACTTTGATTCTTGATCATCATGTCCGATCCACACACGGCGTACGCCTGGGCATTGTAGTCTTGGCCGAACACCTCCAGACGCGCATCGGGATTAAGCTCGCGGAGATAATCCTCCGATACCGACAACATTCCTCCTGTGCCACATGCAGGGTCCAGGAGCGTCTTGAGAATGCCCTTGCGCGTAAGGGTATCGGCATCCGGTAGGAAGAGCAGGTTCACCATGAGACGGATGACCTCTCGCGGAGTGAAGTGGTCGCCCGCCTCTTCGTTTGAGGCTTCGTTGAATTGCCGGATCAACTCTTCGAAGATGTAGCCCATCTCGATGTTGGATACCCTGTCCGGGTGCAGGTCGATGTCGCAGAACTTTGAGACGAGCAGATATAGGCGGTCGGCCTTGTCCAGCTTGGCGATATGCTCTTCAAAACCAAAATGCTCGATGATGTCACGAGCACGACTGGAGAAGCCCTTGATGTAGGCAGTAAGGTTGGCAGCGATGTTGTTGGGATCGCCCTTGAGCTTCTCAAACGTGAAGCGGCTTGTGTTATGGAAGGACTGTCCAGCCACCTTGTTGAGGATGAGTTCGGGATTGGTGATCTTGCTGCCCTTCAGGCTTTTCAGCTTTTCGAGCACCTGCTCTTTGGTGGGTTCGAGGACGCAATCTAGGCGGCGCAGCACCGTCATCGGGAGCATCACGTCCTTGTACTGGTTCGGTCGGTACGGCCCACGCAGCAAGTCTGCTACTGACCAGATAAAGCTGACCTTCTCGCCGAAGTTGTTCATCGACTTTTCTCGATGAGTTTCTTGATGTGGTACTCGTGAATCTGGCCCGGCTTCATGTGGCGATTGAGCCAGCGGTTGACGGTTTGAAAGGTGACGCCGAGCTTCTTCGCGAGCTGGGGTTGGCTCATCCGATGTTCGAGCCGGTAAGTATTGAGCTGGTCAATCAGGTCGGCAGGCATGCGAGTATCGTATAACGACATATAACGCATTGCAAGCGGCTTATAGCAGGAAGTTCTTATCAAGCTTGCACGCGGCCTTCAGTGCCACCAACGACGCCGTTGTATTCCCGCTGAGGAGCAGTTGGGCCAGTAGGCCGGGGTTCTTCGTCAGCCGATTCACGCGGGCGTCATGCTCCTGGCAGGACTCATAGGTCAGGTTGTAGCAGTGTCGACAGCCGTAGTAGGTGCCGCCGGACGGCAGATAGAGCTTGGTGATCCTCCGGCGGCAGGAGCAGCCATTCTTAACCAGCGGACAGATGAACCAATAGCGCAGACCTCCGTACCGGCAAGGCGTGGTTGCCAGCTCGATGTCGTAGCGGAGGTCTTCCTTCTTACCAGTCGCTGCGCGGGTAAGAGTGTAGAACAGCGTGAACTGTGGGGAGGGCTGCTGGCGAAAACTGTACCCCAGACTGGATGTGACCACCCCGGCGCTGTTCTTCCATTCAACGCCGCCGCTTGTGGAGTGAACGGTAGCTTTGAAGACGCCCCACCGGTGGAAGTTGGACGCGCTCAACGAGCGGCACTCCTCGACCGTTGTTTTCTTGTCCCAGCGATAGCGTCCCATGCAAAATTCTCTCGTTAGGCGGCTTTTGTCCTAAATCATCAGGGAAAAGGGGTCAATTCGGCCATCAGCCAGACACACACAAGCACGAACGCCAGCCAACAGAGTTTGCGAAACGAAGCCATTTCAGGTCTCATCCAGCACGACAGGAGCGGGCAAGTCTTCGCCTTTCCGTCTTCTTTGGAGCCGTTCGAGCTGATTGATGGCCTTGTAGAGCTGCCGATCCAGGGACGCCTCGTAGCGGATGATCTTGTCCAGATCGTGACCGGAGGCAGGCACGGAACCCAGCAGAGCTGCCTGCTCCAGCTCAAGGGCTGCGCGCACCTCCAGGGGTTTGAATCGCTCTTGGGCTTCTCGGAGGGTGGCTTGATGGAGGGCCGCTAGCCCAGCTCGCAGCGCCTCATCGGTCAGCCCTTGGCTTCGGAGCCAGTCTCGAAGGGCCGGCCCATCGGCCTCGTCTTCGGCCTCGGCATTCCTGGAGAAACTGTGCTGATCGGCCAGCTTGTTGTAATCCTCGGCCCATTCCTCGGCTCCCTCGTCTGAGAGAATATCCGCGCCTTCCGTGAGCGCGGTAATGCAGCGCTGCGCGAGGTCTGCCTTGTCCTTGGTAAGGCTGAGCTGCTGGACGGCATTCAACGCAGTGGCATAGGTGCTTCTCTCCTGCTGCGCCTCCGTGTAACGGTCAAGCTGTTGGCGAAGGCAGCCCAGCTCGAACCGCAACACCCGCCGCTTGCGCCAGAGCGTGACGGCGATTTGCTCGACCAGCGCGTCCTCCATCGCCCCATCGGGTGTAAAGTAGTCTCGCAAGCCATCATGGAGTCGGAGATAGGCTTCTTTGCGTTCTTCGCCCTCGCCTTTGGTGATCACCGTGGCGTCGCTCAAAATACCGTGTTTGACCGCGTTGAGTTTGGCGATCTCTTTCCCTTCTTCCGTCTGCGGCCCCGTTGAGTGCTGGGCGTTCTTCCGGTTGGCCTCAACTTGTTTCTGCGTGGTCATGTTCCCTGTCCTCCTATCTATATGAGATTCTGTTGTAGATGCTGTGGTGGTGCGGCGTCAGCTTCAACCACAGCAGATTCCGACATCTTTCGGATTACAATGAGCCGATCTGCCCTCTCGCTCCGCTCAATTCGGAAACCAATGGCTTCCAAGTTCGTTTGCACCTCCCTGAGTCGTCGCCAGACCCAGTTCGGGTCCTTCGGCCATCCTCGGCTTCTGGTATCTATTCGAAGGCGTTCTGCCGCCTCGCCTAGGGTCGCCAGCAGCTCCGAAGGTTTGCCCTGCCATTGTTCACAGTTCTCCATGAGGCTGACAACGGCTTGAGCCACGAGGCTGGCGGTGATGGCCTCGTTGTGCTGCGCGGCAATCGCCTGCCGGTAGGCGGACAAGAACTCTTCCTCCTCGAATCCGAGCGCTTGGGCCACTGCCACTCCCCAGCGCGTAAAGTCAGCCATACGGGGCAGAAGCAGCAATTTCACGCCAGGCTCGATCCGCAGCGCTCGGGCGAGCGCGTCAAACATGGCCCCAAGCAGTACCGGCTTTGCTTGGTCGAAGCGGCTCCATAGTTCGGCCTCGCCCATGCGCCGGTCTTCGGGAATCCGCTCCAAGCCAAGCAGGATGCTGCGATCCAGCAGGTCCGGCTTATCCACCACCAGGTTGATGCCATTCAGTCCGATGATCCGCCGAAATGCCAAAATGACCTCATCGGTATCGGTGAACAACTCCCGCTTGGAGAAACCGTCTCCTGTGCAGGCGCGACTCAGCGCGTCCGACATCCACTCCGAGAGAGTGCTCAAGTTGTCGATGGGAATGAACCAGTGGTGAGCTGCTTGGAGCACGAGTTCTCGTAGATTGTCCGCCGGAGAGAGGGTTTGAATCGCAGAGGGATCGAGCAGCTCCTTAATGAGCCTGAACAGGCTTGATTTGGCCGCTCCTTGTGGGCCGTGGGCGACAAGCGGCGGATGCGGGAAGCCGGGGATAAGTGCGGCTACCAACCACACGAGCAGGAGCAGGCCTCGACCCTTATTGGGGCCTTCCTCGTGCAGGTTGACGAGGGCAAGAAAGAGTCGCAAATCCCCTCCGGGAACCGGGGTCGCTTGCGGCTTCTGGTGAGCCAGCCTTCGGAACAGAATCGGAGTGCGTTCAACTACCTGCCAGTCGCCAGGCGCCACTCGGACAGCTCTGCCATCGCCCAGGTCGTAATACAAGGAGCCTTCATGCCAAGCAACGCGGACCTGAAGCTCAACGCGGCTTCCCTCGAACCGAGCCTTGCCTTCGAGGACCTGAATGGCGGTCTGGACGATTTCAGCCGAGAACACCTGGCCCAGCTTGCGCCACGCGGTATGCGCGAGCCATCGCCGGAAAGCCTTTGACCGAATTTTGAAGACTTGCCCCTGAATGTCCGGGAGCACCGCGTGTGGTTCGTCGAATTGATCGTAGAAAAACACGAGCTGCTCCTCTTCG
>Ga0209515_10008924_pt1 | contig 11551 bp, 9 predicted proteins | sample Subgroupgradi54m_FD_187454 | JGI IMG/M metagenome (GOLD analysis project Ga0209515, IMG submission 187454) | Subsurface groundwater microbial communities from S. Glens Falls, New York, USA - GMW60B uncontaminated upgradient, 5.4 m (SPAdes)... ... | reverse complement strand
AGCGCATTAACATGGTCCCAGGGATCTGCTTCGTCGTTTGTCTCACTCCTTCTGGGTGGATCAAGTTCAGATCCAGGCTCAATTTCAAATCTTTTCATACCAATCCTTAAAATGGGATGTCGTCGAGGTTGATTGGCTCATCACCAATGTCTTCGATGACAACATCTTCCTGCTTTTCGTCCTTTTTAGCTGACTTGGCTGGCTTTTTGGAATCACTGGCTTTGGCAGGCGCTGCAGCCGGTTCATCGGTGCTGCCTTGGGGACTAGCTCCGCCCGGACTGCCCAAGAATGTTACGTCGTTGGCCACCACTTCCACTTTACTGCGTTTTTGGCCGTCCTGTTCCCAGCTGCGGCTTTGTAAACGGCCGCTGACCAGTGCTGGGCGGCCTTTAGTCAGATACTGAGCGACTCTCTCGCCCAGCGGACCCCAGGCAATAATGTCGACGAAGTCGGTCATTTCTTTCCACTCGCCATCTTGGCCTTTGTAGCTGCGGTTGAGCGCCAGGCTAAAGTTGCAAACGTTCTGGCCGTTTGGCGTGGTGCGCAGTTCTGGGTCGCGCGTTAGGTTGCCCATCAGTGTTACTTGGTTAAAACTTCGTGCCATGAAATGCTCCTTTCAGTCGCATTAGCTGTAAGCCGAGAGTCCTTAGCTCTAAGCTCTAAGCTTTCAGCTCTTAGCTTCTTTCTATTCTACTACGGCGGGGCTTCCGAAGGAGCTGCTCTTCTTCATCTTCCTCATCGTCATCTTCACGGTCACCACGCTCGGCGGCTTTTTTGACCTTTTCGGCCGCCAGTTCTTCGGCTTTGGCCTTAGCTTTGAAGTCTGGACGGACAATCAAAAAACGGATGATTTCATCTGTAATATTGAATGTTTGCTCAATTTTCTGAACGGCTTCGCCCGGCATCTCTACGGTGTAAAAAACGTAAACTGCGAAGTCGTTTTTGGCGATCGGGTAGGCCAGCCTGCGCTTGCCCCAATTGTCGGTATTAGTAATTTTACCGCCATTGTCGGTAATGATTTTTTCGACCTTGCCATTGGCCTTTTCTAGATCAATTTCAAGATCCGGGTGGTATAGCACCGTAATTTCGTAAATTTGATTCATGGGGTCTCCTTTGGTCTCGCCCAGCCGTAGTTTTTATAAAAACTACGGCTGGGTAAACCTGCGCGCCTAAAAGCCGCAAGCTGAGTTAATAGTGTCTAAATTATACGTCAATCTTTAACAGAGGTCAACAGTCTAAACTCCTACATGGATTTGTGGATGTAACTAAAATATTATAGTGTTTGTTTAGCTCTTGGGCGGCGGCGCTCGGAGCTTTGGTCTTCGACAACCCACAATCTATTTCCCTGATGGAGGGAGGCTTCTTGCTTAAGAAAAGAAACAAGTCAGCAGATATCATCCTCCACCTTGTGAAATACATAGGTGTAGGTGTGGTCACATACCCTCTAGGTAATTTCCTGCTGTTTGTGGGAATCACGCTTTGGGGTTTAGAGCCCATATGGGCCAATGTACTTCAAGGCATTGTTCTGATGCCGGTAGGTTTTTGGCTAAACAGAAGAATTACTTACCCTGAAAGGGCAGTTGATGAGCGTGTTAGCTTCATACGCTACTGCTTGGCCGGAGTCCCCATCATGGCAGCTACGATATATACCAATCTAGTCGTACACCATCACGGGGTATCATACCAACACGCCAATTGGGCGATAGTGCCCATCTACGGTGTGATTAACTTCGCAATGACCTACGTGTGGATCTTCACCACCAACCGGCGAAAAAATCGGCAGACCAAGGCATGAGTCCCGGGTGCAAATAACGCACTTCGGGACTCATGCCAAACTCAAATTACAATTACTTTATATCTTCGTCAGGCATGTCATCGTAGACATCGCCTTCAGTTTCACTGGTGCCTTCAGCCAGTCCAAAAACTTGCTCCGCGCTGCTGACTAAGACTTGACGCGGGCGGGAACCCTCAGCCGGCCCAACTATGCCCTGTTCTTCCATCATATCTATTAGGCGCGAGGCCCGGCCGTAACCAATCCGCAGTTTGCGCTGCAGCAAGCTGGTACTGGCCTTTTTATTATTTATTACTACTTCGACGGCTTCTTTCCAAGCGCTATCGTCCACTCCGCCTTCACTGCCGGCCATAATCGCGCCTTTGCCGGTTAATTGAACGGGCTGACTAACAACTTCATTGTCATAAGTCGGCGGCCGCTGGGCACGCAGGAAATCACAAATTTTATTAGTTTCGGCATCTGTTATGAGCGCGCCCTGCATACGTCTTGGCTTGGGATATTCGGGGATGCTATAAAGCATATCGCCGCTGCCCAGCAGTTTTTCGGCGCCAGCTTGGTCGATAATCGTCCGCGAATCTATCTGGCTGATGGTCGTAAAGGCAATGCGGCCGGGCACGTTGGCCTTAATCAAGCCGGTTATTACATCGACGCTAGGTCGCTGGGTAGCAATTACCAGGTGGATGCCGGCGGCACGGGCTTTTTGGGCAATCCGCACAATCAGGGCTTCCACGTCCCGGGCAGCCATCATCATCAAATCGGCCAGTTCATCAACTACAATCACGACGTAGGGCATGCCCTCTTCTTTTTTTAGCTGGTTATACTCGCCAATGTTGCGCTTGCCAACCTCGGCAAAAGCTTTAAGGCGGCGCTCCATTTCGGCCACCGCCCATTTAAGGGCGCTGATACATTTTTCCGGTTCGTGAATGACCGGCGCCAGTAAGTGCGGGATATCTTTATAGAGGTTCATTTCGACCTGTTTGGGGTCGACCAAGATCAGCTTAAGGTCTGAGGGGCTATTGCGATACAGCAGGCTAGTCAGTAGACCGTTAATCATGACACTTTTACCAGAGCCAGTTTGACCAGCGATTAGAAGGTGCGGCAGGCGGTCTAGGTCGCCGACGACCGCCGTACCAGAGATATCTTTACCAATGGCTATACCCAGCGGGCTTTTAACTGATTGCCATTCGGCACTGCTAAGTATGCCGTAGGCCGAGACGGTCGCAGCTTTAACATTCGGTACTTCAATACCGACTGCCCGCTTGCCAGGAATTGGCGCCTCCATCCGGATGGTATCGGCTGCCAGGTCAAGCGCTAGATTGTTTTCCAGAGCCGTCAGGCGCGATAATTTAACACCAGTTGGCGGCTTGAGTGTGTACTGGGTGACGCGCGGTCCAACATTGGCGCCCTCGACCTGAACTTCGATATTAAAGTTAGCAAAAGTTTCTTTAATGACCTCGGCATTGCCCTGCACATTGCCGGCGTCAGCTTTGTCTTGCTTGTCATCCAGCAGACTGAGCGGCGGGAACTGCCAGTCCGGGTCACTAGCGGTTATCAGGGCAGCATGGTCTTCGGTTGGCGCCAATTTTTGGGCAGTGTTACGGAGGCTGGCCAGGCGGGCACCGCTGTGGTGTTCGACCGGTACGCCCTCGTGCAGCTGGAAGTTGGGGCTCATTTTGCCCTTCAGGGCGGCCAAATCTTCTACATCACCTTCGCCTTCGGGTTTTTGGCGCTTAAACAGCTCGGATAGTTTTAGCAGTGAACGTGGATCAATGGCAAAGGTGAATAAGATAAAGAATAATGCCAGCACAAAAAAGACCAGCGAGGCCAGGAATTTTCCCAGGGCGCCTACCAGCACATCACCGACGGCTTTGCCGATCTGGCCGCCGTGACCGCCGACCCAAACGGCCGCACCGGCGTCATGGTGCAAAAAGGCGGTGTGCAGCCAGCTGGCAAAAAAGACTAAAAGTCCCACAACACCCAGCATTTTGGGCAGTGGTATTTGCTGGTCTTCGGTCAAAAATTTCAGCGCACCTAGATATATAAGCGCCAACGGCGCCACGATGGCGGCAATGCCAAAGGCCCACCAGGCACCGTGCCAAAAATCATGCGGAATTGGCGCGCCTATAAAAGCTCCAAAACCAAGCACTATACCGCCGACAATTAATATGACAGCGCCAACTCCGCGCCAAAAACCGGAATTAATATCCCTTTTTTTGTCCTTTTTAGGCGGTCGACCAGGTGATTTTCGTTTTTTTGCCATTTTACCCGCCTAGATTTTTCATCATATTATGGATCGATTTTCTCAAGGATTTATATCTCTTTCTAAAACTGGCATTTCTTAACTGTATATAGCGTAACAAAAACGGATGAAAAATTTTGGTGGGTGACATAAGTATAAGTGTTATATCTGAATCAGTCTATCTCAGTAGACTGTTGTAATTATAACATACTCACGCTGCTTTTGTCAATTTTCCGTTCTAGCAGCGTGAGGAGGCCCGTTCTTGAGAAAAGCACCATTGAAAAATCTAAAACTACAAAGTTTTACCTCTCTTTTCTTAAGGCCGGGCCTCTAATCAAGCTTGTCAATCGGCTGAGGCGTGAAGAGGTCCGACCTTGGAAAAAACAAAAGAGATTTTATGCAAAATCACTAGATTTTACCTATTTTTTTCCAAGGTCGGACCTCCAAAGTAAAGTGTCAACTAGGCCGCTTTTGGGAAAATTACTTCAATTTTTTCTTTAGGTGCAGAAGGAAATGTGTGGCTAAAGCCACTTACTGCTTCACCATTGGATGCCTCAACTATCTCAAAAACTGGTGTTTGAAAAACAGCAGGCTCTTTTACAACTCTTGACAGAACAATATCCCCGGCTTTTTGATAAAGTAGCACAACTTTATAACCTGTTTCATCGCGAGTGTCGAGTTCATACAAACCATCTTCGCCATTATATGGTTCTAGTTCTTCAAAAGGAACAAGTTCTACTTGCCAATCACTTGGTGATAATTCTTGTCGAGAATTGCCCATGTTTTTGCCTTTTTTATTTCCAGTCTTTGTTTTTAACTGAGTATTTTCATTACACTCCTAATATTCTGAAAGTCAACACAAAAACCTGTGCTTAACTGCGAATATTTAAACTGTCTGTTTCAAAGATAATGTTTTTGGGTTCGATAATCACCCGCCGCGTACCTTCCTCGACATGGCCGCCTAACCTGGCAGCCCAGCCGCCAGATTGCAGCACTTTTAATGAACCAGCTAAGTGCTCATCTGACACAAAAATCGCAAAGCCCAAGCCCATATTAAAAGTTCCATACATTTGCTCATCGCTTTTACCCGAATGTTCCTGGATAAAATCAAAAACCGGCGGCGGGCATTCGGGCGTAAAGGCCATGACGTATGTCAGCTCGCGGTCAGCCCGCATCAGTTTGCGCCAACCGTGGCCAGTTATATTGGCCATATAATGGACATCTACACCGGCATGGAAGAGTGACCTCACGGCATCTACGTAAATTGGTGTGGGTGTTAGCAAGCTTTCGCCGTAAGTCGACCCATCATTCAGGCGGGTGGAGTAACCTTCGGGCAAATTATCGACAATAGCTCTAGCATCGGTCAAACCATTAGCGTGGATGCCGCTGCTGGGCAAATAAATAATGTGGTCGCCGGCTTGGAGCTTACTGCTAACTGTCAAACGTTCCGGAGGGTTGATTTCGCCTATGGCTGACCCAGATAATTCAATGACACCCGGCTGCAGAATTTGCTTTAGTTGTGGTGTCTCGCCGCCGCCCCATTTTGCCCCCGCCAGGTTACAAGCTGTCGCCCAGCCATCAACCAGGTCATGCATGCGCTGAGTGTCATTAAACCATTCCGATTCTGCAACGGACATATGGGCAGTTACAACTTTGGGCATGGCGCCTACGACTATCAGGTCATTAACTATTCCCGCCACCGTGTCCTGGGCAATCGCATCGTAGTAAGTCTTCCCAGTGACTTCTCTCATAGCGTCAGCTACCAGATTTTTTGTGCCCAACCCCTCGGTTACCATGGCTTGGTATTTTCCGCCTTCGTACCAAATATAGGCTGATTCACCAACGCTTTCAGCGACTTCATGATAACCAAAATATCGTTCCAAATTATCTGTCGTGGAGCCCCCAGCCTGCTGGGCGGCTATTTTAAATGGGTCTAAATCACCGTAGTTAACACCGGTTTGCTCGTTTTTATCACCTGCCATTTCAAGGAGTTATTGTGTTGCTCCCTATCCAATTTTGCAAGCATAAGCAAAATACTTAAGAAATTAAGTATTTTGGATTTTCCACGAGGGTGGATTAATATCTTTTTGGCATCTGACGAGACCCGAGTAGATGTTGTTCAAAACAAGCGGCCTTGGGTGCGAGAGCTGTCTGACGAGCAAAGTTGCTTAGGAGCAAGTTTGGGAGGAGTTCTCGAGCGAGCTTGTTTTAAACAACGGATACATCAAGCCGAGTTAGCGTCAAAAAATATCAATCAACCCGAGCGTCTTGGTTCAGGAGGCGCTGGCGCATTTGGGCAAAGCGCCTTTGCTGCTCTAGGGCGATTTCTTCAGGCGTTTTTGGCTGTTGTTGGCCGTTAGCGTCAGCCTTGTGGGTATCATTGTTGGCCTTTTCGCTGCGGCCGCCAATAACATTGACTACGGGGATGACAATTGGGCTACGCTGGGTTTGTTCGAACAAAAAGTGTGTTACGTAATCTCTGAGCTCAGCCTTGAAGCGGTCCAAATCCACGCGCTTGAAGCGCTGCGTAACCGCTCGGCGTAGCTCGGTGCGGAAAGCGTTCATTAACTCTTCATTTTCTTTCATATAGATGAAGCCACGACTGATGATGTCGGGACTGGTCAGCAATGCGCCAGTCTTTTTATCGATAGTCAGTACCACTGCCACCACGCCTTCTTCGGCCAGCAGGACGCGGTCTTTAACCACTACGGTGCTGACCACGGCACCAGTTTGGTCTACCAAAATGGTGCCGTGCGGCACTTCGCCATCCAGCAACATTTTGTCTTTAGTAAGTGTTATGACTTGGCCGTTTTCGACGTTGAGCATATTGGCCCTGGGCAGACCTTCTTCTAAAGCGATGTCATTGTGGTATTTTTTGGCCGTAAAATCGCCATAAATTGGCAAAAAGAATTTAGGTCTAATGAGCTTAATGATGTCGCGGTATTCCTCGATGCTACCATGGCCAGAAACGTGCAGCGGTCCGCCGTGGTCCAGCTCATATGTCTCATGACGATGGACATGCACACCTTTTTTAAGCAGCTCGTCGACCATTGAGCGGATAAGCGCATCATTGCCGCTGTATGGAATTGGAGTACTAGATAGGATTACGCTGTCTTGCTCTTTAAGCGCAACATGTTTATGGTCGCCCAAGCTCATACGCTGCAAGGCCGAATTTGGTTCGCCCTGAGAGCCAGTACAAACGACTACAATCTGATCATCTTTTAAGGTTGGAGCCGACGCAATCGACACAAATGTACCTTTGGGTATTTTCATATAGCCATTGCGCACTGCCATCTCAACTGTAGAAATCATACTTCGTCCATCCATAGCGACCTTTTTACCGTGGTGCACAGCGGCGTTAACAATCATCTGTACACGGTTCATGTTTGTTGAGAATAAGCCGACAAAAATTCGGCCCGGCGCCCGGTCCATGATGTCAATGAAGCTTTTTTCAATAGTACTTTCACTTGGTGTCCGTCCCAGGCGTTCGGTGGTTGTAGATTCGCTCATCAAAAGCAGCACACCTTCTTTGGCCAATTCTTCTATGCGGCTAATGTCCGTGCGTTCGTGGTCGAGTGGGTTAGGGTCAAGACGGAAGTCACCGGTGTTAATCAACCGGCCAATTGGTGTATCGACAACTACCATGGTGCTGCCTGGAATGGAGTGCGTGACGCGCACTAGCTCAATGTAAAACTGACCGAGTTTCAGCCGTTCGTGGGTTGTTTCGTTCATAATGACAGTCTGCAACTGGAAGCCGTCAGGCATTGGCAGGCCAAAGTTTTGGAAAATCTCCTCGACCCGGCCAATAGTAAAGCGGCTGCCATAAACCGGTACATTGTATTTGGGCAAAATGTGCGGCAGACCGCCAATATGATCCAGGTGACCGTGAGTCATCACAAAACCCCTAAGCTTGTTCTTGATTTGATCTAAATAAGTAGTATCGCTGATACCGTAATTGATGCCTGGCAGGTCGACGCCGAGGTCGTTACCGCAATCAATCACAATTGCATCATTTTGGTACTCAATAACCATCATGTTTTTACTACCGCCGCTGTCCATGCCGCCTAAACCAATAATTTTTAGGCGTGGACTATCATCTATGACATTAGCTCGCCGCGGCTGGTCGGTTTGTTTAGTGGCTGCATCGAGGTATTGGTTAGCCACACGGTTAGCATCGTTTACAGCTTGCTTTTGGGCGCGGATGGCCGCGCCGCGGCTGACACTGCGGCCAGTCGATGTTGTCATCGTGCGGCCTGGAGACCTACGCACCGCACCGCCCTGCCTGCTAGCAGAGCCAGCAGCTCCGGCGGCGCTTCTGGCGCTCCGCTGTGTTGCCGGCTGCGATGCTCGTTCACCATATTGTTTATACGGCTTACTCTGCGCACGCTGCGCGCCTTGCGGAGCATCCAGATGCGAAGGTCTCTGATTGTTTAAATTGTTTGGTTTTTTATCCATTTTTATAATCTTTCCTCTCTGTTATTGAGATTATTAATTTTGAATTCATAAATTAAATCTTGGCCAAAATGCGCGGAATTTTCATAAAGTCATCTATTAAAGTTTGGCGCATAGCATTGTTGTAAAGCGCCGCTGCCGGATGAAATAAAGGTAGATAAACTTGGCCTTTATATCTTTTAGGCTGGCCGTGGGCGCTGCTAATTTGCAGGCCCGGCAAGAAGCACTCCATGCTGTGCCGTCCTAGTGTCACTACAATTTTGGGCTTAATGACTTGAAGCTGCGAGCGCAAAAAGGGTAAGAAGGCGGCTTTTTCATCCGGGTAGGGGTCACGATTTTCCGGCGGGCGGTACTTAACGATATTAGTGATGTAAACATCGGCGCGCTTTTGACCAATAGCTTCTAGCATCTCATTTAAAAACTTGCCGGCTGCGCCGACAAACGGCAAGCCTTGCTCGTCCTCATTTTTTCCCGGCGCCTCGCCGATAAAAACTAGCTCGGCATCGGCATTGCCATCGCCAAACACTAATTGCGTGGCGCCGGCCGCTAGTTCAGGGCAAACCTTTTGTTGCAAAATATCTTGTTTAATTTTTTCCAACTGTACTTCTTTTTTAGTCATTATTAAATTGACCGGTTTGTAGCGAAACGAATAGAGCGGATGGCATTTTTCAGCGCCCAGACGATGAAGAAAATTGTTAGTCCGTACTCAATTAAACTACCCGAATCGATGGCCAGCGAGGCAAAACTGTAAGCCAAACCAGCAAAAATTAGCCCCAAGAGCGCCTGGGTCTGCCATTTATTTAGTAATTTTTGCTCCTGATTCTTGGTCATTCTTATTCCTTCTGACCGGTTTTTTTCTCTCGCGCCGCTGCCTTCATGCTCAACTGCAGCCGGCCGCGGTCATCGATCGAAACTAACTTTACCGTCACTTTGTCACCTTCTTTAACTACGTCGCTGGGTTTTTCCACTCGTTCCTCACTCATTTCACTGACGTGCACCAGGCCATCTTTACCGGGCAGGACTTGAACAAAGGCGCCAAAGTCCATGACATTGACTACCGGTACGTCTTCGTAAATTCGGCCGACTTCCGGCTCTTCGGTGATAGTTTCGATCCATTGGCGGGCGGCATCGATTGATTTTTTATCCGGGCTGGCAATCATCACCATGCCATCGTCCTTAATGTCGATCTCGGCGCCGGTTTCGGCAATGATTTTGTTGATAGTTTCACCGCCCTTACCAATAACTTCACGGATTTTATCGGGATTTATCATGATGGTTTCAACCCGCGGTGCGTAGGGGCTCATGTCTTTTCGTGGCTCCGGCAAGATCGCCAGCATGTGCTGCAAAATCTTGGCTCGGCCGGCTTTACTCTGTTCCAAAGCCTTGGCTAAAGTCTCTACCGGCAAGCCGTGGACCTTCATGTCCATCTGTAGGGCCGTAATGCCCTTGGACGACCCAGCGACCTTAAAGTCCATATCACCGGCAAAATCCTCGGCATCGGCAATGTCGGATAAAATTACCGACTTTTTGCCATCGGTCATCAGCCCCATGGCAATGCCGCTAACTGGGCTTTTGAGCGGCACGCCGGCGTCCATCAGTGCCAAAGTACTAGAACAGGCGGCGGCCATCGATGTCGAGCCATTTTGGCTCATAATTTCGGTTACGCTGCGGATGGTGTACGGAAAATCGGCTTCGGCTGGCAGCATCGGCAAAAGCGCCCGCTCGGCCAAATAACCGTGGCCGATTTCGCGCCGGCCCGGGCTGCCCAAACGGCGGACTTCGCCGACTGTGTAACCTGGTGCATTGTAATGATGCAGAAAGCGGCGCTCGCCCTGGCGTTCCATGGTATCAACCATTTGGGCGTAGGACAGCGGCGCCAATGTCACGATATTCATCGCCTGGGTGACGCCGCGGGTGAACAAGCTGGAGCCGTGGGCGCGGGGCAAAAAGCCGACTTCGCTGCTGAGCTCACGGATTTCGGTAGTTTGGCGGCCATCGGGACGGATATTTTCCTCCAAAATTGCTTGGCGCAGATCCTCGTGCAGCGCCATCGTAAAAGCCTCGTCATAGTCGGCTTTTTGGGCGCCAAAATCGTCGCCGATATCGGTCTCAAAATGTTCGAACATTTGGTCGCGCAGTTTTTTGACTATGTCGCCGCGCTCCGGGTGAGGCGCGCGCAGGTTGGCGCCCATTTTGCCGGCCAGCCAAGTTTCAACCCGATCGATTATATCTTTAGCTGGCTTCACAAGCTCGTACTGCTGAGCCGTCACGCCAACTTTTTCAACTAGCTCTTGCTGCAATTTGATGGCCGGCTGGATCTGTTTTTGGGCAAATTCCAGGGCTTCGACGACCTGGGCCTCGGACACTTCATTAGCACCGGCCTCGACCATCATGATGCCGTCTTTAGTGCCGGCCACAACTAGATCGAGCGTCCCGTTGTCTAATTCTTCGGGGCTGGCAAAGGCGGTTAATTTGCCATCAACCAGGCCGATGCGCAGGCCGGCCACTGGTCCCTCAAACGGCGCGCCGCTTAGCATAAAGGCAGCGCTCATAGCAATCATGGCTACCATGTCGGGCCGGAAATTTGGGTCCATACTTAGCACCGAAGTTACACCCTGCACTTCGTTTCGATAGCCTTTTGGCCACAGTGGGCGGATCGGTCGGTCAATCAGGCGACCAATTAGTACAGCGTCGTCGCTAGGGCGGCCTTCGCGCTTAATAAAGCGACTGCCGCTGATCTTACCAGCGGCGTAAAACTTTTCTTCGTAATCGATGCTCAGCGGGAAGTAGTCCAAGCCCTGTACTTTACCGTCGCTAACCATGGCCGTGCCTAGCACCACGGTGTCACCGTAGCGCGCCAAAACCGACGCCGATGTTCTAAAACCAACGCGGTTGACTTCTAAGCTTAATTCGCGACCGCAAAAATCGGTCGCTACTTTAATTAGTTTTTTTCCGAACGGGTTAATGGTCTGGGCCATTATTTTTATTCTCACTTTCCTTTGTCCGCAAAAATTTCTTGGAAATTTCGGCGGGCTGAGTGATAAGGTTCAATCCGCCTAAGGTGGACT
>Ga0209515_10008923_pt1 | contig 11552 bp, 11 predicted proteins | sample Subgroupgradi54m_FD_187454 | JGI IMG/M metagenome (GOLD analysis project Ga0209515, IMG submission 187454) | Subsurface groundwater microbial communities from S. Glens Falls, New York, USA - GMW60B uncontaminated upgradient, 5.4 m (SPAdes)... ... | reverse complement strand
CAGATGCTCGGCCTTCCTCGCATCTTGCGGGGCTCCCTTCGAGCCCTCTTCGTTAACAATTTAAAACTTGGGCGATAGAGGGCTCGAACCTCTGACCTCTACCATGTCAAGGTAGCGCTCTAACCAACTGAGCTAATCGCCCCAAAAATATTGTGAGATGGCTATCAAAATTTGCTACTGCGTTACCCACCGTATCGCCTCTTGGACAATTCTGGCCGGCTGGCGAGAATTGTCGCAAGTCTTTAGAATTGCTAATATTAGATAACGTTCCTTCGTTTGTCAATATTCCTTTTAGCATCCAAATGGGCTTGAATAATAGGTTTTACCTTTGAAAGGGCTTGAGCACGGTGGGATATTTTATTTTTTTGATCCGGTAAAAGTTCGGCAAATCTCATACCTGAGGCAGGATCGATAAAAACAGGATCATATCCAAAACCGTAATCCCCTTTTTCATTAAAGGCTATTTTGCCCGGATACTGGCCACGTGTCGTACCTAGCAACTTTCCCGTCAGGTCGGCAACCGCCACCACACAAATGAAAGTAGCCGTTCTATCTTTTTCGGGAACACCCTCCATCATTTGAAGCAGTTTCTTGCAGTTTTGGCTATCATCTTGGGATTCACCGGCAAAACGAGCTGAGTAAACTCCTGGAGCTCCATTTAAAGCATCAACGCATAAACCTGAATCATCCGCCAAGGCAAGGCTTCTACTCCATCGAGCAATGACAGTAGCCTTCTTGATGGCATTTTCCTCAAAGGTCTTACCGTCTTCTTCCACAACGGGCGGTAAATTCTTGAAATGACGTAAGGACGTAGGTACAACCGGAAGGTCGGCTAAAATAGCGCGGAGTTCCTCAAGTTTTTTCTCATTCCGCGTAGCAAAAACCAGAGGAATCATACCAAAGGCAGTTTCAACAATTTCTTCTGGCAGCTGATGAGCTCTTGAATACCTTTCTTGGCCAAAATTAAAAGACGATCCATCTCCTTTTTGTCAAAAGGTTTTCCCTCTGCAGTTCCCTGAACTTCAATAAAACGGCCTTGACCCGTCATGACAACATTCATATCCACCTCAGCCCGGGAATCCTCCTCATAACACAGGTCCAGAAGCATCCGGTCATCGACGATCCCAACGCTCACTGCGGCTACATAATCACGAATAGGATTCTTAACAAGAGCTTTGTTTTTCAACAACTGCTGAACCGCATCCGCGAGTGCAATGAAGCTTCCCGTAATACTAGCGGTTCTCGTGCCTCCATCTCCCTGAATCACATCCGCATCAATCCAAAACGTACGTTCTCCAACTTTTTCAAGATCTATCACAGCTCGAAGCGATCTGCCGATCAATCTTTGAATCTCGTGAGTACGTCCGCTCACCTTCCCGCGACTCGCCTCGCGCGATATCCTCTCTTTGCAAGAGGCCGGAAGCATTCCATATTCCGCGGTAAGCCATCCCTTTCCTTTACCTTTTAGAAAAGGAGGAATCTTGTCCTCGACGGAAACAGAACAGACCACACGGGTTTTTCCAAACTCGATCAAGCAAGATCCCAATGCAAAATCCAAATATCCTCTTTTGATTTTGATCTCCCTCAGGGAATGATCAGAACGATTGTCTCGCATCACTTCACCCCCAGAATCTTATGAAGTCTCGGTATCACTCTCACGTTTTGGAGCTTTCCAAGCGCCAAGGACTGAAACCGATTTAAAACTTCAAGCAGTTGGCCATCGATATCTCTCTCACCGTCTATTGTGATCGGTTGAAGGACAAGAAGAGTTTGAGGATTAATTTCGTGAATAATGTTAACGGCCTGTTCGAATTCAACGGGTTCGGCTTCTTTTGAAATCACAATTTTCACATAGACTTCCTTCAGCTGTGCCAACCTTAAAAACTCCCGGTGCTCCTCGAAGCAATTCCGATCCTTGGTAACACTCGGAAGCTTTATATCCATCGACACCACATCGACCAGATACAAAACCTCATGAAGTTCCTTCACATGAAAACCAGCCGTTTCAAGATAAAACTTAAACCCCTGCTCTCTTAAAATAGGGGCGATCAATTTAATGACGGAATGATAGAGCAAGGGTTCACCACCGGTCAAACTGATATACGCATGAGGACCACACTCTTTTTCAAGACTCAGCACCTCATGAAGAAGTTCACTGATAACAAATTCTTGCACTTCATGATCCAGCTCATCACAAAAATCACAATGGAGATTGCAAGCAGGAAAACGGATAAAAAGATGCTTCTCGCCCAGATGGGGACCTTCTCCTTGAAGGGAAGAAAAGATTTCAGCGATACTGATCTTCTTGAAGAGAGTTTCTTCATTCATCGGAGTCAAGGGACGGCTCCACTTCGTTCCGCCGCCACTCGCCCGTGGCCTGGAACCCCGGGCGAGTACTGCGGCTGAGGTCCCCCGGCCAAGGCCGGGGCTCCAGCCGACTGTTGATGACTCATCAAAGGATCCGTAAGTTCGGCTTCTCTAAACCCTTTTTCACGGAGAAGGCATGAATCACATTCACCGCAGGGTTCGGCTTCGCCCTGATAGCAGGACCAGGTATGTTCAAAGGGAACCTGAAGTTTGTGTCCCAATCTTATGATTCCAGCTTTCGTCATACGGAGAAGAGGGGCTAGGATCCTTATCTTATGCCCTTCCACAGTAGCTTTGGTGGCCCGACTGAAAACTTCCTGCATAGCTTGAAAATATTCCGGTCTGCAATCCGGATACCCGCTGTAATCCAGACTGTTGGCACCTATATAAATAGCTTCCGCCTTTAAAACTTCAGCCCAGGAAAGAGCAAAACTCAAAAAAATCGTGTTCCTGGCAGGCACATAAGTAATCGGTATCAAATTCGACATTTCTTCTAAGCTTCTTCCTTTCGGAAGAGATATTTCCGTATCTAGAAGAGCACTCCCTTTCCAAGGAAGCTCGATGGAAATTTCTTTGATTTCGATTCCAAGATGCGCGGCAATCCAACGCGCACACTCTGTCTCTTTCTTATGCCTTTGGCCGTAATCCATGGTTAATGCGTGAGGTCGAAAACCGTCCCTTAAAGCTGCATAAAGCGCGGTGGTAGAATCCAGCCCGCCTGATAAAAGAACCACTGCCTGTTTTTCTCGTTGAGCTTCTAACATTTTAAGAAAGCTTCAGTAAAGATTGAATAGGAACCACCCGCACATGTTTCAAACGACAACCCAAGAATTGCTGTCCTACCGTCACAAAATTGCGCGGCATATCGCTCACGAAAATCCTCAATTTTCCATGTTTCATGGAATCGGATAAAAGGTGAAGCTTATCAAGAGTCTCTTGCAGATGATAAACCGTCGGACCCGCCGAATCAACTAAAACTACCTGGGGTCCCATGATCTGCTGAATAGCTTTCCTCAAAAGCGGGTAATGCGTGCAACCCAGAATAAGCGTGTCGATTTTCTTGTTATGAAACCCGCTCAGATATTTCCGGACCACTTCCATAGTGATTTTACCATGAAGCCATCCTTCTTCCACCAGAGGAACAAAAAGAGGACAGGCTTGGCTAAAAACTTTCACTCGAGGCTCCACTTTCTTGAGAGCCCTTTCATAGGAATGGCTTCGAACCGTGGCCTGGGTTCCGATCACACCGATCCTTTTGGCGAGGGAAAATCGAACGGCTCTCCTGGCGGCCGGCTCAATTACGTCGATGATGGTCAGAGGATACCTTCTCTTGAAAAAGGGCAGGCTCACACTGGCCGAGGAATTGCAGGCAACGACCAGCGCTTTCACATAGTGTTTCAGCAAAAATTCCGCATTTTCACAGGAAAAACGTATGATCTGATCCCTTGATTTGATGCCATAGGGAAGTCTTGCTAAGTCCCCATAGTAGACAATATTCTCATGGGGAAGCTGCTTCATGATTTCACGTACAACGGTAAGACCACCTAGTCCGGAATCAAAGACACCAATGGGTTGTTCTTTACTTGGATGTAAATCCTCTCGTTCTCTCATACTCTGCTTTGTAAGCCATGATCCCTTCTGAAATCAAACCTGCCAGATGGTCTTGATAGGTTGGGTCCGCAAGTTGCTTTGCCTCGCGGCGATTCGTGAGAAAACCTGTTTCCACCAAAACTCCGGGTTTATCCGTCCATTTGAGAACAAAAAACCCTGCACCTTTAATGCCCCGGTTATTAATAGAATGGTAACGTTTTAAAGAAGAATTGACGGCACGGGCCAACTCGATGGATTCCTGGCGATTCTCCGTATTGATAATGTCCCACAGAGTAGGATCCGAAGATCTTTTGTTGGGCAGGTCAGGATTAAGATCCATGGTACTTCCATATTCTACCACCATTTGGCTGGCTCTTTCCAAATCATCCACACTCTCAGAAATATAATAAATTTCCGTTCCGGAGACATCGTGATCGGGAGCTGAATTGGCATGAATGCTTACAAAAAGATCAGCTCCTGAATTGTTGGCGACCCAGGCTCTCTCGGGAAGAGTTAGAAAAACATCGCTTTCCCTCGTCATAACCGTCTGAATCCCCATAGCCTGAAGCTTCTCCCGAAGCTTTCTAGCGATCTCAAGCGCAACCTTCTTTTCCTGAAGTCCGTAGGCACCCACTGCACCGAAATCTTTGCCGCCATGCCCGGCATCAATAACCACCTTGTCAATCACGAAAGCACTGCCGGGATAAAAAACCTTTATTTCTTTCCACAAATTTTCTTTCTTCTTCCACCATTGCAGCTCTGCCAGTTCCCTGGGAAGCATCAAATTGCCTTTCACCAACTGAGGAGGATTAGCAAGAACCCTTACATTGCCGTTGATGCTGATGTAACAATCACCGGTCTTAAAGGAAAGATAACTGCCGCTTTTATAGAGAATGTGCTTTTTGGTAAGCGCATCCCATTCATAGTTCATCTTCAACAGATCGCAAAGGCTCATGATGGGAATGTATTCAACAGAACCAATTTTTTGACTGACTTCGTTCCATACTTTGGCTTGGGGAACTGAGGTAGCACAAGACGACATGAGGAGGGCCAGACTTAAAGTCAACAGAGGAAAAGTATATTTTCTCATTTATAGGAAACCCCACGTCGCCCTTTCCGCCAAAGGCGGATCCGTCCTTCGGCGGAAAGGAGGCTCCTGGGATAAATTCGCGCAATGGACTTGACGATCCCTACGGTCTCGCAAGCAAACGCTCATTTAAAGGATAAGGGCCACTCGAAAGCGGCCCTTATTGTATCGGCAACACAGATGTTAGCTTGACGTTCGTGACGCCTTTCCTATCCATCATTGCTCTAAGACTCACGAATACCCGTCAGCACTCGCCTTGATCCAAGAGACCTGAAACTTCCCATCTCTGGTTTTAAAAACCGGTTTTGCCGTGGAAAGTACCGCCTCTCCAGTTTAACTGGAGTCCATGAAACTGCATCTTGCGAGGTGTAGAAAATGCGGTATGAAAAACTAGTCCCTCGACAATATTGATTTTAGGGGAAGCTCGGTACTGTGGTGAGCGAAGACGCCACGAATCCCGCCACTAAAGCTTCAGCGGGTCGCCAGCGATTCAGTGGCGACTTGGCGGCTAGTCGAACCACTAGGCTTTAGTTACGTTCGTAGCCTGTTTCCCCTTGGGACCATCCACCACTTCATACTGAACCAGTTCACCCTCGTTCAAAGTCTTGAACCCGTCCGACTTGATGGCCGAATAGTGGACAAAAATATCTCCGCCGCCTTCGGATTCAATGAACCCATAACCTTTTTGATTGTTAAACCACTTCACTTTACCTTGTGCCACTTTAACTTCCTCCTTCAACAACAGTTGGGTTTGCACCCATTTCTTTTAAAATTTTAACACGTACCCCGCCTAGTTGCCAAATCTAAGATGCCCCTTTCGCAGTGAGAAAAGTCTCCTCTGCATGATAAGAACTACGCACAAAAGGCCCGGAAAAAACTGCCTTAAAATCCATTTCCATCCCCGTCTGCTCGTAAAAAGAAAAAGTTTCCGGCTTGATGAATTCCACCACAGGAAGCCTGCTTTCAGCTGGCTTGAGATATTGCCCAATCGTCACGATATCGCATTGATAATCCCTCAAATCCCGGAGAACGTTGACAACTTCCTCCACGGTCTCTCCCAATCCCACCATCAATCCGCTTTTGGTCAGGATACTTGGATCATGCGTTTTGACAGCCCGAATGAGATTCAAAGACCTTTCATACAAAGCACCAGGCCTGACTCTCCGATAAAGTCTAGGAACCGTTTCCAGATTGTGATTATAAATATTAGGACAAGCCTCACAAACCTTTAGAATCGATTCCCATCTTCCCTGAAAATCGGGTGTCAACACTTCAACCGTCGAATCAGGCAACAGATTTTTAAGCGCTAAGATGGTCTCATGAAAAATCTGTGCTCCACCGTCAGCAAGATCATCGCGCGTGACAGAAGTCACCACCACATGTTTGAGTCCCAATTCCAAACTGGCCTGGGCGACACGCTCAGGTTCTGTCTGATCGACCGCCCCGGGGGAACCCTGCGGGACGCTGCAGAAGGTGCAACGGCGCGTACAAAGATTGCCCAGAATAAGGAAAGTTGCCGTCCGATTGGAAAAACACTCACTACGATTGGGACACTTGGCCGAATGACAAATAGTGTTGAGATGATGGGTGTCGAGAACCGCTTCGGTGTGAAGGGTGGTTGCTTCAGGAATGGATTTTTTTAACCAATCAGGAAAACGACGCATCAAAAAACCATGACTCCGAATTTCATAAAACCGTGAAACACAACGAGCAAATTTTAATCTCGCGCCAAGTCCAGGTCAAGAAATATTTGAGGCATCGGGGAGTCCTTCGACTTCGCTCACCATCCTGAGCGAAGTCGAAGGGCACCTCGACCCCCTCACCTTAAATATTTCTGCTAGCTTCCCAAATAATTTCTGAGAAGGTAGGATGGGCATGAATGGTGGCGGCCAAATCTTGACGCGTGGCACGAAGCCTCAAAGCCAGCGAAAGTTCTGCAATGAGCTCCGAGGCCCTGTCTCCAATGATGTGTCCTCCCAAAAGCTGCTGGGAATTTTGATCAAAAACTAATTTCACGAGACCCTCTGGTTCTCTTTCCACATGGGATTTACCCAGACTTCCGTAAAGATATCGGACCTCCTCAACTTTTTTGCCCTGCTTCTCGGATTCTTCCTTGGTGAGACCCGTGGCCGCAACTTCAGGATGGGTAAAAATCGTGTTGGGCCATCCCGTATAATCCATAGGAATTGGATTCCGCTTCAAATTTTCAACCACATGAACCGCCTCGGCCTGCGCCACATGAGCAAGCTGAGGCGAGGCGATCACATCCCCCACGGCAAAAACCCCTTTCTGGCTGGTCTCAAGATATTCATTGACTTGGATGATTCCCTTTTCAGTTTTGACTCCGATCTTTTCCAAACCCAGATTCTCAATATTTCTCCTCCTCCCTATGGCCACCAAAACTTTCTCGCAGGAAAATTTCTCACCGCCGCTCAAGACAAAATTCAAATCGTCGGCCGGGGTGGATAGCTTCTCAATTTTCCTTTCCGCAAAAACTTGAATCCCGCGGCGCTTGAAAAAAACTTCCAGCCTTGCCGCAATATCACGATCGACCATAGGAAGAATATGCGGCATCATCTCGACGATAAAAACCTGCGTTCCCAAACTTGCGAAAAGGGAGGCGAATTCGCAGCCCACCACCCCTCCCCCGATAATCCCCAATCGTTTGGGAGCCTCGCGGAGAGACAAAAGGTGATCGGAGGAAAGAACCTGGGTCCCGTTAAAAGGAAGGATAGAGAGTTCTTGGGGACGCGAGCCGGTGGCAATCACTATCGTCCCGGCTTCAACTTTTTCTTCGCCGGCTTGAGTTTTAATCGAAAGGGTATGAGGATTTTCAAACGAGGCTTCTCCATAAAGGGTCTCCACACCCTTTTTCTTAAGGGTTTGAGAAAGGCCGCTTTCAAGAGTTTCCACGATTTCATCTTTCTTTTCGGCTATTTTCCACAGCTTATGGGGATGATCCAGACGAACTTCCAGTCCGAATTGGACGGCGCGGTTGATTTTGTCGATGAGAGAAGCGGAAGCCAGCATGGCTTTGGTAGGAATACAGCCGAGATGAAGACAAGCGCCGCCCAGCTTATGCTTTTCAACCACAAGGGTTTTGAAGCCTAATTGACTGGCACGAATAGCTCCGGAGTAACCCCCGGGCCCGCCTCCGATAAAAATAATGTCGTATTTTTTCATTGAAGTAAATTCCTTGGAATAGAAATATCCGCCACCACCACCCGGCCGATAAATCGCTTGGCCTCGCGCCTTAAAAATCCTTTTTTCGGAAGCCCTAGCGCAACCGTCACCGTCGCCCGGACGCAGGCGCCCATCACTTCGCCGGTGTCCGCGTTCAAACCCGACGGTATGTCCACCGAAACAACCGGCCTGCCGGATTTATTCATCAACGCAATCGCGGTCTTGAACGGCTCCCCGACCGGCTTGGAAAGCCCGGTGCCAAAAAGTGCGTCTACCACAACCCGCACTTTTTTAAGTGCCGCTTTGACTCTCCCGACCGGCAAATTTTCTGAACAGTCTATCAGGGATACCTTTATCTTTTCAAGGATCCTGAAATTCGCCAAAGGGTCAGGTTTCATTTCGAGAGGACTCTGAAAGTAAAACACGATGGGTTCGAATCCTCGATTGGCTAGATGACGCGCTACCACAAACCCGTCTCCACCGTTGTTTCCCTTGCCGCAGAAAACCGCGACCTTTTTTCCTTTTCCCCGAAGTAATTTCAAAGTCTCCCGGGCACAAGCAAGGCCGGCATGTTCCATCAAAATCAGGGAAGGGATGCCAAATTCGTGGATGGCCTTTTCGTCGATAAGACGCATTTCTTCTGCAGTCACAGATTTCATGAAAATGACAAATGAAAAAATCCCAATGACAAATCAATCACACCAGTTCAAATCCCAATCACATAAGTAAAATTCCAGATTTGTTATTTCCTGATTCATTGGGACTTTGTCATTTGGATTTGGGATTTAATCTTAAGCGACTTCGGCACGAAAAGTTTCGTCGGTCACCGAGGTCAATTTCACGGTTTGAAGGGAACCGATCATCTCAGGCGTTCCTTTGAACACAACCTTTTTCTCCTGCCAGGTACGGGCGAGCACCTCTTCCCGGCTTCTTTTGCTCATATCTTCCACCATCACCTTAACGGTTTCTCCAAGAAGGGTCTGATTTTTCCTGCGGGTGATTTCCCTTTGAATCTGCAAAAGTTGATTGTTTCTCCGGTTTTTCTCTTCGGCGGGTGTTTTGTCATCCCAACGCGCCGCGGCTGTGTGAGGTCGTGGAGAATATTTAAAAATGAAAGCGCCGTCAAATTGAATGTCCGCAAGCGCCTTTTTTGTCGCCTCATAATCCTCTTCGGTTTCGCCCGGAAATCCCACAATGATATCCGTTGTAACAGCAACATCAGGAATAAGCTCGCGCATGAGGTCAATTTTTTTTCGGTACTCTGTCAGTGTATGGTCGCGCTTCATGCGCCCGAGAATAAAATCAGAGCCCGATTGAAGGGGGAGATGAAAACGACGGGAAATCTTCGGGTTTCTGGCAATGACACGGTAAAGTTCTTCGGTGGCATCCGAAGGATGGGAAGTCGTGAATCCGATTTTTTCGATGCCGTCGATTTCGCAGAGCGCGTCCAACAAATCCGGAAATGTGACATCCCCATGACCGTCATTGCGAGGAGGCCCTTCGGGCCGACGAAGCAATCGCTGTTCGGAGATTGCTTCGTCCCGCCCGATGGCGGGACTCGCAATGACAGATGCCAACGTTCCATTATAACTATTCACATTCTGCCCCAAAAGGGTCACATGTTTTATTCCCTGCTCCGCAAGCCTCCTCACCTCATCCACCACTTCTCTAAGCGGTCTCGAGATCTCCCTGCCGCGCACGTAGGGAACAACACAAAAAGAACAGACTTTATCGCAACCGGTCATAATAGGAAGATAAGCCTGCATCTTCCCTTCCAACCTCGGCATTTCATAAAGCTCGTAGCCAAAACCGGTCTTGGCAAGTTCTATGACCTGCCGTCTTTCAGCGCGCGCTTTCTCGAGTACTTTGGGAAGTTCCGAAATGCTTCGCGTACCTATTAATAGGTCCACCTGAGGATAATCGATGAAAAACTTCGTCTTGTAATTTTCAACCATACAGCCCATCACACCGATCAAAAGATCGGGCTTCTGTTTCTTCGCGGCTTTAAGCTGGGCAAGCTGATTGAAGACCCGATCCTCCGCGTGCTGACGCACACTGCAGGTATTGAAAAGAATCACATCCGCCTCGTCTTGCTCTTCAACGATACTGTGACCTCCTTTTCTAAGAAGCCCCGCCGCCAAGTTGGTGTCGAACTCGTTCATTTGACAACCGAAGGACTTGATGCACACCCTAAGGGGTTTGCGCTCAGTTCCTCCAGTAATTTGTTCTGGCATGGTTCCTTTCCTTCCAAAAATGATTTAAACGGTTCGAATAACTCAAATGATACTATGCGGCGGTCCTTAATCAAAATCTCTTTAAAAATAACCCTCACGACCTCTTTTTTGCGGATGGGGTCGAGTTCATCTTTGGCTTCTGTAAAACGGTTCACAACCTCCCTGACGTACTGCTGATACCCTTTTGCCTTTTCCTTGGCCAGAAGCTTTAATTCAAGTTCGGCAAGCCGGTCCCGGCCCCTTTTTTCTTCATCCCGCAAGTCTCCGGCTTTCTCCTTATAAATCTCAAAAGACATGCAGTCCTGCATATAGGCATCGTTCAATTTCTTCTGTTTCCTCAGATTTTCCTGAATTACCTTCTTTTGTTCCTGAATCATCTCAAGGAAAGCTTCACTCGGCTCTGCCTGGGCCTTAATCAGCCCGGTCAACCGGACGGTCAAAATCTTCTTATTGCGGGTCAGCTTTTCAATAATTGCGAAAAGCTGCGGTTCAACCATTTCCGCCCGGATCATCGAATTCTTGCATTTGATATCGTGCATATAGGCCGCCGAGCAGCGATACCAGCGTTTGCGCTTTTTTTGTGCCGAATTCGTCATTGCGGATATGCCGTGCATTTTGTGATGGCAGCGGGCGCAAACCAGGACTCCCGTAAAGGGATAGTCAAATTTGGTCATGCAACGCTCACCCCCCTTACGGTTCGCACGCAGTCTTGCCTGAACCTTGTCAAAAATATCTTGGGTTATAACAGCTTGATGTATCCCTTCAGCCACAACAATCTGATCCGGCGGGTTGGGAATGGCCCGATAGGTTTTACGGCTCTGATTATTTTTGTCATAATGATTCCGGTTCCAGACCAGCTTCCCTAAATAAACCTGATTTTTCAAAATATCGCAGATAAGTTTTGAGTGAAACCGGCCGCCACTTCGAGACTTGACCGCTTGCTTGTAAAAATAACCGGCGACTTGAACTGTGGATTTGTTGGAGAGATACATTTCATAAATCTTTTTTACGTTCTCCGCTTCGGCAGGTACGACTTCCAGAAGTTTCTTTTCCTTATTGTAAGTGTAGCCATAGGGAGAGTATCGAGCCCC
>Ga0209515_10008922_pt1 | contig 11553 bp, 13 predicted proteins | sample Subgroupgradi54m_FD_187454 | JGI IMG/M metagenome (GOLD analysis project Ga0209515, IMG submission 187454) | Subsurface groundwater microbial communities from S. Glens Falls, New York, USA - GMW60B uncontaminated upgradient, 5.4 m (SPAdes)... ... | reverse complement strand
TTACCTGCCATACATCAAAGAAATGGAGTTCCGGTTCAACCACAGAAACGAGCAGCTCTACCCGCTGCTAATTGGCGTAATACGCCAATTTGCTCCGAAAAGTACCTAATCACCAACCTTTATAATGCACAATCGTGTTGATTTGAATTTATCCACACCCGACAATAAATTCACTATTACTTACTGGAGTAAAAATACTCCTCAAACGACAAAGAATTGTAATTTCACAACACTTAAATGTAATTAGAATTCTAATCTATTTTTTACAGTTGCATTTTTTTGCTATGCCAACGGTTGCTCTAAATTTATCTGCCCCTCCGCCGAGCCCTTCACTTTACCGCCACCTAATTTTTGGAGGATAGTGGTGTTAAAAACCGCGGCCGGATGCCGCATTTTTCTTTTTCCGCATTTGATTTGTGCCAAGCTGGCCCTGTGCCGATTCTTTGCCTTTCCCAAGCGAAGCAAAGGCAAGAAATGACCCGTGCCGTGCAGATTCAATCCGCGAGCGCACCCCGATTTTTCCCATGCAGAACGCGATAATTTTAGTTCCCTTGCGGTTGTGTTGGCGTAAAAATTCAATTATCCTGTCATTGTCCTTGTCGGATTGCGCCGTGCCGATGATTTTGGCGGCGAAGGGCTTTTCGCGCTCCATGTCGGCAAAGAGGTTGTCAAGCTCGGGGCGGGGCGGCGTGCGGTCGAGGAAGTGGCTGGAGAGGATTGTTTTCACTCCTTTTTCTGCGGCGAGCGAGAGGATTTCTTTGCGGAAATTGAGTTCAGAGCTTATTTCAACATCAACAAAATCCGTCCAGGCCTCTATGCAGTTTCGCAAAATGGCCAGCCTCTCATCTTCGCTCCCGTAGAATTTTCCGCCCTCACGTTCAGGCCTGCAGGTGCAGATGGCGGGCCTTTCGCAGGCTTTCAGAAGGGCCCCGATGTCTTTGGATTTGGGCGTGATTTTGAGAAAATCTAGACGCAGTTCAATAATGTCGGCAACCTTGTTCGCCGCTGCAATGTCCTTGATTGCCGCTTTGAGGCTGTTTGCCGTTATCGGCACCGCGATGCGGGTTTTTGCCATTTTTACCATTGTGCCCGCTTGTTCATTTAATTTGTATGGGTTGGCTTTGCCATGTTTTTCCTTTCCAAAGGGCGGTCATTTTCGGCTTTTAATGAATTCCTTTGCCTGCCTGAAATACTGCCGCAAGGAGAACTCCACAAAAGCCTTCGGGCTGTTTTTTTCCGCGCTCTTCATGAGGTTTTCGAAGTATTCCTCCTTGCTTGCTGAAATGTTTAGCAGCGGAAAGCCGCAGTCAAGCAGGGTTTTGTTGAGAAGGAGCCTGCATATCCTCTTGTTGCCGTCAAGGAAGGGGTGTATCCGATAGAGCCTCATGTGCGCCACAAAGGCCTTTTCAAGCGGGTTGAGCGGGGTTGTGTTATACCACCGGGTAAATTCCTCCATCAGTTCGGGTATTTCACCCGCCTGCGGCGGCCTGTAGGCAATCTCTATCCCTCCCGGGTTTTTCATGTCGGCCTTGTGTATGTAAACCTGTCTTCCCCTGAATTTTCCAGGGGTTTTGGTCTCAAACTCCGACATTGCAATGCCATGGAGCCTTAAGAGGTATTCCGGGCCAATTACGCCCTTCCCCCTTATGAATTCCACTGCCTGCAGCATGTTCTTGCTTATCTTTTCCCTCTGGCTAAGTCCAGTATGCTTCTCATAGGCGTTCACCACATCGCTTAGGTCAACATCCACATCCTCCGTTGTCAGGGTTGTTAGCGTGAAGATTATGGTGCTGTCAATGTCATATTTTCTCCTTTTCACAATGGTCATGGCGTTGTATTTCTCATAGAACCTGTCTCGGAACAGGGCGGTCTTTATCAGGTCGTCTTTGGAAATAAGGTGTGCCGAATATTTTCTGCCATACAGCCTTTCGAGTATTTCATCCTTGAAAGAGTCCTCAAGCTTTGCCGACTTGTCCTTTGAGGGCTTTTTCCGGCCTAAATATTTGTTGAAATTTCTGGATTTGTCAAGGACAAAATAGCTCAAGGTTGAGTAGTAATATGTTTGGCTGCTTACAATTTTTTTAGTTATAGTCATTACTATTTTAGGTAGATAAGTTTACTTAAAAGTATCTACCCAAATTTAGGTAGATTAAAACTATCGCATTTATCTACCTAAACTTCTTTTAGGGCAAAGCTGTTGCGAGTACAGCAAAACCGTTTGTCTAACCTGTTAGCCAGACAAAATTACAAAGAATTTCATGCCTAATTGATATGTTTAAATATGAGTTGTATAATATTATACAATTGATACTTATGCAAAAAACAGCTTCAGTGCAGGTGCTCCACTACCCACGGCTCGATACAGTGTTAATGGTCGAGGACGCGATAAAGGATGCCAAGGATTATCCCACAAGGATGGAGTTGTGGAGGGGCCTTCCGAAAAAGACCCAGTACCAGACATTCAAGGTGATACTTGGATATCTGGAGAAATCGAACAAAATAATTTTCACAAAGGACAATAAAATAATGTGGATTTTTGCCGATTCTGCCAAGTCAAGGGAACTCATTGAAAAGAGCGTGAGGCTTTGACGCTTGAAATACGCTACTCCGAGGATTTCAGCAAGGACTATGTCAAACTCAGGTCCAAGGCAGACCGTGGGGACGGCGAGGCAAAATACCTGCTTGAGCTCATAAGCAAGGCAACGGCAAAGCTCGCCCAAAACCCGGAAGCAGGAAAGAAAATTCCGCGCAAGCTCTGGCCACGGGAATATGTGCAAAAGTATGACGTTAGGAACCTGTGGAAATACAATCTTGATTCGTACTGGCGCATGATATATATGCTCACAGGCAATCAGGTGGAAATGTTTCTCATTTACCTAGAATACTTGGACCACAAGGAATACGACCGGAAATTCGGCTACCACACGAGCTGAATTTCACCACAGCTGCGAGCACAGTTCCTGCGCCGCCTTCTTCCGGTCTTTTGCTTCGTAGAGTGCCCGCCCGACAATTGCGTGCCAGTTAGAGCCTGCAGCTTTGCCGGAGTCAGAAATGCTCCCGCCCTGAGAAACAAGCCCGGGCGAGTAGAGTACCGGGGTGATGCCGCGGGATTCGAAGAGCTTTCTGTAAAAGAGGATTTTCTCCGGCTTGTTTCCGGGTACCACGAATTCGGTAACACCGTTTTCAATTGCCACTTCGTACATGCGCTGCGGGGCGTTATCTTCCAAGAACCCGCCATCGGAGTGCAGGTATTTCTCGTGCGTCATCTCCCCGCCCACAATCACGCCAAGCCCTGCCTTGAAACAGGCCTTTATCCACTCGCGCTCGGTCGCGGGACCGGCCTGCGGAAAGAGAATCACCGCATCTACCCCTGCGCCCTTGCACACTTTCGCAAACCTTCCACCGGTGAAGGGCACATCCGTGCCGGCCTTCTGGTGGTCGTAGATGATTGGCTTTTTGGTGTATTTGCGGCAGGCCTTGACAACCGCGGGCAGGCCGTATTTCAGGCCGAGCTCGAAGCCGGGTTTGTAGGCGCCGATTCCTGAAACCTTGCAGGTCTGTTTTACGAGGTCCTCAAAGTCTTTCAAATCATCCATGTCGCACGCAGGAACTATGCTGCGCGGGATTTTGATTGTTGGTGTTGCGGCCATAAAATTCACTTCCCGTACCTGTCGCTCCACCCTTGCGGGTTTGCGCTCCAGTCAAGGGCGGATTGCAGTTCCTCTTTTTTTATGAAGCCCTGCCCTACTGCGACTTTTGCAAGAACGGAGAATCTTGTCAGGGCAAAGAGCTTGCAGCCTGCCTGGGGAAAGGCGTTTTTCGCCTTTCCCATTTCATAATTGAAAATTGCAAGGCAATCGGTGCACTTGCCGCCCTTCTGCCTTACCGATTCGACGCATGCAAGGCTGCTCTGGCCGGTGCTTATAAGGTCCTCTACCATCACAACCCGCTCGCCCTCTTCAAGCTCGCCTTCAATTATGTTGCCTTTTCCATGGTCCTTTTCCTTGCTGCGGGCATAAATCATCGGCTTGCTGATTTTTTCCGAAAGCCATGCGGCGTATGGTATTCCGCTTGTGGCAACCCCGCACACTTTGGCAAAGTTGGAAAGCCCTATCTCCTTCTCCGCCTTGCTTGCCATCAGGTCAATTACTTCCCTGCGCTCCTTGACATGGCTCATGATTATGCGGTTGTCGCAGTAAATGGGCGCATATATACCTGAAACCCATTTGAAGGGCTGTGATGGGCGCAAGGTGACGGCCTTGATTTCGAGCAGTATTTTCGCAACGCGTGTTTCGCTATCCAAAGACATTCCCGCCTACAATTGTTTTTTCCACGAACCCTTTTAATTTCCGCCCGTTGAAGGGGCTGTAGCCCGCCTTGGTAAAGAGGCTCTCGTTCTCGATTGTAAAGGTTTTTTTCGGGTCCACAATTATAAGGTCTGCATCAAGCCCTTCCTTAATCATGCCCTTTGATTGCCAGTTGAATATTTCGGCAGGCCTCTCGCAGCACGCCTCCATAACCCGCTCAAGCCCGACTTTTTTGCGCAGGGCAAGGTCCAAAAGAAGCGGCATCATGGTTTCGACCCCCGGAACCCCCGCGGGCGCGTCCTTGTAGGGCCTTTTCTTCTCCTCAAGCGTGTGCGGCGCGTGGTCGGTTGCGATAATGTCAATCTCTTCTGCGACAAAACCATTCCAGAGCGCCTCCCTGTCCGCTTTCGGCTTAATTGAGGGGTTGCACTTGATTAGGTTGCCGAGCTTTTTGTAGGCGCTCGAATCGAGCAGCAGGTGGTGCGGAGTCACTTCGCAGGTTACCGAGCGCCCGAACCTGCCCTTCTTTGCCTTCTTCACAAGCTCAAGGCCTTTTTTTGAGGAGAGGTGGGCAATGTGGAGCTTGTTGCCGATTTTTTCCTGCAGCTCCAGCAGCTTTGCAATTGCCTTGGCTTCGGCAACATCGTTTCTGATTTTGGCGTGCAGGTCCGGCGCTTTCGAGCCTTCGAGCTTTTCGGTGTTTTTGCGGATTTCGCTGTCATCCTCGGCGTGCACCGCAACAACTAGCCCTTTCTGCTTTGCAAGCTCGAAGAGCTTTGCGAGGTTTTCGAGATTATCCTGGCCCGCGCTCTCCGTGCTCGAGCCGAAATAGACCTTGACCGCCCGCAGGCCTTTCACTGATGCTGCTTCGATTTCGGAGAGGTTGCTTCCATTAAATCCCATGTAAAAATCGAAATTGACCGCGGCGTTCTTGCCGGCCATTTCTTTTTTGTCCTCATAATCCCTGAGGGTTAGCGTTGGCGGGCGGGTATTTGGCATGTCCATTACAGTGGTCACTCCACCGTGGATTGCGGCGAGCGAGCCGGAAACCCAGTCCTCTTTGTACTCGAACCCGGGGCAGCGGAAGTGGACATGCGCGTCAATGCCTCCCGGGAGAATGATTTTTCCGGTGCAGTCGATTTCTTTCTGCGAGGAGATTTTGGCATCGGAGATTTGGGTTATTTTCCCATTTTCAATCAGGATATTCTTTTTCTGAAGCCTGCCCTCGGTGAAGGCCTCTGCGTTGCTTAGTACCAGCCCCATCCAAAACCCCTGCCGTTCCTGCTCAGAGGGCTTTTAGCTTTCCCCTGAAATCTTCAAGTTCCCGATAGCCCTTCTTCTTCACGTAAGATTCAAACTCATTCGAAATCCGCTCAAAGCACTTCGGGCCCTGCTGCATGAACGCGGTTCCGATTTGCACGGCTTTCGCTCCGGCGAGCACGAATTCGAAAGCGTCAACTCCGCTCTCAATTCCTCCAACGCCGACGATGTCTATTTTCCTGTCGAGCAGTTCATAGAGCCGCCTTACGTTTGCAAGCGCCGTGGGCTTTAGGAATTTCCCGCCGATTCCGCCAAAGCCACCTTTCGGCTTTATCAGCGGGCGCTCGGTTTGCGGGTCAATGATAAGCCCGTTTCCGATGCTGTTTACCGCGCTCACAAACCCGACCTTGTGCGAGTTGAGGATTGCCGCAATATCGTCGAAGTGCACCATGTCAAAGTAGGGCGGGAGCTTCACGCCGAGCTTTTTCTTGCAAACCTTCTGCACTTGGGTCAACATGTTTTCTGTGGCTGGGAAATCGTAGGCGACTTGCGGCTTGCCGATGACATTCGGGCAGGAGAGGTTCAGCTCGATTAGGTCGACATCGGTTTTGTTGAGCGCCGTGATAATTTCGAGGTTGTCCCCGAGCGAGAGGCCGGACACGCTCACAATCACCGGCTTTTTGAATTTCTTGAGTTGGGGAATAATTTCAATGTATTTTTTGTACCCGAGGTTCGGCAGGCCCATCGAGTTGATTGAGCCGAGCGGAACGTCCTGGTAGCGCGGCTCGGGGTTTCCGTCGCGCGCTTCTTTTGTGCAGGATTTTGTAAGGATTGCGCCAGAAGTTGAGTTGCCTATCGCTTCCAGTTCCTGGAGCGTTGTGCAGCGCGGTCCGGATGCGTTGCAAATGAAGCTTTCCAGTTTCACTCCGCAAAGGGTGGTGGGAAACATGGCGCTCACTTTTTGACTGAGGAAACTATTTCCTCCTCGCTCATGCGGGTTTCGCAGTAAAAGCACTTCGCCTCGAGCGGGTTTTCCTTAATCCCGAATTTTGAGGGAAGCTTCTCGACATTTGTTATGCATCGCGGATTGATGCATTTGATTATCCCTTCCGCGCTTTTCGGGTATGGCAGCTCGCCCTTCTTTACGATTTCCGATTCGCGAATCGTGTTCACGGTAGCGCCCTTTCCAATCAGCGCGATTTTGTCGAGCTCTTTTTCTGTGAGCTCGCGGCCCTCGATGAAGAGAATGTCCTTCTTTCCCATTTTCCTGCTCTCAACATTCATCCCAGCGGTGATGGTGGCATCGCTAAGGTCGAGAACTTCCAGGATTTTTTGCACCGAGCCGGGGCGCAGGTGGTCAATTGCTGTTCCGTTTCGGATTGGGGTGATTCTGATTTCTTTTGTCATTTTGCCTTCACATCCTTTAGGAGCGATAGTAGCGCTTCGCGCACAGGAATGCCGTTCGCGGCCTGCTGGAAGTAGAGCGCGGCGTCGGTGTCATCGACCTCTGTTGAAATCTCGGTGATGCGCGGAAGCGGGTGCATAACCTTTAGCCCCTCCTTTCCTTTTGCTAGGAGCTCTGGGGTTATCACGTAAGCGTTTCGAACTTTCTCATACTCAACCTCGTCCGGGAACCTTTCTTTTTGGATGCGCGTCGCGTAGAGCACGTCGACTTCCTTTAGGTACTTGTCAATCGAGTAGGTTTCGAGAACCGTAAGGTGGCCCTTTGTGTCCTCGATTATGTGGCGCGGCATCTCAAGGCCTTTTACTGAAATGAGGTATACCGTGACCTTGCGGAATTTGGCGAGCGCGTACATGAGGCTGTGCACGGTCCTTCCGTACTTGAGGTCGCCCACAAGTGCGATGCGGATGCCGTCGATTTTGCCGAACTCCTTTTTGATTGTATAGAGGTCAAGAAGCGTCTGCGTCGGGTGCTGGTTCGAGCCATCCCCCGCGTTTATCACAGGCTTTGCGCACACTTCCGCGGCCCTTCGCGGCGCGCCGTCAACCGAGTGCCTGATTACAAGAATATCGCCGTTGATTCCGGCCATTCTTATTGTGTCGCTAAAGCTCTCGCCTTTTGAGAGGCTGCTAACCTGCGGGTCGGCAAACCCGACAATATGCGCCCCGAGGTTTTGCGCTGCGGTTTCAAAGCTGAGCCTTGTTCTTGTGGATGGTTCGAAAAAAAGGCTTGCAACTGTTTTGCCGGCAAGTATCTGTGACTTTTTCCCGGCGGGCATTTTCTCCATTTCCGCGGCGACATCAAGCACCCGCTCAAGGTCCTGCCTGGAAAAATCGGAAATCGAGATGGCGTCTGTTAGGAATCCGTTCGGGTTGAATTTTGCCCTTGCAACCGGCGCTGCCTTGGGCTTTTTTGGTGAAGCCACAGGTGCCGCATGCGAAGAAACAGGCTTTGCTGCTGATTTGTGCGCGATTTTTGCAATGCGCTTTGATGAAACTTTAGGATTAGACTTGGGTTTTCCCGGTTTTTTTGCCTTCACACAACCCTTCATACTATGGCTGCCCAGTTATTAAAAACCATGCTGTTTTTCGCCCTCCCGTCCGCCAAAAAACCCCCATAAAACCCCTTAAAATGCCTCAAAAAGCCAAAAATGGCCTTTAGGGTTTTGCGTGCCATTTTGCGTCACCTTTAAATATTGGGCTTTCCAATTCTATTCTAAGGCTGATTTTGTGGATTATGCGCGCGCAGTAAAGAATTCGCTCACGCTCTGGGTAAATGATGGCCCGACCCTGCGCCTTATGGGAATACAGGTTCTTCTTTCTTTTATTTTCCTCGTACTTTTGGGCGGCGCGCTGTGGTTTTTTTTCGCAGGGCTCATTCCGCAGGTCCAGGCATTTATGGCGGGCGGCGAGCAGGCATATGCGATGATTCCGCAGCTTTTGCAGTCGTTCCTTACGCGCCTGATACCTTTCCTTCTGGTGATTGTGCCGCTGATTTTGCTTGAGATGATTATCGAATCATATATACTGGTTTCAATCGAGGTGCGCGCGCTCAATGTATTGGGTTTTGCAGCGCCACAGCTCACGCCGATAAAGTTTGTCAAATACATCCTGCTAAAAATATGGGTTTTCATAATGGGCCTGACCTCGTGGTATAGCCGCAAGTTCTTCTATATGTTTCTTGGAATCATATCCCTTTTCGTGCTCGCAGCAATATTTGCATTCATTTCCGTCCCAATAGCTATAATCTTCGCATTCCTCGGGGCGATAGCATATATAGTCTACATTTTCGTTGCCATATACAATACGATAAGGCTCTCCATCGCTGGCGCAATGTATCTTTCCTCCGATGAAGGCATTCTCGCCTCGGTTAGGCGAACCTGGAATTTTACCCAGGGCAAGGCGGTCGATATTTTCCTCTGTATCCTAATAATTGTAATAGCCGTGGCGGCTGTTTGGTTTGCCATTGAAATTCCGGGTTTTCTCATAAGCTCAGTGATGGGGATTTTGGGTGTTTCTCTGGTAGTCGGTACTCTGTTTAGTGCCCTCTATTCGGTTGTAGTTTCTCCCATAAAGATGGTAATAATTTCATTCATGTTTCCCTCCATCTACTACGAACTCGTAAACCCGGAAATTGCGCCAACCAGGGCGGCAACAGCCCCTGAGCCGGCGCAGGGCGATGCCCCAATAGCCGAGCCTTCGGTTGCCGCCAAGCCGGCACGCGCAAAGCCGGCAGCAAGAAAGACCGTTGCAAAGAAGGGCGCGCCATCAAGGAAAAAGTAAATTCTTCCCAACTTTTAGCCACAGAATCAGGATTTTAAACCCTCCCCTAAGAGGACTATTTCATGCGCCATGAAACCGTGAAAAAATACGTCGACAAGTACTCGCTCGGCGTTGTCGAAATCCAGAATTCGCTTGAGAGCTACAACTCCTTCTACAAGAACATGGGCTTTGCAGAGCCGATTGAGAAGCTGATTGAGGACCGGCTCAAGGACAAGGTCTTCGTGAAGGTCATGGACATCGGCTGCGGCAACGGCGGCTTTTTGCGCGACCTCAAAAAAACCTTCGGCGCTGCCGTCCACACAATAGGGGTTGATTTGCTCGTCCCGGAAAAAAAGCCTGGCCAGATTGTCGCAGGCGACGCGCTCGAGGCCGAGTTTCCAAAGGATGTTGATTTCGTTTTCTCCTTCCGCTCCATGCACGAAATCGGCGAACCTGAAAAAATGGTTGGGAAAATCCGGAGCTGCCTCGCCCCGGGCGGAAAGGCGTTCCTTTCATTCCGCACAATGGACCTTTATGCGGGCGGAATAGGCCTAGCTGAACTTGGCTCGAAGGAAGTTAAGGCGCTGCAAAAAATGGTGCGTTCAAGAAAGCTCGCAGGGTTTTCGGTCAACGGCTTTGAGGTGCGCGTCGATGCAGAGGGCGGGAAAAAGCGCACGGCGGGCGTGAATATATTTTTGGAGAAGTAGTTTTTCTGTTTTAGTGCCCTTCTTGTCTTTTGCGTAGCATTGTTCGGTAAATTTTAATAACCCGCCTTTCTTCGGGGCTGCCTATGGGTATTGCGGACCTTTTCATATGTTCTATTTCATTTTCTCTTGCAAATTTTGGCTCTCTCCATCTCATTTCCCTTGCTATTCCTTTGAGCTCGGCCGAAATTACATGCAGTTTCCCTTTTTTGTCAAGCATTGAAACCTGAGTTTGCCACTTTGAGAGTCAGATAAAGGTTAACCTGCTGCAAATGTATTTGGTGATCAAATGCAGCAGAATGTAACCTTCAGTATAGGAAGTATCGGAATAGTAGATAAAATTAACGAAAAATACGATTTGCTCGATTCCATGTTTGGCAAGGGTTTTGGCAGAGCCAAAAGCATCAAAGAAATCGCCAAACTGCTCATAACAAACAGGCTTGATAAATCTGCAAGCGTACACCGCTTACCGGAGCTTTACCCTGGTGAATTCTTCAAAGAGCTGGGCTTTGAGGAAATTCCAAAAGAGAGGAACATTTACAGGGGTGTTGAGCGCATTGGGATGAGGTTTAACGCGCTCATGGAAAAATACCAGTTGTTCATTCAGCACAATGGCTTGGCAAGCAATGAACAGTTCATGGATTTCTCCAGCTCTTATTTTGAGGGAACGAAAAGCGAGTTAGGCGCGCTGGGTTATTCCCGTGATTCGCAACCTGGGAAAAAGCAAATCACTTGGGGCATAAGCACAGGCATCAACGAGATTCCCACAGCACTCACCATTCAGAAAGGAAATTTGCAGGATAAGAAGCACTTCGGAATTTTGTTCAAAACATGCGAAAAAATCCTGCTGGAACACTCCCTTCTCATTTTTGATTGTGGAGCCAACACGAAAAAGAACAAGCAAAAAATCATGGAAAAAGGGTTCCACTACCTTACTCTTAAGCAGAAGAAAAAAGCGCCGTACAAAAAGCTCCTCAAAAATTTCTGCAAACACGAGAAATTGAAAATCACGATTAATGGAGTGGACTATTTGTGCGTTAAACTTGAAGCGGAGGGAGAATTCCTATACATCTTCTTTTCCGAAAAACTCAAGCACGACCAATTGCGCAAGAAAAACAAGAAATTCAAGCGCTTGCTGGAGAAAAACCACCCGCTGATTTCCAAGGCAAAGCGGGGAAAGGAACTGGCGAAACACCCAACTGAAGAGGGTTACGTTATTGCAAAAGGGGAATTGCAGAAAACCCTTGAGAAAATCAAGAACCCGTTCATTACCGGGTTAGAGGGTTTTTTCATCCTCGAATCCAGCGTTGATGCAGAGCCGGAAAAAATCCTGAAGCTCTACAAGGAAAAGGATAAAGCGGAAAAACTTATTCGGAACATGAAGGAAGGAACTGAGCTGCGGCCTATGCGCCACTGGAACAAATTCGCGGTGATGGGTTATTTGTTCATTGTTTTCCTCACAAACTGCATTGTTTCTTTGACACAATTTTTGAGTGTGAATCCCATCGTAAAAAACGTGAAGCTCCTCAAAAAATATTTATCGAATTTGACACTTACGA
>Ga0209515_10008921_pt1 | contig 11554 bp, 9 predicted proteins | sample Subgroupgradi54m_FD_187454 | JGI IMG/M metagenome (GOLD analysis project Ga0209515, IMG submission 187454) | Subsurface groundwater microbial communities from S. Glens Falls, New York, USA - GMW60B uncontaminated upgradient, 5.4 m (SPAdes)... ... | reverse complement strand
CACTGAAAAGGATTTTGAGAAGTATCTCGGAGGGATAGGTGGGGCAGAAGTAGAGGTCACCGTTTTCTATAAGATTCAGGTTCATCTCCCTCATGATCTGAGAAAGGGCAAAGGCCGTAAGCGTTTGCCGCGCAAACTTGATGGCGAGACCAAATCGAAGAAATTCAACTGCACCATAAAGACAACGAAAGACCACACATGGAGAATTTTCAAGGATAAACAAATGCAGTTTGAGGAGCTGGTGAAGATCCTTGCGTCCGCAATCAGGGAGACGAGCCACGAAAGAGCAAATAAATTCTAATGGCTGTCCTATCCAATCACGAAATATGTGTACTCCAAAAAGATCCGCGTACGGGCTGCATTCCAGCAGGGGTAGAGTGGATGTTCAAATGGCGAGGTGCAAAAGATGTGATTTTTTCCGATTTTCAGGAGCGATTTAATCTCGAGAGTCAGGGGATTGAGGGGAATAGTTTTTATTCTGTTTCCCGTGCGGTGTCATCCGCATATCCAGATTTTAAGTTCCAAGATAGGCCTTTCTCAACTGGCAAAGAAAAATTTGCCTTCGTCGAAGGACTTATTGCAAAAGACCAGCCGTGTTTGCTTTCACTGACGAAATCTCCTGCTGGAACTTGCCACATTGTCCCCTTGGTTGAAATTGACCATGATATTGTGAAAGTTCTCTGGCTAAACGATGAGGATATAGAAAAGCAAACAATATCCTTTCAGCGCTGTCGTTTAGAATATATTCACGATAACTGGCCTGGTGGCAAGGACATTCTTTTCTTCGCAAGTATGGCCGGCTAACAAAATCCCTGGCAAAATGAGTTAAATGAGAACAGACGCGAAGTTTATAAATAGTTTGCTTTTTATGTAAGCTATGATAAGCTTACAAATATGAATAAACTTGGTAATGCTAAATCGCTTGGTGAACGAATTCGAGAGCTTCGAGAGATCAAAGATCTTTCCCTTCGTGAATTTGGTAAGAAACTCGGGAATCTTTCTGCGGCGTTCCTTTCTGATATAGAACTCGGCCGGCGGCATCCTTCGGCAAAAGTGCTCACTGACATGGCCCGCGTTCTTGGTATCACCGTGGAGGATCTTGAATCGTATGATGTGCGTCCTGTGATCGAGGACGTTAAGCGCCTTGTGGCCCAAAACCCTGCTCTTGGTTTCGCGCTTCGCAAAGTTCTGGACAAGGAAGTCACTCCGGAAGAACTTCTCAAATTGGTTGAAAAAAAAAGCGAGCGGAAAAAATCATGAGGACGTATCGTGCCGCGAAAGGACCGCTCAAAGAGCGCCCATATTACTCGCTCAAAGAAATTGAGGACATTTGCGCGGACGAACTCCGTAAGGTGGATCTCTATCCCAAAACGCCAGAGCCCGTTCGCATCGAACGTTTTATAGAGAAGCGGTTCGGTATTCATCCGGAATATGCAGAACTTCCAGAGGGATTGCTTGGCTATACCAGGTTTGGACCGCGAGGCGCAGAAGAGATTGTTGTCTCAAGAGTTCTCTTTGAAGAGAGATCAAAGGTGGCTGAAAGACAGGTCAATTCGACACTTGCTCACGAAGCAGGCCATGGCTTACTTCAGGCACATTTATTTGTGCTTGAGCAAGAGCGTCTGACATCTCTCTTTGGAGATGGTGTTGACCCACACGTGCCTAAGATTTTGTGTCGGGAGCACTCCGCGGCGAAGGGAAAAGGTTACGATGGACGTTGGTGGGAATTTCAGGCGAATCAAGCAATCGGAGCTCTTCTCTTGCCCAAACCTCTTGTTCTGAAAGTACTTGCCGAGTTTACCACGCCTACCGGAGCCTTGGGAGTGACGCAGCTTGATTCCTCGAAGCGACAGGAAGCCACTCGCAAAATTGTTGAGATTTTTGACGTAAATCCGGCGGTTGCTTGGATACGGCTGTCGGAATTGTACCCGGAGGATAAGAGTAAGCAGTTGATGCTGTAAAATTTTTTGTCTTGTTCTGTAAGCTTTTTATGCTTACAATAGGGTAATATGAGGAAATACAAGAAACCGGTTCATAGAATGGGACGTGCTGGGCGGACGGCAATCGTTGATGTAACGAAGCGCCATATTCCGCCTCAAACAAAGTTGCATCTTTATGTAGCTGCCGGTGGGTACTGTGAGTTTGACGGTTGCGGAAAATACCTGATGGAACATCATGTGACACTAACCCCCGGAAATTACGGTCAAATGGCCCACATTGTTGCCTTCAAGCCGGATGGACCGCGAGGACGGCAGGGTGTTCGGCCTTCAGATATCAATAATCCAGAAAATTTGATGCTGTTGTGCGGCGGGTGTCACCATTTGGTTGATAAGGAACGTCCGAAGGAGTATGCGAGGAAAATTCTGGACGGTTATAAGCGCGCCCACGAGGGGCGTATACGACATCTTACGAGCCTCGGTCCAAACCGGAAGACAGCCGTTCTCGTGGTAAAGGCTCCAATTAATGGCCAAACGGTTGCCATTCCCACGGATCAAATCATTGATGCTACAGTGCCCCGATATCCCACTCGTAGCGATCCCGAGACAGTGGACTTGACCACTATTGCCGATCAGGATTCGGCTTTTCTAAAAGTCGGATGCCATACGATCAAGGAAGCCGTTGATCGCTTTTTCGGACCCGGCGGCGATGGCCGTCACGCCGGCCACACTTCGATCTTCGCACTTGCTCCGATTCCGCTTCTTGTCTACCTTGGACGCCAGCTCACGAATAAGGTTGCCTCAGACCTCTTTCAAAGACACCGTGACACGGAAAACTGGACGTGGAAAATTGATGGCCGTCCCGTCCGTTATGACTTCCGACGCTTACGGCGTGGTTCCAATGGGGCTAAGGTATCGCTTATCTTATCCCTCAGCGGCACGATCAGGGTTCGAGACCTGCCCACGATCGTGCGCCGCTCTGCCACGATCTACAGGATTACTCTCTTAGGACAGACACCACGGCCCACCTTTTTGCGGACTCGACAGGATTTGGAAGGATTTCGGCTCGCATTCCAAGAGGCAATGGGGGTGATTGTTCAGCGTCATGGCTTAAGGCGGTCAATCGATCTCTTTCCGGCTATTCCGACGCCGGTGGCACTACTCTGCGGACGAGAGCTTCTTCCGAAGGCACACCCCGCATTAAAGGTGTGGGATTATGATAAAACAAAAGGCGGTTTCAAATTCCAACTGGAGGTTAATTAGATGAGTAAAACTATGACGGACATGGAATACCTAAAAGAAATTTTGGAGAGCCAGAATCTCGCCGACGATAGCGCAGAACTCAAAAGGCTGATGGAACAGCGCAAGGACGTCGAGCGAATCCTGCGTGACGCGTTTCCAGATTGTTCGCCGACGATTCGTTATGGTGGCTCGAAGGCAAAGGGGACACTGATCAAGGAGGCATACGATCTCGACCTTGCTTGCTACTTCCCTCATGACGACGAGACAGCTGGTTCAAGCCTCGAGGATATTTACAACAATGTCGCTAAGGCATTGGAGAAGGAATACAGTGTCCTTCGAAAACGGTCCGCGCTCCGACTACGAGACAAGGATGAAGTCGACTTTCGCATCGACGTTGTTCCCGGGCGATTTACGGATGATAAGAAACAGGATTGCTACCTTCATCAAGAGGCAGGCGACAAGAAGTGGCTCAAGACGAATTTGGACGTTCACATCACGCACGTGCGCGACAGCGAGCGCCTTGATGCTATTCGGCTACTTAAACTTTGGAAGACGCGGAAGGCCCTCGGTGTGAAGCAATTCGCATTTGAACTCCTCATCATCAAACTGCTTGAAGGCAGCAGGAAGTCCTTGCCAGATCAGCTGAAACATGTCTGGACGGAACTGCGTGACCGAGACGAGCCCGTTCCGGTTGAAGATCCCGCCAATCCGGCTGGTAACGACCTGGCCGATTTATTGAATACTCAAGTGTGGAGCGAGCTGTCATCGGTCGCTGCGGACACACTACTCACGCTAGATGCGAATGGGTGGGAGGCTGTTTTCGGGAAGGTCCCCACGGATAGCGGCAAGACGGCGAGTCTCCTGGCCGCTGCCGCCAGCGTGTCGGTACGGACAAAGCCGTGGTGCGGTTGAGGAACTCACAGGAAGCGATATCGGCAGATCTCAGAGAACTCGAACGTACCATCCGAGAACGATACCCTGATCTCCGTCTCGTCATTGAGAACGGCAGACCAGCATTTCGAGGTAGTTTCCCGATAGTTCACGACAGTCATGAACTCGACCGGTTCTTAGTGGATATCAGCTTCCCGGAGGGTATTAAGAGACTACCGATCATCCGAGAAATCGGCGGGCGAATCCCCCGAACCACGGCTCGCCACACCTTCGTGGGAGGAGGCATTTGTACTGAAGTTCCCGAACTCACGCTGCTTCGTGAGGACTATTCACTACTGTCATATCTCGGTGGACCGGTACGGAATTATTTCATTGGGCAGAGCTTAGTTGAGCAGGGGAAACCGTGGCCATTTGGTGAGTGGGATCATGGAAAAGAAGGCCTCCTCCAGGCGTACGGGGACGTCTTGGGAGTGACTGGCGAACTGGTGATACGTCGCTATTTGGACTACTTGGGCCATAAGAAGGTGAAAGGGCATTGGTTATGTCCCTGCGGAAGCGGAAATCAAATTCGGCAGTGCCATTTGGCAATCGTGAGAAGGCTTCAAGAGGTCGTGCCGCCTAGAATCGCTAGGCAGGCTCTCGAACGCCTGAATAAGTATTCCTAATTTAAAGGAATAGATGGGACCCAGTCTTTTTATTGAAGATTTGAGTAAGCTTCAAGCAAGTGGTCTCTTTGGAAGGTTTTATTTAAAACTGCCGTGGAAAAATCGATTTGGAAATTATTTTCATGTGGCTGGGAAGAGAGGCGGATTCTAACATTTCACCAGCCCTGAATGCCCTGTAAGGCTTTCCCGATTAATCCTTCAGTCTTTGCCCTTTCTTTGTTATAATTTGTTATTCTCTGGAAACCTATATATGACTAATAAATACATACCCGCCACATCTTTTTATGGCCATGGAGCGTGTTATGAAAGCCGCTAAAACAGCGGACAAATGGTGGACCATTGATCAAATTGCGGACTATCTCCAAGTATCAAAGGAGAAAATCTACAAGCATTGCCAACGCGGCAAAATGCCCGCTTCGAAGTTCGGCGGGCAGTGGCGGTTTGATAAAAATGAAATCGATCAGTGGCTCAGAAGACAGCGTCCACAGAGTAAGAAGAAGATAAAAAATGCCTGAGCATTCATCCGTAAAAGAAAAAGGGATTACTGACTACCATGCGAAATATTTTGCGCATGAGCTGACTCGCCGGTGCGCTTCCGATAGCGTTGAAAAATTGACGGCTGTTTTGGCTGATGCTCAGGTTGATTTGAATCCCCACCAGGTCGAGGCGGCTCTCTTTGCTTTTCGCAGTCCTTTTTCAAAGGGGGCTATTCTTGCTGATGAAGTGGGACTCGGAAAGACTATCGAGGCGGGGCTTCTGATTGCGCAGAAATGGGCTGAACGCAAGCGGCGCATTCTTATAATTATGCCCGCTAATCTTAGAAAGCAATGGAGCCAAGAACTCGCAGACAAATTTTACTTAGCAAGTCATATTCTTGAGAGCCGTACCTTTAATGAAAATATTAAAGCTGGCAATCTTAACCCCTTCATGCAAGAAGCCGTTGTCATCTGTTCTTACCAATTTGCGCGAAAAATGGAACCCTACCTTAAGCAGACCCCGTGGGATCTCGTTGTCATTGATGAAGCGCATCGGTTACGAAATGTTTATAAACCGTCCAATAAGATTGCCAATGCCATTAAACAGGCCGTAGCTCCTTTCAATAAAGTTCTTTTGACGGCCACTCCGTTACAGAACTCTCTTCTGGAACTTTATGGTCTTGTCAGCATCATCGATGACTATGCTTTTGGAGACTTCGGCACTTTTCGGTCTCGATTTGCAAGGTTGGGAAATGATACTGACTTTAACGAGCTAAAAGAGCGGCTAAAGCCTATTTGTAAGCGCACTCTTCGCAAACAGGTCTTAGAGTATGTGAAATTCACGAATCGGCACGCCTTAGTCCAAGAGTTTGTCCCGACCCCTGAAGAGCAAAAATTATATGATTTGGTATCCGACTATTTGCAACGGCCTACTCTTTATGCATTACCGGCGAGCCAAAGATCGCTGATGACTTTGATTCTTCGCAAATTACTGGCATCTTCAACTTATGCTATTTCAAATACGTTGGAAGGTCTTTCCCTGAAACTTGACAGCGCCCTATCAAGCACGGAAAAGGTTAATCCTTTACCGGAAGGCCTAGAAGAAAATTTAGAGAACGTAGATGAGCTATTAGATGAATGGGACGGAGATGAAAACGAAGCGGAAGAGAAAACGAAAAACCGGCCTACTCCGGAGCAGATTGTTGAAATGAAAGAAGAAATCACAAAGCTTAAGGAATTTTATAGCTTGGCGCGTTCCATTGTAAAGAATTCTAAAGGAGAGGTTTTGCTGACGGCTCTTCGGCGCGGCTTTGCTGCGGCAGCTGAAGCGCAACAAGATAAAGGAATATCCCGTATTCAGCAGAAAGCTATCATATTTACGGAGTCAAGGCGCACGCAAGAATACCTTTTTAGGATTCTTGAGCAAACGGAGTTTAAGGGAAAGCTTGTGCTTTTCAATGGCTCTAACACTGATGTGAGATCTAAAGAAATTTATCGCCGTTGGTACGAGAAAAATGCTGGAACAGATAAAATCTCGGGCTCACCTGGCGCGGATATGCGTGCCGCGTTAGTAGAATGTTTTCGGGATGAAGCGGCCATTATGATAGCAACCGAAGCGGCCGCTGAAGGTCTCAATCTTCAGTTTTGCAATTTGGTTGTTAATTATGATTTGCCCTGGAATCCACAACGAATTGAACAACGGATAGGACGTTGCCACCGATACAAACAAAAGTTTGATGTTGTGGTTGTCAATTTTCTTAATAAAAACAATGCCGCCGATCAAAGAGTGTATGAGCTTTTAGACCAAAAATTTCGATTATTTAACGGAGTCTTTGGTTCGAGTGATGAAATATTGGGTGCCGTTGAGTCTGGGGTAGATTTCGAAAAGCGAATAGCATCAATTTATCAAAAATGTAGAACGACTGAACAAATTCAGTTTGAGTTTGATCAGTTGCAAAACGAGCTCGAAAGCGACATTGTCGCTGGGCAGCGTGACGCTCGCGAGAAACTACTTGATAATTTTGACCAAGAAGTTGTGGAAAAAGTTCGTATTCAAAGCGATGGTTATCTGGATCGATTCAATGAACGCCTTTGGCTTTTGACGAAATATCTTTTGGATTCCTACGCCACATTTGATGAATCTGGGCGGAGTTTTATGCTAACGAGAAATCCCTTCCCAGGTGAAACTATTCACGAAGGCCCCTACCGGATGGGTAAAAGCGTTGAAGACGCCAACACCTACAGAGTAGGACACCCGCTTGCGCAGCGGCTTTTAGGTCAGGCAAAAGATATTCAAGTAGGGGTAGTAGATGTTCTGTTTAATTATTCGCAAAGTGGTAAAAATATTACTACTTTGGAATCCTTAATTGGAAAAGCTGGCTGGCTGCGTTGCGTGAAATTCACAGTTAGCACGTTGGAGGATGAAGATATCATTATTTTTTCTGGTGTTACAGATTCAGGAGATATTCTTGATGATTCGCAGTGCCGAAGGTTATTCGATTTACCTGCAAATGCAAATTCAGAAGTGAAACCTGATTTGCAGGTTCAAGAAAAACTCACTCGGTTAATAACTGACCGCCAAAAGGAAACTTTAGATAAGGTCGCGTCAAAGAATGGGGAATGGTTTGATGCCGAGATGGATAAGCTTGATCATTGGGCTGAAGATCGAAAAGCGGCGCTAAAAGCCAATCTTTCGGAGCTGGACCAAATGATTAAGGAAACAAAAAAATCAGCCCGCCTTGCGCCTAATTTACCCGAAAAATTAGAGTGCCAAAGAAAATTGAGAGCGCTTGAAACTAAACGTGAAGAAGCTTGGCGGACATACGACGCGGCAAGTCGTGATTTAGATAAACAAAAGGATGCGATTCTTGATGATACAAGCCGAAGGCTTGAGCAAAATGCAAATACGGAAGTTCTTTTTACACTTAGATGGAGTCTAAAATGAGCAAAACTGTAAAATCCCAGAAGAATTCTGATGCGCCCGAAAAACTTGATTTGCGTTCACATGATATTGCCTCGGAAAAAATTCAGGAAATTCTTCGTGTGTTTCCAGAGGTTAGAACAGAAGGCGGTCTAATTGATTTTGAACGCTTGAAAGCTGCTCTGGGCGAAAGCGTTGATGTTGGCAAGGAGCGTTACGGCATGAACTGGCCGGGCAAGGCCGACTGTTTCAAAACCCTGCAAATGCCGAGCCTTGGTACCCTACTTCCTTGCCCGGAGGAAAGCGTTAACTTTGAATCTACAGAAAATTTGATTATCGAGGGTGACAATCTTGAAGTCCTTAAATTACTTCAAAAGTCTTATTTGGGTAAAATTAAAATGATCTACATTGACCCGCCTTACAACACTGGCAATGACTTTATCTATCCTGACAATTATACCGAGTCGCTTCAAACATACCTCCAATACACAGGGCAGGTAGATGATGAAGGGAAAAAATTTGGCACCAATACCGATACCGACGGCCGGTTTCACTCCAAATGGCTGAACATGATGTATCCACGGCTCTATTTGGCAAAAAATCTGCTGGCGGACGATGGTCTTATTTGCATTAGTATCGATGATAATGAAATTGATAATCTTCGCTTTGTAATGAATGAACTATTTGGAGAAGAGAATTTTGTTTCCGTCGTTGTTATCCAATCAAATAAGCGCGGTCAGACCTACAAGGAAATTGCAAAAACCCATGAGTATGTGCTTGTTTATTCGCGGGAGCCAGAAATATCATTGGGCGAGTTAGAAAAAGATGATGGCGCGTTACCATTCAAAGATACGAATGGATCTTTCGATCTTTGGGAATTGCGCAACCGCAATCCAAAATTTGGTCGGCATAACCGTCCTAATTTATTTTTTCCTATATATGTTGCTCCGACAAAAAAAGATGAGACCGGCTATTCCTTGGTTTCGCTTGAGCCCAGTGAGATATTTTCTATCGAAGTATGGCCCAAAAATAGTGAAGGTGACGATAGTTGTTGGAGGTGGGGCAAGGAAAAACTTCGTGCTACACAACTATCTGGTAACTGTCCCGTTGTCGTTGCAAAGCAACGGAGGGATGGCCAATGGAATATTTATGAAAAATCTCGCAAAAGTACTACTAAGGCAAAATCCTTATGGACTGAAACCGAAGTTATTAGTGAACAAGGGACCGTTGAGCTGGGTGAGCTAGGACTTGCTGAATATTTTGATCATCCAAAGCCATTGGCGCTTGTACAAAAGTGTCTCCGCATTTGTACAGAGCCGGGTGATTTAGTCTTGGACTTTTTCGCCGGGTCGGCTACTACAGCTCACGCAGTATTTGAATTAAATAAGAATGAAGATGCGCGTAAGTTTATTCTCATCCAATTACCTGAGCCCTACGAATCGGAATCGGCAGCTTCCAAGGCAGGCTTCAAGACCATTGCTGATATCACCAAGGAACGCAGTCGCCGCGTTATTAAAAAGCTGAATGAAGAAGAAGTGGGCAAGCTCGATCTTAAAAGCAAGACAAAGCAGGATCGAGGATTTCGCACTTATAAGCTCGCTGAATCCAACTTCAAGCCTTGGAATGCTGAAGCATCGCACGATGCTGCAAAACTAGAGCGGCAACTTGAGTTGCACGTTAATCACATTCGCGATGATCGAAGCGGTAACGACATACTCTGCGAAATTCTGCTTAAAAGTGGATTTGCCCTTACCACACCTGTCGAGACGCTGATACTTGCGAGCAAGAATGTTTATAGCGTGGCAAGCGGTGCGCTCTTCATTTGTCTAGAACGACAGCTGACTCTAGAATTAATCCGTGCCATGGCTGAGAAGAAACCCGAGCGTGTTGTCTGCTTGGACGAAGGCTTTGCGGGCAATGATCAGCTCAAGGCTAATGCCGTGCAAATTTTTAAAACCAAAGGTGCTGCAAATTTCAAGACGGTGTAAGAGATAAAGAATGAAGATTCAATTTGACCCAAACCAACAATTTCAGCTCAATGCTATGGCTGCTGTCACGGATCTTTTTGACGGTCAGCCGCAGGGTGCGCCTGAATATGCGGTTATTCAACTCAGTGAAATGAGTGGCCTTTTTGCCGGGCAGGATCGCACGGAATTGGGTGTTGGTAATCGTCTGTTACTTGCCGAAGACAAACTCGCGTCTAACACCCGTAGCATTCAGACGCACAACGACATCGAAGTGGCCGACCCAAACGCAGAGCTTGAAGCATGGGAGATTTTTGACGGACCCGCCAATCATAGCCGTCGTTGCCCGCACTTTTCAGTGGAGATGGAAACCGGTACGGGCAAGACCTATGTCTACCTGCGCACCATCTTTGAGCTTTCGCGCCGTTACGGTTTTCAAAAATTCATCATTGTAGTTCCAAGTGTGGCAATCCGTGAAGGAGTCCTGAAAAACATCGAAATTACCGCCGATCACTTTCGGGCGCTTTATAACAACATGCCCTTTGAACACTTTGTCTACGATGCCAAGAAGATTAACCGTCTGCGGCAATTTGCTACAAGCAACACGTTACAGATTCTGATTATTAATATTGATTCTTTTCGTAAGAATTTTACCGGAACCGAAGCGGAGCAGAAGAGCAATGTCATTTATAAGGAGAGCGATAAACTATCGGGGCGTCAACCTATCGAGTTCGTGCAGGCTGCACGGCCAATTGTCATTATTGATGAGCCGCAGAGCGTAGACTCGACTGATAAAGCACAAGAGGCCATTAAGGCCCTCAATCCACTCTGCACGCTCCGTTACTCCGCCACACATCGCAATCCTTACAATCTGGTTTACCGGCTCGATCCGGTCCGCGCATTCGAGTTAAAGCTGGTTAAACAGATCGTGGTGGCCAGTGCCACAGCCGACGGAACGGCCAATGATGCCTTCGTGAGAGTGGAAAAGATTGACTACAAAAATGGGATCAAAGCCAAATTGCGGATTCATGAGCAAAAAGTAGATGGGCCAAAGGAAAAGACGGTGACAGTCAAAAATGGTGCCGATTTATTTTCTCTCTCGAACGAACGGGCCAACTATGCACAAGGTTTCTCGGTGACTGAAATAAACGCAGAGCCTGGCAATGAATTTGTTCGTTTCAATAACGGGCGTACCCTTCGGCTTGGAGAGGAATTGGGCGGCATGCGTGACGATGTGTGGCGTGTTCAGATTAAGCACACGGTGAAACGGCATCTTGAGAAAGAGATACAGTTACGCGGGCGTGGTATCAAGGTATTGACTCTCTTCTTCGTAGATCGCGTGGCCAATTACCGAGATTACGATGAAAACGGGAAAGCAGTTAAAGGAAAATTTGCCGACGTTTTCGAAGCTGAATTGACAATGCTGTCAAAAGAAGGGTGCTTTAAAGAGTTTGAGTGG
>Ga0209515_10008920_pt1 | contig 11555 bp, 10 predicted proteins | sample Subgroupgradi54m_FD_187454 | JGI IMG/M metagenome (GOLD analysis project Ga0209515, IMG submission 187454) | Subsurface groundwater microbial communities from S. Glens Falls, New York, USA - GMW60B uncontaminated upgradient, 5.4 m (SPAdes)... ... | reverse complement strand
ACTGTAGCTCCCGGCAATATCCGATTGAAAGGTCAGGGTAAAAGTACCGCCCACAGCAAGTTTGCCGCTCCCTAAGGAAGTCGAAGAGATCGTGACAAAGGGATTATCGGAAATAACCGAAATCGTCGCATTGCCGTTTGAGGTGAGAACAAAACCCTGATCCGTGCTCGAGGCCAAGACCGGTCCCGGCGTCGAGGTGACCGTCAGTGGGTCGTCGTCCGTATCGCTCGAACCCTTGTCATTAAAATCGATCACGACCGGCTTGCTGAAGACGCTGCCGACGCCCGTATTGAGATCGATTACCGAAATCCCGGCGGTCCCGGTCACAAAGGCGTAGGTGTCGGTCGGAGTGGTCACGTCGGCGATCGCGATCCCTTCGAGACTCCCGTTTTTAGGAAGGGAGATCGGATTGGTCCCGGCAGTGACCGGATCGGCGTCCACTTCGAGATTCGTGGCGGTGTCGATGACATGGACCGTCGTGTCGGTCTTGTTGACGACCAGAAGAAAATTCCCGTCAGGCGTGACGGCGGCGGCGGGGAGATCCTTATTGGTCGCCGAAAGGGTGATTGTTCCGGAAACGGAGCTCGCCCCCTCCTCCATCACGAAGACAAGGCCTCGATTGCTGGTGACAAAGATTTTATCCGTGGTTGAGGAAGAATCGGTCGTCGGAAAAGGGACAAAGACGATCGCAACGGGCGAGACCGCTGCTCCGAGACCGTCAACCAGAGGAACGCTCGTAACCACGGCATTGGAACTCACATCAAAGACAACGACGCGACTGTTCGCCTTATCGAGGATATAAAGTCTATCATCGTCGGAGCCTGTTTCCGTATCCGCAACCAACGACCCCAGGGCGCCGGTGATGATATTGGTTGTCCGGGGAGTCCCTGTCATCGCATTGAGATCGATGGTCAGAAGATCCCCGTCGGTCTGGGAGGCAAAGAGGGTCGATCCCCGAACGGTCAATCCTGCGACATTACCGGTCAGATTAGTTCCATGGGTGGCTGTATTGTCGAGGAGTGCAGGGACTTGATCTGCAGTCACGGCCCAGGTCTGGGTATCGATCCGCGTGATTTTGTCTCCGATACTGACAAAGACAAAACGGTCGTCCTGGAGGATAAACGACGTCGCCTTGGAGCTAACGAGATTGAGGTTCGCCCGCTCCTTATTGGGAAAGGCATGCAGAAAAGGCACGTGCGTTAACAGGAAGAAAAACAGGAGTCCTGCGATAATAAGGGAACGCACGGTTTAGATATAGCGTTGAATCAAGATCTCCGCAATCTGAATGGCGTTTAAGGCGGCCCCTTTTCTCAGATTGTCCGCCACGACCCAGAGGTTGATCCCGTTGGGAATCGAAACGTCTTCCCGGATCCTCCCGACATAGACCTCATCCTGTCCGGCCGCATCGATGGGAAGAGGATACTCTTTTTTCTCGGGGTCGTCCTTGACGACGATGCCCGGCCGTTTCTTTAAAAGTTTCCGAACCTCCGCCGCCGAGGCCTTTTTTTTCGTCTCGATATTGACCGCCGCCGAGTGGCCGCAAAAGACCGGGACACGCACCGCCGTCACGGTAATCGCCATGTCGGGTTTGACCATCTTTTTCAGTTCTTCGATGATCTTCGCCTCCTCTTTGGTGTCTCCTGAGGGGAGGAAGGAATCGATCTGAGGGATCACATTAAAGGCGAGCCGGTGGGGAAAGATCCGGGCAACCGACATCTTTTGATTAAAGAGTTGGCGGGTCTGTTCCTCCAGCTCGTCGGTCCCGCCTTTCCCGGCCCCCGAGGCCGACTGATAGGTCGAGATCACCATCCGTTTGATCCCAAAGGCCTCCTCGATCGGTTTTGCAACGACAGCAATCGGGATTGCCGAGCAGTTCGGTCCGGCGATGATCCCCTGGTGATGTTTCATGGCGTCCGGATTGACCTCGGGGACAACGAGGGGAACCTCCGAATCCATCCGAAAGGCACTGGAGCAATCGATCGCGATCGCCCCTTTTTTCACGGCGATCGGCACAAACTTTTTGGAAATATCCGACGGGGTATCCCCCATCACCAGGTCCATCCCCTCGAACTCCTTTTCTTGAGATAAACGGACCTTGATCGGCTTTCCCTTCCAGACAATCTCCTCGCCGACCGATTTTTCCGAGGCCAAGAGTCTGAGCTCTCCGATAGGAAAATTCCTCTCCTCAAGGATCTCGATCATCTCCCGCCCGACAACGCCGGTGGCTCCTAAGATCGCAATGTTGTATTTCTTTTTTTTCATAGGGCCTGCGCGACCAAATTTCCGACCTCTTCCGTCCCGACCTTCTTCATCCCTTCTGCAAAAATGTCGCCGGTCCGGTACCCTTGATCCAAAACTTTTTCAACCGCCTTTTCGATCCTTTGCGCCACGTCCGCCTGCCCCAAAGAATACCGCGCCATCATCGCGCACGACAAGATCGTCGCGAGCGGATTCGCAATCCCCTTCCCGGCGATGTCCGGGGCGCTTCCATGCACCGGCTCGTACATCCCTTTGGGCAATCCCAACTTGTTCTTTTTATCACCAAGCGAGGCCGAAGGGAGCATCCCGATCGAACCGGTCAACATCGCCGCCTCGTCGGAAAGGATGTCACCGAAGAGATTCGAGGTGACGATCACGTCAAATTGCTTCGGCGCCCGGACAAGCTGCATCGCGCAATTATCGACATACATATGTTCGAGCGTCACGTCGGAATAATCCTGCCCGATCCGTGTCGCAACCTCGCGCCAGAGCATCGAGCTTTCCAAAACATTCGCTTTATCGACCGAAGTGACTTTTTTTATTTTTCCTCGCGCCCGCGCGGCGTCAAAAGCAGCCCGGATGATCCGTTCGATTTCCGCCGTCGTATAGACCTCGGTATTAACCCCCTTCTTCCCCGCGGCGGTCTCTTTAATGCCGCGCGGCTTGCCGAAATAAATGCCGCCGGTCAGTTCGCGCACGACGAGAAGATCGATCCCTTGGATAATTTCAGGCTTCAAGGAAGAAGCTGCCGCCAACGCCGAAAAAACTTTGGCAGGCCGAAGGTTAGCGAAAAGTCCCAACCCCTTTCGAAGCCCCAAGAGCGCCTGCTCCGGCCGAACCGCCGCCGGAAGCGTATCCCACTTCGATCCTCCAACCGCCCCCAAAAGCACCGCGTCGGCCTTCTTCGCCTTTTTCAAGACCTCCGGGGTGAGAGGAACGCCGTGCCGATCAATCGAACACCCGCCCGCCAACTCTTCCTCAAAATCAAGCCTCACCCCCGACCCTTCACAGGCCTTTTGCAGGACCGAGACCGCGACCTTCGTGACCTCAGGCCCGATCCCATCCCCCGGTAAAACAACGATTTTTAGTTTCTTAGCCATGGGTCAAAGTGCGTCGCAAATTAGCGAAAGTCGGGAAAAAGGCAATGGTAATATTGGATCTCACCTTGACACAAAGCACTCCAAGAGCGATATTTGTCTAGTGAAACCGCTCAAAATAATCATTGAAAAACATCCGGACGGATATGTCGGTTATCCTTTAGGTTTGAAGGGGGTCATTGTGGGAGAAGGAAATACTTACGAGGAAGCCCTCTCAGATGTCAAATCAGCCATCAAAGCCCACATCGAAGCCTTTGGGCCTGATGTCTTTGAAGACGATTCCCCTGTTCTCGAAGCCTTTATCGCAGAGGCAGGAACAGCCGCCTGATGCCGAAGTTTCCTGTCGATGCTCCCAAAAAACGAGTTGTAAAAACATTGGAGATTCTTGGATTTCGTATCATTCGTGAGAAAGAGCATATTTCCATGCTGCGAGAGAATCCGGATGGGACGCGGACTCCTCTCACGATGCCGAATCATTCCCAAATTAAAGGCTCTACTTTGAGAACTATTTGCACGCAGGCCCATATCGATCGAAAGGAATTTTTGAAGGCTTATGAAAAAGCTTGATGAACAACTAACTATTTTTGATGACGTGTTCGGGATCCTCTCCCCTTCCCAAGCGAAGGATCTGCTGAACACAATTCAGGAGAATCATTTGGACAGCTCTCGTTTTATTTCTCCCATTTCAGAGCTTCTGTTCGAAGATTGGGCTTAACGTCCCAATATCAGAGTCACTGTCTTGCGAGGGCCGCTGATGATCGGAGTCACACAATGATCCGTGTCAGGATGCATAATGACCAGGCTTCCTGGAGACAATTTGAGCGAGAGAGTGGTTGCCCTATTTCGCGGCTGAATCAAAAGATCCCCTCCACAATAAGAACCGAGGAGTCCGAGAACGATTGATCCGACCGGGATGAATACTTCCCGATCCTGATGCCAACCGAGATGATTTCCGAGTTCATAATGATTAAAGGATCCAATTCCGCATTGTAATATACCCCGTAATATCCCTCCGTAAAAAAACGGATCCAGAAATTGTCGCATCCCTTCTGAAAGCATGATACCCAGCACCCTAGAGGCCACTTCGGGCTGTTCCTCTACCGCGCGCCCTTCACGATCACGATACGTCACAAAATACGATTGATTTAAGCGACTGTTCGACGACTCACCGGGAGGAAAAGACTCGAACGGCACTCGATCTGAAAGATCCAGCAACGACTGCACCTGGATTGGAAGAATCGGGTGCTCACCAAACTGCAGAAGAACCGCACCATTCTCCCGATAGGCCGTAAGCGCTGATGCCATGGGCTGAATCATTGGGAATATCTCGACCTGCTGGAACAAAAGTTGCGGAGATTAAAATTAACTTTTCTTCTTAAACAATCCCTCGAGTTTCTTTTTGGCGTCTTGGGCTGGATCCGAGGCCTGGGAGGCAGAGTCGGCAATCTGAAAAAAATCGCAGAAGTTGGATTTATCCTTTTCAACAACCCGTTCGGCGGACGGTTCTCGGCATTCATTGTAGGCCTTGGGATCGTAGAAAGTGCAATTGCGGCAGGAGTGGAGGTCGGCGTAGCAAAAGGGGCAGGTTTCGCGTCTTCCGATCCGGTCGGAGAGGGTGAGCGGTTTTTTACAGGAGAAACAAGCGGGCATCTTAGAGCTTCGCGGAAATTTTATCCTGATGCGATGCCAATCGGTTCAGCGCGGCGATGAACGCCCTCGCTGAGGCGACGATGATGTCGGTGTGGGAGCCGACGCCGCGGACGGTTCGGCCGTCGTCTTTCAGCTCCACCATCACCTCTCCCTGGGCATCGGTCTCGCCGGTGATCGCGTTGACGGTGTATTTTTCCAAACTCCCTGTGAACTTGGCGATCTTCTTTAACGCCCTGAAGGTGGCGTCGACCGGGCCGACGCCGGTCCCTTCCATTTTCACCTTTTTTCCCTTCGCCTTGACGACAATGACCGCCTTCGGCTTCTTCGTCCCCGATTCGACCTTGAGCGATTCGAGGACATACATTTCAGGGACGGTCCTGACCAGGCCGCTCACGATCGCCTCCAGGTCTTCTTCGAAGATGCTTTTCTTCCGATCGGCCAGTTCCTTGAATTTTTTAAAAGCGAGTTCCATCTCTTCTTCCGAGAGGTCGAACCCCATCCCCTTGAGCCGGGTGCGGAAGGCGTGACGCCCCGAATGTTTTCCCAAAATATACTGATGCTCCGTCAGGCCGATCTGGGCGGGGGTCATGATCGAATAAGTCGATTCATCCTTGAGAAGACCATCCTGGTGGATCCCCGATTCGTGGGCAAAGGCGTTCGCCCCAACGATCGCCTTGTTCGGTTGAACGGAGATCCCGGTGATATGGGTCAGGAGCTTGCTCGTCGGAAAGATCTGTTCCGTCACGATATTCGTGTCGAAACCCCACCGGTTCTTCCGGACTTTCAGGGCCATGACGATCTCTTCCATGGAGGCGTTGCCGGCCCGTTCGCCGATTCCGTTGATCGTACATTCGGCCTGCCTTGCTCCGTTCTCGATCGCGACCAACGAATTAGCGACCGCGAGACCTAAGTCGTTGTGACAATGGACGCTGATCGTCGCCTTTTGAATATTCGGGATATTGGCCTTCAGATAGGCGATCAAAGGTCCGTATTCCGAAGGAACGGTATATCCGACCGTGTCGGGGACATTAATCGTCGTCGCCCCCGCCTCGATGACGGCAGTATAAATCTGCACAAGAAAATCGCGATCGCTTCGGGTCGCATCCTCCGCGGAGAATTCAACGTCGTCGGTATATTGTTTGGCGTGACGGACCGCCTTCACCGCCTCATCCAATACCTGTTCGCGCGTCTTGCGAAGTTTGTATTTCAGATGAATCTCGGAGGTCGCAATAAAGGTATGGATGCGCGGCCGCTTCGAATCCCGAATCGCCCCCCAGGCCGCATCGATGTCTTTGAAATTCGCCCTCGACAACCCGGCAATCGTCGGTCCCTGAACCTCCCGGGCGATCTTTTGCACGGCTTCGAAATCACCCTGCGACGCGATCGGAAAACCGGCCTCGATGATATCGACATTGAGTCGGGCGAGTTGTTGCGCCATTCGGAGTTTCTCCCCCACATCCATGCTGTAACCGGGAGACTGTTCTCCGTCCCGAAGGGTGGTGTCAAAAATTTTGATGATGGAGGAAGTCATCTAATGAATCTCCCTGGTTTCTTCCTCCACCGCCTCAGCGACCGAAAGTTTTTTGGTTCGATAGGTCACTTTGACATTCTTCATCGACCCCTTTCGAACGGTTATCAACCAGGCAAACGGCCCCGAAAGGACATAGAGCCCAAAGACGATGAACAGCATCACATCGGGCTTGATCGCAACCACCCCCACCGTAACCGCAGCCCCTAAAAGGAGATAAAAAGAGTTCTGTCTCTTCAAATTGAGCTCCTTAAAACTGTGATAGGGGACGTGGCTCACCATCAGGACCGCCAGCATCGGAACGAACACAAGCGCCCAGAGACTTTTCACCGCCCCTTCACCCCATAGATTCTGATACAACATCACCTGGGTCGCCACGAGACCTGCCGCCGCCGGGGTCGGAAGGCCATTGAAATGTTTCTTTTCGATCACACCGACCTGAATATTGTATCGGGCCAATCGCAACGCGGCGCAGGCGAAGTAGAGAAACGCGAAAAACCAGCCGACCGTTTTAAACTGCGAGAGGGCCCAGGTATAGACCAGGATCGCCGGCGCCAATCCAAAGGAGGCCAAGTCGACCAACGAATCATACTCCCGTCCAAAATCACTCTGGGTCTTCATCATCCGAGCGACCCGTCCATCAATCGTATCGAAGAGGGTCGCCGCCAAGATCGCCCAAGAGGCGGCGTAGTAATCTCCATTGATCGATCGAATCATGGCAAAGAAGCCCAAGAACATGCTTGCCGTCGTGCAAAGGGAAGGCAACAGGTAGACCCCTTTGGAAAGTTGAATTTTTGACAATCTTCCTTTTCTCATCCAATCAACCTTGCCAGAATCGATTCTCCGCCTTTCACACGATCTCCCGGTTTCACCAGAAGTTCGCATCCAAGCGGCAGATAGAGATCAACCCGAGAACCGAACCGGATCAATCCGAATCGCTGCCCACGTTCCACGAAATCGCCCGGACCGATCTTACAGACAATCCGCCGCGCAATCCAGCCGGCGATCTGAACCACCAAAAACTCCCTCCCCTTTTCCCCTTCCAACCAGACCGCATTCTGCTCATTTTCCAGCGACGCCTTCGGGGCATAGGCCATCAGGAACTTTCCGGGATTGTAGTAAATGTTCTTGATCCGGCCCGACACCGGCATCCGGTTGATATGCACATTAAAGACCGACAGGAAGATCGTGATCTTCTGGGCCGGTCTCTTGAGGAACCGATCTTCGTTGACCTGTGTCACTTCCAGGATTTTACCGTCCGCCGGGGAAACAACAATTCCCTCTTTCGCCGGTATTTTACGCGGAGGATCTCGAAAAAAGTAGGCGACGGCGAGGGTCAAAATTCCCCCGATCGACGCGCCGATCTCACCGAAGAGCCAATAGAGAAGAACGGTCAGACCGATTCCGATCCCTAAGAATGGCATTCCTTCTTTGGCTATCATAAAGCATGCTCGCCCCTCGCGATGGCGATGACTCCGGAGCGGACGATTTCAACAATCTCACAAACTTTTTTCAACCGATCGATATTCTTGGCCAGATCTCCGACCTCACCGGTGATCTCGAGGATCGTGGTCACCCCGCTCTCTTGAAGGATTTTGGCCTCAAGCCCCGCGACGGCCTTCTTGAAGTCCCCCTTCACCTTCACCAGAAGCACCTCCCGGGCGAGATGTTTCTCCTGTAAATCCTCGACCTTGAGGACGTTCACGAGCTTGTCGAGCTGTTTCAAAATTTGGGAGACGATCTGGTCGCTGCCGTGGGTCACGATCGTCATCCGCGAAACGGTCGGATCGGTCGTCTCGGCCACGGTGAGACTATCAATGTTATATCCCTTCGAAGAAAAGAGTCCTGCGATCCGCGCGAGGACACCAAATTCGTTTTCAACGAGGACAGAAATGATGTGATTTTTTTCCATAAAGCGTTACGCGAGCAACATCTCGTCGAGACCCTTTCCGGTCGGCACCATCGGAAGGACGTTTTCTTCCTTGGACACCTGAAAGTCGATCAGCACCGGGCGATCGTTGATCTTGAGTGATTCTTTCAAAACCGGCTCGACTTCGGACGGTTTGCGAACGAGAAATCCGACCCCTCCGAAGCTCTCAGCCAGTTTCACGAAATCGGGCATCGCCGGCATCTCGGACTCGGAATACCGGCGTTGATAGAAAAATTCCTGCCACTGCCGAACCATGCCGAGATAAAAATTATTGATGATCGCCACCTTGATTGGCAGCTTGTATTGCACCGCGGTCGCCATTTCCTGGATATTCATCTGGATCGAACCGTCTCCGGAGATGCAAAAAACCGTGTCTTTCGGATAGGCGAACTGCGCCCCGATCGCTGCTGGAAAACCGTAACCCATCGTCCCGAGCCCGCCGGAGGTGCACCAACGCCGCGCCTTTTCAAAGGGAAAGATCTGAGCCGTCCACATCTGATGCTGACCGACATCGGTCGTGACGATGCAATCCCCCTTCGTGACGTCATAAATTTTCTGGATCACATACTGCGGTCGGAGTTCGCCCTTCATATCTTGGGGATAATAGATCGGATGCTCCTTCTTCCATTGTTGGACCTGATCCAGCCAGGGTTGAACCTTCTTTCGAAAGGCCGCCGCACGGCTCGGATCCTGATCGATCACCTCAACGAGTTTTGAAATTACCTGTTTAGCATCCCCGACGAGCGCGACGTCCGATTTCACGATCTTGTCGATCGAGCTGGCGTCGATATCGAGATGGATCTTTTTCGCCTTCGTCGCAAATTTTTTCAGATCGCCGGTCACGCGATCGTCGAATCGCGGCCCGAAGGCGATCAGAAGGTCGGCCTCGCTCATCGCCATATTGGCCCAATAGCCGCCATGCATCCCGAGCATCCCCATCGAGAGCGGATGACTCCCCGGGAATCCGCCAAGCCCCATCAAGGTGATACCGACGGGAAGATTCAACTTTTCTGCAAATTGACGAACAATCTCCGAGGCCCCGGAGGCGACCACCCCCCCTCCCATATAAAGGACGGGACGGGAGCTGGCGTAAATCAGATCGATCGCCTCTTTCATCGGACCTTGAGGCGCCGTGGTCTTCGGGGCATAACCTCTCATCGAAACTTTTCGTTCCCCCAAATATTCGCCGGTGGCGGTCGTTACGTCTTTGGGAATATCGACAAGCACCGGGCCGGGACGTCCCGTCGTCGCAATCAAGAAGGCCTGGCGGATGATTTTTTCCAGATCATTCACATCCTTGACGAGATAATTATGTTTGGTACAGGGACGCGTGATTCCGACGATGTCGGCCTCCTGGAAGGCGTCGTTCCCGATCAGATGCGCCGGCACCTGGCCGGTGAAGCAGACCATCGGGACCGAATCCATCATCGCCGTGGCGAGACCGGTCACCGTATTTGTCGCGCCCGGCCCGGAGGTCACGAGCACCACGCCCGGCTTTCCGGTCACGCGCGCATAGCCGTCGGCCATGTGGGTCGCCCCCTGTTCATGGCGGACGAGGACATGTTTGATCTTATTTTGCTGATAAATCTCGTCGTAGATATAAAGGACGACCCCTCCCGGATATCCGAAGAGGTATTCCACCCCGAGATCCTCAAGCGTTTTTAAAAAAATTTGTGCGCCGGTAAGTTTCATAACTCGTTGAAATTATTTGACCTCTAGCGGTTTCTTTGTCAAGGGGAACCTTGACATCGGGCGAAACCTGCTTAGGTTAAGGGTATTCAACATTCATTAAAAGGAGAAAAATCATGGGTAAAGTCATAGGGATCGATCTGGGAACCACCAACTCCGTTGTCGCGGTGATGGAGGGAAGCGAGCCTAAGGTCATTGTCAATGAAGAAGGGTCGCGCCTCACCCCCTCGGTCGTCGCCTTTACGAAGGACGGAGACACCCTGGTCGGACAGATCGCCAAACGGCAGTCGGTCACGAATCCCGAAAATACGATCTATTCCATCAAACGATTCATGGGTCGCAAACTCTCCGAAGTCTCGGATGAGATCAAGACGGTCCCTTATAAATTAGTCGAGGCGGCCAACGGCGACGCCCATGTCTTTATTCCGAATACCGGAAAGACCTACAGTCCCCCGGAAATCTCCGCCAAGATTTTAGCCAAACTGAAAAAAGCGGCTGAGGAATATTTGGGTGAAAAGGTTAGTCAAGCGGTCATCACCGTTCCGGCCTATTTTAACGACAGCCAACGGCAGGCAACTAAAGACGCCGGCAAGATCGCCGGGCTGGAAGTCTTGCGTATCGTGAACGAACCGACCGCCTCCGCTCTCGCCTACGGTCTCGACAAAAAGAAGGAAGAAACGATCTCCGTCTACGATTTCGGCGGCGGGACTTTTGACATCTCAGTCCTCGAGGTCGGAGAAAATGTCGTCGAGGTCGTCTCGACGAACGGCGACACCCACTTGGGCGGCGACAATGTCGATCAACGAATCACCGATTATCTGATCTCCGAATTCAAAAAAGACCAAGGGATCGATGTCTCCAAAGACAAGATGGTCCTGCAGCGCCTGAAAGAAGCGTCTGAAAAGGCGAAGATCGAACTCTCGAGCGTCCTCGAGACCGAAATCAACCTCCCCTTCCTCACAGCCGACGCCTCGGGCCCCAAACATATGAATGTGAAGCTGACGCGGGCGAAGTTGGAATCGGTCTGCGAAGATCTCATCATGAGAAGTCTCGAGCCGCTGAAAAAAGCGCTGGCCGACGCCAAACTCAAACCCTCCGAGATCGACGAAGTGGTTCTCGTCGGAGGATCGACCCGAATGCCCCGGGTTCAGGACGAGGTCAAAAAATTCTTCGGCAAGGAGCCACATAAAGGGGTCAACCCGGATGAAGTCGTGGCACTCGGCGCCGCGGTCCAGGCCGGCGTCCTCTCGGGCGACGTCAAAGATATGCTCCTCTTGGACGTCACCCCGCTGACCCTCGGCATCGAAACCTTGGGCGGCGTCATGACCAAACTGATCGAACGCAACACGACGATCCCGACCCGCAAAAGCCAGGTCTTCTCGACCGCCGGCGACAGCCAGAC
>Ga0209515_10008919_pt1 | contig 11557 bp, 11 predicted proteins | sample Subgroupgradi54m_FD_187454 | JGI IMG/M metagenome (GOLD analysis project Ga0209515, IMG submission 187454) | Subsurface groundwater microbial communities from S. Glens Falls, New York, USA - GMW60B uncontaminated upgradient, 5.4 m (SPAdes)... ... | reverse complement strand
TTTTACCTACTCTTCTTTCAATTTGTCTTCTGGCTGAACCAGCAATTGATCCACCTTGCTTAGCTACCTTCTTATTTTCTTCAATGTTCTTTGGTTCAACTTTCTTGGAGATTTCTGTAGTTGAAGCTTCTGCAAGCATATTGAGAACTAGTTCTAAATTAGTCATATTGTCCCGTAGGTTTTCTTTTTTGAGATTTTTTAGTTTTTTATAATCCTTAGTTTTCACCCCTGCCCACGCAAAAGTAATTTCATCAGTTAGAACTGCAAACTGACCGCTTTCTTTAACACCTCTATTTTCCCATTCATCAGTTAATTCTTTTCTAATCTCAATACTTTTTAGTCTTTGATTAACCCAATTTTGAGAATAACCACGTTTGAGGTAAAATCGCATAGCTCTTTGAATAGCCTTCTCTGGATCTTCTGATTCTTCAACTCGTTCATATCCAACTCTTGCAAGCCATAATTTAAATGGTTCAGCATTGGGAGAGGGAATTGATTGGATGATCCGAAACATAGTTTCCGTATCAGCAACATCAGTCAGTCTCATTTTTCCATCCGCAGCTAACATTTTCAAAGCGTTACATTTTGTAACGGTTTCACTTGAATCTTCATCTATCAATCTTTTTTTCATTACTCGCCAGTAAACTTGTGGGTTTTCACTTTCAGAAAGCGCAGAAACAACATCAACGACAGAGAAGTACCATTTTTCTTTATTTTCATTCCAATGTCTACGTATCTTTTTACCTTCAAAGATTACAATTTTATTAGTCTGAACCATGAAGCTATTGTAGCAGATTTTTTTGATTGTAAATGTGCATTTAATATTAATCTCTCTACTACCTGATATAATCTCATTCTTTATGAACAAAGCATTTATTTTTGACATGGATGGAGTAATTGTAGATAGCGAGAGAACATGGGACTACTATGGAGAGCCTTTATTTATTAAATTGCTCGGAAAAGAAATAAGAGAAAAAATAGGAGATACCAGAGGAGTTACACCAAATATTATGTATGAGCGTGCAGTAGCCAATGGTTTCTTAATGAGAAAAGATGGTTGGCTCAAGCATTTTGATGAAATAATGGTTTTTATATATAAAAAATCAAAAGTTGCCGCCAATATAGAAGATCTGGCAAAAAGACTTACTCAATTAGGCTACACACTAGGACTTGTTTCCTCTTCAAGACTAAACTGGATTAATATGGTCTTACCCAAATTAAAATTTAGAAATAAACTCAAAATTGTTATTTCAGTAAATGATAGAACAGATTTATCTTCAAAATACCAAGCATATCTGGAAGCAATAGAAAAATTAGGTGCAACTCCAAAAAACTCTATTGTACTTGAAGATTCGAACTTAGGAATTGAGTCAGCGAAAAAAGCTGGCGCATATGTAATAGGTTTTCAAGAATTTCTTGTTCCAGGATATATTCAAAGCGGAGCGGATATATACGCTGCAAATATTGAGGATGTAATTAAGATAGTATAGAATTCCAATCACTAGCAAACTTATCTAAACCTACATCTGTTAAACTATGCTGAATATTAAATTCCTTCCAACCCTTATTTAGATCCAAATCCTCATAAGGAATATCTTTCAATTCTCCCTTTGGGTATATAAAATTATCATCCGGCAAAATTAAATCTTTTGCAAACCAATCTTTAATTATTTTAGATGGAAGAGTTAAAATATCTGCCCTAAGTTTAATGCTATATAAAAGATGGCTCATATTTCTAAGACTTGCAGCAAGTATTTGTACATGTCCATCACTTTTTTCATACATTTTAATAATATTCTCAATCAAACTCATTCCATTTTCACCTATATCATCAAGTCTGCCTACAAAGGGTGAAATATAAACCTGCCCTTTTGCAGCACCCAAAGTAGCACAGTATATTGCAGCTGCCTGCTGCTGGGAAAAAAGTAAAGTTATATTTACTTTCAATCCTAACTTTACAGATTCACTTGCTGCTTTTATTCCTTCAATAGTTGTCGGGTATTTAATATGCGCATTAGGAATCCAACTATTCATAACTCTTCCCTGTTCTAACATTTCATCAGCTTTAGTATCCTTATCAGCATAAACTTGGATCGATATAGATCCATTCGGAATAAATGAGGAAATTTCTTGAACCACTTTTTTATAAAGATCCAGTAACTCTTGCTTTGTAAATTTTTCTCCAGATTCTAATCTTTGCAAAGTTTGTTTATTTTTAGAGATTAAGGTCGGATTAGTAGTCTGTCCATCAAGAAAATCGAGTAAATTAATAATCTCTCTGGTTTCTTTAGGATTTCCTCCGTCTAAAAATATTTTGTTTTTTAAGTTTACAGGACGCATTATATTATTTTCTTTACTAATTTTACTATTGCATCTGATGAGATTTCCTCATATTCCAAAAGCTCAGAGGGCTTCCCGCTTCTAGGCATTTTCTTAACTGCTAAGGAATATATTTTAGATCCGGTTTGCGATAATGCAGCACAAACTGCCTCGTAAATTCCCCCTGTCGGATAATGATCTTCTACCACAATTATAGCTTTTGTATCTTTACTTGCCTTTTTTAAAGTATCAATATCAAGTGGTTTAATACTATAAAGATCTATAACCCGGATTAAAGTCCCCATTGCTTTAAGTTTTTCAAAAGCAGATAGAGCCTCATGAATAGTTACCCCGGCACCAATAACAGTTATTGCATCATTTTTGCCTGATCTTAAAACTTTACTCCCACCAATTGGAAATTTTTCATCATTTTCATATAGAACAGCCGTATCTTTTCTACTGGTACGAATATAAACAATGCCTTCATGTGCTGCTGCTTGCTCAACCAATTTTTCTGTTGAAACAGCGTCGCAAGGATAAAAAATTGTACTCTGTAAAATAGTTCTAAACATTGCAATATCTTCAAGTCCCATTTGTGAAGGACCGTCCTCACCAATAGATACACCGCCGTGGGATCCGACAAATTTTATATTGGCTTTTGAATATTGACTCATCCTGATTTGATCAAAAGCCCTGGTAAAAAAAGCTGCAAAAGTAGAAACAAAAGGAATTTTTCCTCTTCTTGATAAGCCCAAAGCTACACCTACCATGTTTTGTTCTGCAATAAACATTTCAAAAAATCTCTCAGGATAAATTTTCTTAAAAATATCAGCCATTGTGGAATTACTTACCTCTGCATCCAAAACCACCATTTGTGGTATTTGAGGATAAATTCTTACCAGAGCACCACCATAAGCTTTTCTGGTAGCAACCATTTCTCCTATGCTGTAATTAAGTTTTAAGTTTTGAAGTTTAGTGTTAAGTTTCAAGTTTTTAGTTTTTAGTTTTTGTGGACTAATAAACTTCCCCCGGATACTGCTATCTATCTTTCCCAATTCTTTTAAAGCCTTTTCTAACTCAGCAGCATTTAACACCTTACCGTGCCAATTATCTTTATCCTCCAAAAAAGATACACCCTTACCTTTTATAGTTTTAGCAATAATCATCACTGGGGTAGTTGTATTTTTAATATTTTCAAAAGCACTTTTTATTTGTATAAGGGAGTGGCCATCAATTGAAATTACTTTCCAGCCAAAGCCGGAAATTCTGTCAATATATGCTTTTATATTATGTCCATACATTGTTTCTCCTCTTTGACCCAAGCGATTAACATCCAAGATTCCAACCAAATTATTAAGTTTATAGTACGTGGCAATTTGTATTGCTTCCCATACAGACCCTTCTGCAATTTCACTATCTCCCAAAAGTACATAAGTTTTGTTAGATACTTTATCAATATATTTTGCATTAATGGCCATACCGACACCGACTGAAAGACCCTGACCTAAAGATCCGGTTGCAGCTTCTGTAAACGGAAAAGACATTGTCGGGTGTCCTTCTAGCCTACTTCCAAATTTTCTAAAGGTTTTTAGCTCTTGCTCGCTTATTTCTCCAGAGGCTGCAAAAAGCGAGTAGAAAAGAGGTGAGGCATGACCTTTGGAAAAAATTAATCTGTCATTATTTAATAATTCTGGATTTCTCAAATCAAATTTATAAAAGCCTCCAAAAACAAGAGTAGTCATTAGATCTGTTGCAGAAAGGGAAGAGGTGGTATGTCCTGATCCGGCCTCTGTTGAGGACATTAAAATATAATATCTTATTAGCATTGCTAACTCTTCCAATTTTTTTAAATTATTCATATGCATAAAAAACCTTCAAAATTATATCTTCTGTGTATTAAATGTCAACTCAGTAAGAAATTTTTTTATCTTTTTTTCCATTTCACTTTTTTGAGACTTGTTAATAATATCAATTAATACACTTCCCAAAACTGCGATATCAGCATATGGCTTTAATATTTTAATATGTTCTTTTTTAGAAATTCCAAACCCTACTGCCAAAGGAATTTTAAATTCTCTTTTAACTCTTTTTAGAAAATTAATAAGATTTGGATCTAATGTAGTTTTTGCTCCAGTAATTCCCTGCCTTGCAGTTGCATAAACAAATCCATCTGCAACAGCAGCATTTTTTTTAAGTCTTTCCTCTGTAGATGCTGGAGATATCACCCTAATATGGTGTAAATTAAACTCGTCACAATATTTCATAAAATGTTCCTCATCTTCTTCCTCAATTGGCATGTCCGGCACTATTAATCCTGAAATTCCATTCTTTTTTGCATCTATACAAAATTTTCTTGGGCCGTATTTAAATACATTATTAAAATAAGCCATAAAAAGAAGCGGGATGGATACTTTTTTTGAGAGCCTATTTGCCAAATCAAACGCATCTTTTACTTTAGTTCCATTTTTTAAAGAATCCTCACAAGCTCTCATTATCGTTGGACCATCTGCCAACGGATCTGAAAAAGGGATTTGTAACTCCACCATATCTACACCAGTCTGCGCCATTATTTCCACAATTTTTTCGGTTTCTGTAATCGAAGGATAACCCACTACAACATGAGTCATTAAACCAATTCTTTTTTCCTTCTTTATTTTTTCCAGTCTTTGATCAATTGCGTTCATTAATATAATCCTTTAAAAACTGAATAAAGTTTTCATCCTTCAAAGCTTTTGCCATAATAAATAAATCCTTATCCCCGCGTCCGGACAAATTAACTACTATTACTTTATCTTTACTCAAAGTTGGGGCCAATTTTATAGCATAAGCCACTGCATGAGCAGATTCCAAAGCTGGAATTATTCCTTCGGTAAGTGCTAAGACCTTTACTGTCTCAATAACTTCTACATCAGTAGCAGAAACAAACTCTACACGTTTTTCATCATGCAGAGCAGCAAGTTGAGGTCCGATTCCTGGATAATCAAGTCCAGCGGAAATACTATGAGTTTTCTGTATTTGACCATCACTATTTTGCAGGAAATACGACTTATAACCTTCTACAACTCCTATTGAGCCGGTAGGAAAACGTGTAGCATTATCCCCAATTTTTTCTCCCCTACCTCCTGCTTCAACACCAATTAATTTTACAAGTCCATCATCCAAAAACCCTGAAAATATTCCCATTGCATTACTACCTCCGCCAACACAGGCAACCACATAATCAGGTAATTTTTCTTTATAATCCTTTAATTGCTGTCTGACTTCTCTACCAACTATTGATTGAAAATCGGCATTCATTGCCGGAAATGGATGAGGTCCTACAACAGATCCCAAAATATAGTGAGTGGTTGCTACATTCTCTATCCAATCTTTTAATGCTGCATTAACTGCATCTTTAAGTGTCTTGTTTCCAAAAGATACAGGAATAACTTTGGCACCAAGCTGTTCCATCAAAAATACATTTGGTCTCTGTCTTGCAATATCAACCTCTCCCATATATACAACGCATTCAAAACCAAATTTGGCTGCAACAGTTGCAGTTGCCAACCCATGTTGTCCAGCACCAGTATCTGCAATGATTCTTTTTTTACCTAATCGTTTAGCAATAAGAGCTTGACCAATACAATGAGTGATTTTATGAGCACCTGTGTGATTTAACCCTTCATTTTTAAGATAAATATTTGCTCCCCCCAGTTTTTTACTTAGATTTTCGGCAAAGGTTAACGGCGTTGGTCTACCAGCAAAGTTTTTCAGATAATAGGAAAATTCTTCCTGAAACTTTTTATCTTTTTTTGCTTTTTCATAAGTTTGCTCCAATTCTTCAAGAGCTGGTATTAACATTTCCGGAACATATCTTCCACCAAATTTTCCAAAATGACCTTTTTTCATAGTATATCTCCTTTAGTATTTTGTATAAATAATTTAATCTTTTCTAAATCTTGCGCCCCATTGGTCTCCACCCCTCCTGCCACATCAACTACCATAGGATTAACTGTTTTTATAACCTCTTCTACATTATTAACTTTTAAATTACCTGCAAAAATTAGAGGAAATGTATTTGCAATTTTTTTACTCTTTAAAAGATCTAACATTCTACTGTTAGCAGACTTTTGTTTATCAATCATAAAATAGTTAACGTATTGTGAATATCTTTTCATTCCATTTATGATCTTCTCTGGGTCAAAATCTTCAGACAGAGTAAATACTTTTATTAAATCCGATTCAATTTCGCTACAATAGACTGGCGTCTCATTTCCATGAAGTTGAACAAAGTCCAATCCTAAATCTTTTGCAATTTGATTAACTTCTTCTAACTTAGCATTTTGAAATACTCCAACCCTTTGGGCCTCACAACTTACATAATCTATAATTTTTCTTGCCTTTTCATAAGCAATATACCTTTTAGAAGTAGGCACAAAATTAAACCCTAAAAAATCTGCGCCAGCATCAATGGCAGCTTTTGCAGCTTTTAATGTTCTTATTCCACAGATTTTCACTTGTACATTCATATTTTTATTCCTTCTATAAATTCTTTAATATTCTTACTTTTCATTAAACTTGTGCCAATCAAAATTCCATTTGCTCCAGCTTTTTGATATTTTTCTGCTTCTTTTCTACCTTTAATTCCTGAGAATCCAAGTTTTGTGTAATTATCAGGAATCATTCTTAAAATACTACAAGCTTTATCAACGTCAACTTCAAAAGTATCCAAATCTCTGGCATTTACTGCAATAATCTCTGTTTCTGTTTGAACAGCTTTTTTTAAATCATCTTCGCTGTTTATCTCAACAACCGGCTCCAAACCAATTTCCTGTGCTTTTTTTACAAAATGGATTAGATCCTCTTTTGATAAAATTCTGGCAATAAACAATATTGCATCGCTACCAGCTAATTTTTCTTCATATATTTGATACTCATCAATAACAAAATCTTTTTGCAAAATAGGCAAGGAAACTGCTTGTTTAATTTTTCCCACAAAGAGGGGGTCTCCATTAAAAAAGTGCTTTTCAGTTACAACCGATATGGCATCTGCTCCACCTTTTTCGTACTCTTTTATTCTTATTAATAATTCATCCGGAGATCCTAAATTAACCTCTGTAGGGGAGGCAAATTTAACCTCAGCAATAATTGCAACTTTGCCATTAGCGAATCTCTGCATTGCTTTATAAAAAGAATTGTCATTTTGTTTTTTCTTTAAAAGCTCTTCTATTACTTTACTTAATATGTCTTCTAACTTTTTATGCATATTTTTGAGTCTCCTCTCTTAATTTATTAAGAATCTGCATTGCAGCTCCACTATCAATTGATTTTTCTGCCATTTTAATACCCTCTTTAATATCTTTTACTTTCCCTGCCAAATAAAAGGCTGCTGCTGCGTTTAATACAACAATATCTCTTCTTGGCCCCTTTTCCCCTTGCAAAACAAATTTAATAATTTCAGCATTTTCTATCGCATCCTTACCCATTAGATCTTTTTTTGTTGCCTGTTTTACCCCAAGCAGTTTCGGAGAAACAGAATAGGATTTTATATTAGATCCTTTAATTTCAAAAATATGTGTTTTGCCAGTAGTTGTTATCTCATCCATTCCATCCGGACTTGAAATCAAGAAAAGATGCTCAAAATTAAGCTTTGTAGCAACTCTAGATAATTTTTCAGCAAGTGTAATACTAGCAACTCCTAAAATCTGTTTTTTTGTTCCGGCCGGATTTAAAAACGGACCTAAAAAGTTAAATATTGTTCTTAAACCAAGCTCTTTTCGGACAGGTCCAATCTGTTTCATAGCAGGGTGATACAAGGGAGCAAAAAGAAAAACCATTCCTACTTTTTTAAATACTTTTTCTGCCTGATTAGGGGTTAGATTAATATTTACTCCAAGAGACTCCAATACATCTGCACTTCCACATTTACTGGATGCTGCTCTATTACCATGTTTGGCAACTTTTATTCCTCCACCTGCAACCACAAAAGAGGAAGCTGTGGAAATATTAAAAGTTCCCTGCTCATCTCCTCCAGTCCCTACAATATCAATTGATAAAGGAGCATGTATTTTTAGCATATGTTTTCGCATAGTTTGAATAAAACCTACAATTTCTTCAACAGATTCACCTTTGCTACGAAGAGCTACTAAAATACCCGCAATTTGAGCAGATGTTAACTTCCCGGCAATAATTTGTTCCAACAAAAAGGAGGCCTCCTTTTGCAGCAGGTCATTACCATCTACTAATTTGTTTAACAATATTTTTGTTTCCATTTATCTTTGAAAAAGAAAATTATCTAGTATTTTCTTTCCTCCTTCTGTTGCAAAAGATTCAGGGTGAAATTGTATTCCCTCAATTGGATATTTTTTGTGACGAAGTCCCATAATTTCCCCAGTTGCATCTTCAACACTAGCGCTAATTTCCAAATTCTCTGATAAACTGGATTTGTCAGCTATTAATGAGTGATACCTCATTACTTTAATCCCTTGCGGCAAATTCTTAAATATTCCCTTCCCGTCATGTTTTATGATACTTACTTTGCCGTGCATAGGAACTTTTGCAGATATAACTTTTCCGCCAAAATAATATGCAATGCCCTGCATACCTAAACAAACTCCCAAAACCGGAATCTTTTTTCCAATCTCAGTTATAACTTTACTACATACCCCAAAATATGCTTTATCCGCAGGATTACCAGGCCCCGGAGAAATAACAATACGGTCATATTTTTTGATCTTTATTTCTCTCAGCGTTATTTCATCATTTCTAAAAACATCAAGTTCAAAATTAACTCCTTTTTGTTGCAAAATCTCACCTATATATTGATATAAGTTATATGTAAATGAATCATAGTTATCAATAAGTAGTACTTTCATATGCTCAGTACCTTCCTCATTACAGCAAGCTTATTCTCTACTTCTTCATATTCTTTTTGCGCTATTGAATCATAAACAATTCCGCTAGATGTTTGAGTAAAAGCATAATCACCGGAAATATAAAGAGTACGTAAAGGCAGGGCAAATGTACAATCCCCGTTAAAACCAAAATGTCCGATTGCTCCCCCATATGGACCTCTGGGTAAGGATTCATTTGCATTAATAATTTTTATAGTTTCCACCTTTGGAGCACCTGTTACTGTGCCCATAGGAAAATTAACAGCCAACCCTAAGAACATATCCTTATCTGATCTTAATAATCCTACAATATTTGAGGAAATATGTTGAACATGAGAAAACTTTTTTATATCCAATAAATTGCGGACTTTAACAGTACCAAATTTTGCAACCCTGCCTAAATCATTTCTATGCAAATCAACCAGCATATTATGTTCGGCAATTTCTTTGGGATCGTTCAATAAGATTCTTGCCAATTCCGTATCTTCTATCTCATTTTTACCCCTTTTTATAGTTCCTGCCAAAGGTTGAGTTTCCATCTCACTATCTCGCAGTTGAAACATTAATTCCGGGCTGGCACCAATTATTTTTTGGGAGCTAAATTTTAGATAATACATAAAAGGAGAGGGATTAATCTGCCTTAATCTTTTATAAATTTCTAAAGTATCACCACTAATTTGAAATTCTGTTTTAAACCCAACTTCACACTGTAATGTATTCCCGGCAATAATTTGCTTTTTTACTCTTTCAACAATTCTTCTGTGTTCTTCTTTCGTTAAAGTATCCCGTATAAATTTTGCCTTCGCTTTACCTTTATGTTTTTTTTGTTTAATTAAATTTTCCAATACTTCCAGCCGGTTTTGATCATAATAAAAATAGTAGATCTCACCAGTAACTTTATCCAAAATAGCTCCGTCCATATAAACCCCAAATTTAAAAGTATTAAACTTGGGATGAGATTTAATATTTAACTTTTTTTCAAAATAATTAATTGCATCATAGCTTATATAACCTACTAGTCCTCCGGCATAATTTCTTGATATGGCATTTTGCGGGACTATTTCACGCAAAGCAAAATAAGGATTTTCCACTTCAAATTTTTGATTATCAAAATATAAAATTTTGTTTTTGGCACTTATAACATGTTCTGGATCAAAACCTATTATTGAATAACGTGACAGATTACCATTTATCCCTAAAGATTCCAAAATAAAACAGTTTTCAAATCTATTTTCAATTTTGGAAAAAAGTTCAAAAAAATCTACCCCTTTTGGAACTTTTAGGTATGTTGGTGTTTTATCAATAATAATTTTTGGCAATTTATACATATTTTTTCCTTTAAAAAACCGTCCTTTTGAAAATTCCATTATATTAATGAAACTCTCAAAAGGACGGTTAGACCGTGGTGCCACCTTTATTTGTCTGGTCAATTACTTTTTACCAGACCTCATTTTAATAACCTATGGGATGTACCGTCTGGTACGTCCCAAATCCGGTTCCAACCTTCCGGATCAAATGGATTTAAAATAACCCAGATGCTATTATAGCATAATATGAAATTAATCTCACTTAACCTCTGGGGCGGAAAAGTATTTATGCCATTGATAGATTTCATAAAACAATCATCAAGCAACACAGATATTTTTTGTCTGCAAGAAGTATTTAATACTAAATCAGATATAAAAGAATATAGGGGTTATCGCACAAATATGTTATATGAACTGCAATTAATCTTACCTGATTTTGTAGTATTTTATTTTCCTACTATTTCAGGGTTTGATATTGAAGATCCACCTTCAAAAACAGATTTTGATTTGGAATATGGTTCTGCTATTTTTGTTAAGAATAATATTAAAATAACTTCTCACGGTAATATTTTAATTTTTAAGGATTCATCTTACCCTCCGCTAAAACTTGATTTTTCAAATAACCCAACACCATTACAATATATTACTTTTAATATAAGTGGCAAAGATTTTGCAGTATTTAGTTTTCATGGAACTAGCTTTCCAGGAAATAAGCTTGATACCAAAAGACGTCTTAATGAAGCAAAAAATGTAAAAGAGATTGTGAAAAGTACAAATGGAGCAAAAATACTAGTTGGAGATTTTAATCTTTTGCCACAAACAGAAAGTATTAAAATACAGGAACAAAATATGCGAAATTTAATAAAAGAATTTAATATTACAAAAACTAGAAGCGACTTAAGTCCTTTTTTTGGAAAAGTAGAATTTCAAAAATTTGCAGACTATACTTTTGTTTCAGATGATATAAAAGTTGAAAGCTTTCAAGTCCCGGATATTGAAGTCTCAGATCACCTTCCAATGATTTTAGAATTTTCATAATATGAAACATGCAAATATTAA
>Ga0209515_10008916_pt1 | contig 11558 bp, 12 predicted proteins | sample Subgroupgradi54m_FD_187454 | JGI IMG/M metagenome (GOLD analysis project Ga0209515, IMG submission 187454) | Subsurface groundwater microbial communities from S. Glens Falls, New York, USA - GMW60B uncontaminated upgradient, 5.4 m (SPAdes)... ... | reverse complement strand
AGGGCATGGCAGTGGCGCTCGCCGGCGCGGGGGTGGGCGACGTCGTGGTGGCCAACCGCACCGCCGCCCGGGGCAAGAAGCTGGCGGCACGCGTCGGTGGGCGCGCGGTCGGGATCGACGACATTCCCGACGCCCTGGTCGCGACCGACGTGCTCCTCGCGTCCACCGGCTCGGCCGACGTCGTGATCGAGCGGGGCGACATCGAGACGGTGATGGAGCGCCGCGAGGGTCGCGCGCTGCTCGTCGTCGACGTGGCGGTGCCTCGCGACGTCGACCCCGGCGTACGGCAGGTCTTCGGCGTCACACTCCTCGACATGGACGACCTCAAGGGCTTCGTCGAGCACTCGCTCGAGCAGCGTCGGCGCGAGGTCGGCAAGGTGCGCGAGATCATCACTGAGGAGCTCGACCGCTTCCGCTCCGATCGCTCCGCCCGCGAGCTCGCGCCGCTCGTCGTGGCGCTGCGCGACCGGGGCGACGCCGTGCGCGATGCCGAGCTGAAGCGCTTCCGAGCACGGCTCGAGGCACTCGACCCGGCCCAGCGTCAGGCGGTCGAGGAGCTCGCGCGGGGAATCGTCAACAAGCTCCTCCATAAGCCGACCGTGCGGTTGAAGGAAGCCGCCGGCACCGCGCGCGGCGAGCTCTACGCGGACGCGCTCGTCACGCTGTTCGATCTCTCCGACCCCCTCGCCGACCCCGGCACCGACCCCGCGAGCTGATGCGCGGGCCGCTGCGGGTGGCCACCCGCGGTAGCCGCCTGGCCCGTTGGCAGGCCGAGCGCGTCCTGGTGCTGCTGGGCGCCCCCGCGGAGCTCGTCGTCGTGTCCACCACCGGCGACCGCCGGGCCGACGTCCCCATCCACGCCCTCGGCGGCACGGGGGTGTTCGTGAAGGAGGTCGAGGAGGCCGTGCTGCGCGGCGACGCCGACCTCGCCGTCCACTCCGCCAAGGACCTCCCCTCGACCACCACCGACGGCCTCGCGCTCGCTGCGCTGCCCGAGCGGGCCGACCCGCGCGACGCGCTCGTCGGTCGGAGCCTCGACGCCATCCCCACCGCCGGTCGTGTCGGCACGGGCTCGGTGCGACGACGGGCCCAGCTCGCCGCGGTTCGCCCCGATCTCACGTTCACGGAGCTGCGGGGAAACATCGAGACTCGGATCGCGCGGGCGACCGAGCTCGATGCGATCGTGGTGGCCGCGGCCGCTCTCGACCGGCTCGGGTTGCGCAGCGAGGCGGCCGAGGTGCTCGACCCGTCGGTGATGCTGCCTCAGGTCGCGCAGGGAGCGCTGGCGGTGGAGTGCCGGCGCGACGACCGGGCCGTCCTCGAGCTGCTCGCCGGCATCGACGACATTCCCACCCGGGCCGCCGTCACCGCCGAGCGCGCCTTCCTCGCCGAGCTCGGTGGGGGCTGCGATCTTCCGTGCGGCGCGCTGGCCACCTCCCACGGCGCCACGTGCTCTATCGAGGCACTCCTGGCCTCGACCGACGGCCGGGTCGTGCTCCGCGTGCGCGACGGCGGTGACGACCCACACGCGCTCGGGGTGCGCGCGGCGCGTCGGCTGATCGACGACTGCGGTGGACGCTCGCTCCTCACCGACCTGGGGGAGACCGCGTGACCGTGTACCTCGTGGGCGCCGGTCCCGGCGACCCCGGCCTTGTCACCGTGCGCGGCGCCGAGCTCCTCGCCCGAGCCGATGTCGTCGTCTTCGACCGCCTCGCGCACCCCGACCTCGTCGACCTCGCGCCGCCGGACGCGGAGCGCATCTCGGTGGGCAAGGCGCCCGGCCGGGTCGAGATGGGCCAGGACGACATCAACAGGCTGCTGGTGGACCGGGGTCGCGAGGCCAAGACTGTGGTCCGGCTCAAGGGTGGCGACCCGTTCGTGTTCGGCCGCGGGGGCGAGGAGGCGGAGGCCCTGGCCGGGGCCGGCGTTCCGTTCGAGGTGGTGCCCGGCGTCACCAGCGCCATCGCGGCGCCGGCCTACGCGGGGATCCCGGTCACTCACCGCGGGCTGTCCACGCACTTCACCGTCGTCACGGGTCACGAGGACCCCTCGAAGGGCGTGGGCGATGTCGACTGGGAGGCACTGGCCCGGGTCGGCGGCACCCTCGTGGTCCTCATGGGTGCCGGGAGCATCGGCGAGATCGCGCGGCGGCTCGTCGCGGGCGGCCGGTCTCCCGACACGCCGGTTGCCGCCGTCCGCCGCGGCACCTACCCCGATCAGCGCACGGTGCGCGCCACGCTCGCGACGATCGGCGACGCCCCGGTGCAGGCGCCGTCGGCCATCGTGATCGGCGACGTCGCCGCTTCCGACCTCGCCTGGTTCGAGACCCGCCCCCTGTTCGGCCGCCGCATCGTGGTGACGCGCGCGCGCGAGCAGGCGAGCGCGCTGCGCTCGCGACTCGAACAGCTCGGCGCCGAGGTCCTCGAGCTTCCGTCGATCGCCATCGAGCCGATCGCGTTCACGCTTCCATCGCTCGGCGACTATCGGTGGCTGGTGCTGACCTCGGCCAACGGCGTGCGCGCGTTGTTCGAACGGGGCCTTGCACCGGTCGGCCTCGATGCCCGCGCGCTCGCGTCGCTGCGTGTTGCCGCCATCGGCTCCGGTACAGCAGCCGCGCTCGAGGCGCGCGGCGTGCGCCCCGATCTGGTGCCGGCGCGGTTCGTGGCCGAGGCGCTCCTCGACAGCTTCCCGGCGCCGGCCGAGCCCGGCGAACGGGTCCTGTTGGCTCGGGCCGAGCACGCCCGCGACGTGCTCCCCGAGGGCCTGGCCGGCCAGGGGTACGCCGTCGACGTGCTCGCGCTGTACCGCACCGTTGCGGCCGCGCCCGACTCGGCCGCGGTCGAGGCCGTGCGCGCCGGCGCGGTCGACGCGATCACGTTCACGTCGTCGTCGACGGTCGCCAACTTCTGCGATCTCGTCGGCGAGCTGCCCGAGCCCCAGCCCCTGGTGGCCTCGATCGGGCCGGTCACCTCGCGGGCCGCGGTCGACCGAGGCCTGCACGTGGGCGCGGAAGGGGTCGAGCACACGCTCGACGGGCTGGTCGGCGCGCTGGTCGACGAGCTGCGCTCGACCGGTCAGGCGCCCCGGGCCGGGCGGTAACCTGAGCAGCGGCATGGGCTTCCCCGAGCACCGACCCCGCCGGCTCCGTCGTACAGCGGCGCTCCGGCGCCTCGTCGCCGAGACGTGCCTCGGCGTCGACGACCTGGTCGCGCCGCTCTTCGTGAAGGAGGGCATCGAGCACCCCGAGCCGGTGGCGTCGATGCCCGGGGTGGTGCAGCACACGGTCGAGAGCCTCCGCAAGGAGGCGCGCGCCTTGGCCGACCTGGGCGTCCCCGCGGTCGTCCTCTTCGGCGTGCCGGCGGTCAAGGACGCGAACGGCTCCGGTGCCGACGCTCCCGACGGCGTCGTGCAGGTCGCGTTGCGCACGCTGCGCGACGAGGTCGGCGACGGCCTCGTGCTGATGGCCGACGACTGCCTCGACGAGTACACAGACCACGGTCACTGCGGCCTGCTCACACCGGAAGGCGGCGTCGACAACGACGCCACCCTCGAGCGCTACGCCTCGATCGCCGTCACGCAGGCCGACGCCGGCGCGGATGTGGTCGCGCCCTCCGGGATGATGGACGGGCAGGTGGGCGCGATCAGGGCTGCGCTCGACTCGGCTGGTCACGCGGAGATCGCCATCCTCGCGTACTCGGCCAAGTACGCCTCCGCGCTCTACGGGCCGTTCCGCGACGCGGCCGAGTGCGCGCCGCGCTTCGGCGACCGCCGCGCCTACCAGATGCAGGTGACCAACGCGCGTGAGGCGCTCGACGAGACAGCGCTCGACGTCGCCGAAGGTGCCGACATGGTAATGGTGAAGCCCGCCCTCGCCTACCTCGACGTGATCGCTGCGGTGCGGCAGAGCTTCGACCTGCCGCTGGGCGCGTACCACGTGAGCGGCGAGTACGCGATGCTCAAGGCGGCCGCGCAGCAGGGCTGGATCGACGGCGAGGCGGTCGCCCGCGAGCACCTCCTCGCGATCAAGCGGGCCGGTGCCGACTTTGTGCTCACCTACCTCGCGCGCGAGATGGCCGAGCTGCTCAACTCTTGAGCCTGTTCCAGCGGGCCCTCGCTCGCATCCCCGGCGGCGTCAACTCCCCCGTGCGGGCCTTCGGCGCGGTGGGAGGAGAGCCGTTCTTCGTCGCCCGGGCCGAGGGCGCAGAGCTCGTCGACGTGGATGGTCGTCACTACCTCGATTACGTCCAGTCGTGGGGCGCGTCGATCCTGGGTCATGCCCATCCCAAGGTCGTGGAAGCCGTGCAGGCGGCCGCGGCCGACGGCACCTCGTTCGGTGCGCCCACCGAGCGCGAGGTGTTGCTCGCCGAGGCGATCTGCGCGCGCGTCCCGTCGGCCGAGAAGGTGCGTCTCGTGTCGTCGGGCACGGAGGCGGCGATGACCGCGGTGCGCCTCGCGCGTGGCGCGACGGGTCGGGACATGATCGTGAAGTTCGCCGGTGGGTACCACGGGCACGCCGACGCGCTGCTCGCGGCGGCCGGCAGCGGGGTCGCGACCCTCGGCCTGCCCGGCTCGGCCGGCGTGCCGCCCAGTGCCGTGCGGGACACGATCGTGCTCCCGTTCAACGACGAGGCCGCGCTCGACGCTGCCTTCGCCGAGCACGGACGCGACATCGCCGCGGTGCTGGTGGAGCCGATCGCGGCCAACATGGGCGTCGTACCGCCGGCGGCGGGGTTTCTCCCGGGCCTGCGTCGCCGCTGCGACGAGTCCGGTGCCCTGCTCGTGTTCGACGAGGTCATCACCGGCTTCCGGATCGGCCTCGGCGGCGCGCAGGGCCGCTTCGGGATCCGGCCCGATCTCTCGCTGTTCGGCAAGGTGGTGGGCGGCGGCCTCCCACTCGCGGCCGTGGGCGGCGCGGCCGCGGTGATGGACCACCTCGCTCCGTTGGGCGACGTCTACCAGGCCGGCACCCTCTCGGGAAACCCGCTCGCCACGGCTGCCGGCCTCGCGGTGCTCGACCTGCTCGACCACGATGCCTACGTCGCGCTCGAGGAGAAGGTCGCGTTCCTCGCCGACGGGCTCGCTGCCGCCATCGCGGGCGCCGGGCTCCCGGCCCAGATCGCCCGCGCCGGCACACTGCTCGGCGTCTTCTTCGCCGACGCGCCCGTCACCGACTACGACGGGGCCAGGGCCGCCGACCACGAGCGGTACGCGTGCTTCTTCCGGGCCTTGCTCGAGCGAGGCGTGTTCCTGGCGCCGAGCGGGTTCGAGGCGCTCTTCGTGAGCCTGGCCCACGAACCGGCCGACCTCGAAAGAACCGTCGAGCGAGCCGCGGAGGCGGTCGGGGCGGTCGTCAGGTCCAGTTGAGCAGCCGGACGGCGGCGTCGCCGAGGCGGCTGGGTCGCCGTGCCACGGGGCGCGCGTCAGTCGTCGCGGCCGCGGCGGCGAATGCGCTCCATCAGGAAGAGCGAAGCGACGAACAGGGCCGCGAAAACGGCCATGAGCACGAACGCGAGCCCGCCACCGCCGCGCTCCCCCCCACCGTCGACCGGCTGGCCCTCGCTGCACCCGGCCGCGAGCACGGGCGCGAGCAAGACGGCGAGCCGGAGCGCGGCGGTGAGGCGGCGGAAACAGGAGGCCACGGTCACTCCTGGTCGTCGGAGTCGGGGGCGTCGTCGCCGGAGGGGGGAGCGCCGTCGGTGGTCGCGGGCGTGGTCGCGCTCACGGCCGCGGCGGCGGCCGCGGCCTGGAGGTCGCGCTCGCGCCAGTGCAACGCCAGCAGCGTGAGCCCGAACAGGATGCTCGAGCCGATGAAGGCGACGAAGGGCGGGATCCGCAGCGAGCCGAGGTCGCGCTCGAGCACGAGGTTGGTCGCGGCCTTCGCGGTGTCGCATGTCGGGTCGGGGATGGGGTCGCCGTACGGGACCTTCTGCCGCTCCTTGTCCACCGGGCAGATGGTCGCCACCGCGTACTTGGGCACGTGGCCGCTCACGTGCACGTAGGGGAAGGTGCCGCTCGCCGTCACGTCGGCCCGTCGGCCACCGCCGGTCTCGTACGTCTTGGTGACCAGGTAGTCGGTGGCGGCCTCGTAGACCGCGTACTTGTTGACCCCGGGCGCCAGCACCTCGCCGGCCTCGGCCTTCTTCGTGACGAGCGACGCGTCGACAAACGCCTTGACGTTGGCCAGCGCCTGCACGTCGTCCTTCTTCCCGGTGTGCGCGATGGTGCGCACGGCCGGGATCTTCGACTCGGCAACGTCCGGTCCGAGCGCCTCGACCGGCTTCCACGACGGGATGCGGCCCTTCAGCGTGTTGAGGGGCGACGCGGTCGTGAGCCAGAGCAGCGACAGCAGCACCATGAAGCCCGTGAGCGCGCCGGAGGCGACGAGGAAGCCGAGCCGCGCGCCGAGGTTGGTCGCGAGGAGCAGGTACACAGACCCGCAGAACAGCCCGATCGCGGCCACGACCACGAGGATTCCGAGGATCGTCGGGTACCACAGCGTGGGGTGCTTGACACCCTCGTTGGCAGCCAACACTGGAAGGTTCACGGGTGCTCCTGCTGCTGCCGCGGGCTCACAGCGTGCGCTCGAATCGGACGATGGCCTGGATCTGCTCCTTCGTGAGCACGTTGGCGAAGTGCGGCATCCGGCCCGACGAGATGCCGCGCACCCCGTAGGCCTTGTTGGCCTCGACCCCGACCGTCACCCAGTCGATCTGCTGCTGGGAGCCGACGTCACCGGGGAACTGGTTGAGGGTGTCGCCATCGTTGATCTTCGGGCCGAAGGCGCCGCTGCCCGTGGGCGCCGGCAGCGGGACGCTCGGATCGGTGGGGTCGAAGTACGACCAGCCCCGCGTGTGACAGCGGGCGCAGTTGGCCTCGAACAGCAGCTGGCCCTGGCCGATCTCGCCGTTGGCCAGCGCCGCGCTCACCGCGTCGAACCGGGCCTGTGAGTGCTGCACCGCCTCTTGCTCGGCCGCGACCGTCTTCTGGGCGCTCTCGCGCTTGTCGGGCGGGGCGCTCGCGAAGGCCTGCTGCGCGGCCGCGAGGTTGTTCTTGGCCCTGTCGAGACCGCCCTGCGCGTCGTCCCTCGCGTCGGCCAGCGCCTTGGCCGTCTGCTCCCTGGCCTTCTGCTTCGTGAGTCTGATGTGCTGGAGGTAGTTGACGAGGTCGTTGATGCTCTGCTCGCCTTTCGGCCCGCCACCGGCGGTGCCCCAGGCCGGCATCGGGGTGCCCGGTCGGCCGTAGGTGATGATCCGGGTGACCTGCTCGGGCGTGAAGCGCCACAGCACCGTGTCGAGCGTGGGCGCCCGCCAGTTGACCGAGGCCGGCCGGCCGATGCCCGTCTGGTCGGCCTTGAGCGGGAACGTGGCCGTGCCGCCGCTCCCGTCGACGCCGTGGCAGTTGGCGCAGCGCAGCGACTTGGTGTTGTCGTAGGCCTTCATCTGGTCGTTGGCGTAGAGGATCTCGCCGCGCTTGATCGAGCGCTTGTCGAAGCCCCTGAGCTCCTCGGCCTGACGGGTCGGCTCGCGGAACCAGTAGAGCGGTAGCCCGATCGCGAGCACCGCCGCGCAGGCGAGCGCGAAGCCGAGCGCCCGCTCGAGCTTGCGGCCCTCGAGCTCGACGTCTTCCATCCCGGGGGAGAGGTTCTCGGGCTCCTTCACCTCCGGGTTGCGGCGGACGCTGACGACCCGGAAGCCGACAACCGCCGCGATCACGACGATCGCGAGGGCGTTGAGGACGATGAGCGCGCTGCGTACGGTCAACGCTCAGCCTCCGACGCAGGCCGGGCCCTCGGCCCCCTGCCCCGTCGTGTCGGTGCCGATGGGCGGCCCGATGAGCGGCGTGGTGGTGTCGACCGTGATCGAGTCGCCGGAGATCTCCACCGGAAAGCGGTCGAGGCCGCGTGGGGCGGGGCCGCCGCGCTTCTCACCGACGCGGTTGTACTTCGAGCCGTGGCACGGGCACTCGAACCACTGCGAGCTCTGGCACCACGGCACCTTGCAGCCCAGGTGCACGCACTTCTGGTACAAGGCGACGACGCCCTTCTCCATGCCCGCGTAGATCTGTGGCGAGTACACCTTCTTCGCCTTGGGCAGCGCGGCCTTGGGATACGGAACGAAGTACGTGCGGGCGTCGGGGTAGTAGAAGGGCTCCTTCTTGTCGACCACGCTGGCGAGGATGTCCTTGAGCCCGGTGCTGATCTTGACCTTTCCGCCGAAGCCGCCGGCGGCGGTGGGCCAGAGGAAGGCCAGCATCGACGCGCCGAAGCTTCCGAGCGCCACCGCCGTCAAGAGCAGGATCCCCCGGTTGAAGAACTGCCGGCGGGTCACGCCGAGCTCCTCCTCGTCCATGGGCACTCGCTCCGCCGGCACCCGAGCCCCGGCCGGGACCGGTACCGAGCTGCCCGAGCCGAGGGCGCGCCGAGCCTCGTCGGCGCGCTCGCGCCCGTCCTCGCCCTCCTCGGCTCCCGTGGCCGCGGGCGCGGCAGGGGAGGGCGCCGAGGCGTCGCGCCGGCGGGTCTCGCGGCTGAGGGTCCCGGTGCCCGACCGACGCCGGCCGGTTGCGAAGACCACGATCCCCGCCAACACCAACAGCGCGGGGATGGCGATGATCAAGACGGTGGACGAGTCCACGGTAGGGGGGTCCTCCTCCTACAGGTCGAAGAAGATGCCGTCCCTCCACGGGAAGACGAAGTTGAAGCCCGTCCCGCGGAAGAAGGAGCCGATGATCACGAGCACCGCCCAGAACATCAGGAACATGGTGAAGAGCGAGATCGCGAACTTCCGGTCGCTCGGTCGGTGCGAGGGGTTCTTGTCGACGTAGGGCGCCACCATGAGCAGGAAGATGCCCATGCCCGGAATGGTCACGCCCGCGACCATCGGGTGGAACATCGTGAGCAGCTCCTGCAGGCCGAGGAAGTACCAGGGCGCCTTCGACGGGTTGGGTGTCTGGTTGACGTCACGGAGGGCGAGGAGCGGGGCGCGCACGAGCGCGGAGAAGATCAGGAGCACCGCGCTGATGGAGAGCACCGCCGCGAACTCGATCACGAGCAGGTGGGGCCAGGTGTGGACCTTGTCCTGGGCCTCGGCCTTCGTCTGCTGGATCGAGCCCGACTTCACGACCGTGAGCAGGCGTTGGGTGTGACCACCGGGGCCGGTGGCGGTGGGCGGCGCGATGACCTGGGTCGCGGTGGCCGCGCCACCCGCACCGGCCGCCGCGGCCGCGGCTGTCGGCGCGCCGCCGCCGTCGCCACCGCCGGCGAGCTGGGCCCGGCGTCGCTTGGCCCGCTCGAGGAGGTGCGCGGGAACGCCGCCCTTGCCCTCGCCCTCGGTCGCAGCGTCGGCCGCCGGCGCCTCGGGCTCGGGGGCGCCGGCGTCGGTAGGCGCGCCGGGCTCGGCGGGCGCCTCGGGCTCGGCGGCGCCGCCCTCGGCCGCCGCGGCCTCCTCTTCCTCGTTCCCGCGCGGCGGCAGGCCCAGCGCCTTGCGGCGCTCGGCACTGCGTCGGAGCAGGTGGTCGGGGATCTCCGGCATCGAGTGCTCCCCTCCCTACATCGGGCCCGAGAGGCCGCCGTCCTTGCGGACGCGCCAGAAGTGGACGGCCATGAAGATCACGATCACGAACGGGAGCAGGAGCACGTGGAGCACGTACCAGCGTAGGAGGGTCTCGCCGCTGATCTCCTTCGAGCCGAGCAGCACGAAGCGCACTTGGGTTCCGAAGACGGGTGTGTAGCCCATCATGTTGGTGCCGACGGTCACCGCCCACAGCGCGAGCTGGTCCCACGGGAGCAGGTAGCCGGTGAAGCTGAGCAACAAGGTGAGCGTGAGCAGGATCACGCCGATCACCCAGTTGAACTCTCGGGGCGCCTTGTAGGCGCCGTGGTAGAAGACCCGGCTCATGTGCAGGAACACCGACAGCACCATGAGGTGCGCCGCCCACCGGTGCATGTTGCGTACGAGCGAGCCGAAGTAGACCGCGGTCTCGATGTTCTTCACGTCCGTCCAGGCCTGCGCCTCGGTGGGCCGGTAGAAGAACATCAGGAAGATGCCCGTGACGGTGAGCAGGATGAAGAGGAAGAACGAGAGCCCGCCGAGGCACAGCGTGTAGGAGACCTTCACCGCGTGCCGCTTCACCTTCACGGGGTGCAGGTGGTACAGCACGTTGTTCATGATCACGTACGACCGGTTGCGGGGGCTGTCGGTGTAGCCCTTCCGGAAGATGGAGCCGGGCCGGAAGATCGACGTCACAACTTGCGACCCGCCGATCTTGCCCGGTGCGCCCTTAACACGGGACAGGAGCCGCTGCGCGGGACCGTGCTCGTTGCTCCCGTCGGTGCCGTTGCCGTTGGCCACGGACGTGCTCCTCGTCGCTACTTCGTTTCAGCTGTCGGACTAGAAGCGCAGTCCGTAGGCATAGCCGTGCCGGTTGGTGCGGATGTGGGGATCGCCCTCGGCGGTCTGGGGGGCGAGCTTGCCCAGGATGATGACGCCGGTGGGGCAGCGGTCGACGCAGAGCGCGCAACGGGTGCAGACGTCTTCGTCGACGATGAACGCGACGTGGTCGCGGGGATCTTCGCCGGGCTGTTCGGTGTTGACGGCGCCGGCGATGGCCGACACGGCGACCATGTGGATGCACTTCCAGGGGCAGATGTCGACGCAGCCTTCGCAGAGGATGCATTCGGCCTGGTCGATGTGGAGGAACTGCTTCGGCTTGACGGCGGCGGTGAGGTAGCTGGGGTCGACCTCGGCGAGCTCGTAATCGGTGACGAAATCGGGCATGGGCGGGTTGGCATCGGTACGCGCCACGGCTACGCCTTCGCCTTCAGCGGCCGGCCGAACCGCGATGTACCGATCACTTTCGTGCCCGGCTCGGCGCCCGCGGCGGTCGCGGTCGGCCGCTTCTGCCACATGATCCACAGCGCGATGTTGAGCCCGAAGAACACGATGTAGATGCCGGCGGCGATGGCGTCCTTCAGCGCGCTGTAGGGAATGTCGAAGGTCGGCAGGTTCGTGCCGAACTGGTTGTGCTTGACGATGAACTTGTCGGAGCTCCACTTGAGGTATGAGTTCGCGAAGTTGAGCCACTCGCTGGGCACCACGCCGTAGCAAAGGAGGAAGATCGCGAAGGCACCCACCGCCCCCGCCATGGCCATCGCCCACGTGGCGGGTTGCTCAGATCGAGGCCGCCGCATCATGAGGAAGACGACGACGAGGCCGATGAGCGTCAGCGCCGTGGCCTCCATCAACCGCTCGGCCGGGTGGAGCCAGGGAGGGGAGTTGGGCAGCAGGTTGGGCATCGGCCCCGGTGTCTCCTCCTTCGGCCACTCGCCCCCACCGGCGAGGACGGCCCACACGGGCCTGTTGTTATCACGCTAGAGGACGGACCGGCACATCGGGCTGCATTGGATGGTCGCGCTCTCTCTCATGGTCGCGCTCGCTCGGCGGCGGGATACCCGCCGCCGCCCTTCGGGACGCTCGCCGCTCCGTTGGTTTGGTCGCGCTCGCTCGGCGGCGGGATCCCCGCCGCCGCCCTTCGGGACGCTCGCCGCTCCGTTGGTTTGGTCG
>Ga0209515_10008913_pt1 | contig 11560 bp, 10 predicted proteins | sample Subgroupgradi54m_FD_187454 | JGI IMG/M metagenome (GOLD analysis project Ga0209515, IMG submission 187454) | Subsurface groundwater microbial communities from S. Glens Falls, New York, USA - GMW60B uncontaminated upgradient, 5.4 m (SPAdes)... ... | reverse complement strand
AATGTTTTAAAAAATCGCGGCACGGAAAACAATCAAATAGGAGTTCCCAAAACACTTCTTCAGCTTGAATCTTCCCACGAAATTCTCGTGGTCGAGATGGGCACCAACACTCCAGGGGAAATCGATCGGCTGGGCGCGATTTTAAACCCGCAAATGGGTGTGATCACGCAAATCGGGCAGGCGCATTTAGACGGGCTTAAAGATTTGGAGGGGGTCAAGGAAGAGAAACTGAAACTAATGAGCCACTTGGAACGCGGCGGCGTTCTGGTTTTGAATGGTCAGGACCCGCTCCTCAAAGAGGTGACCAGCGGTGTCCATAAAATCGTACGCGTGGGGTTTTCGCAAAACGAGGGGCATTTTTCGGCGGCCCAAATCTGGTGCCATGAGAAGGGAACTTCGTTTTATCTGAATGGCAAGGATCTATTTGAAACGCAGCTCATCGGACGGCACAATGTTCTCAATTGTCTTTTAGCCGTTGCTGTTTGCGAATGTTTGGGGCTCGAGCTTGGGTTGGTTCAAAAAGGGCTTGCTTCCTTTAAACCGGTCCCCGGGCGCCTTCAGCTTAAGAACGTTGGCGGGGTGCTTTTTTTGGACGATTCTTATAATGCCAACCCAACTTCGTTTAGGTCGGCGCTGGAGGCGCTTAAAGAATTTAAAATCCGAGAGAAAAAAGGAGTGGTCTGTGGCGACATGCTCGAACTCGGTGATAAAGCCGAAGCGTTTCACCGGGAGCTCGGGGCACTCGTCGCGGGGTTTTTGTTTGATTTTGTGATAGCTGCGGGGCCTTTGTCAGGATACCTTGTGGACGAGGCCTTGAAAAGCGGTTTTGACCCTAAAAGAATTCATCACGTGAAAGACAGTAAAGAAGCCGGCCAACTTTGTCAATCCTACTGCCAGGCGGGCGACATGGTGTTGGTGAAGGGTTCGCGCCGGATGCATATGGAAAAGGTCTTTGAATGCTTTATACCTTCCTCTATCCTCTAAGAGATTTTTTCTTCGGTTTCAACGTTTTTCGTTACATTACTTTCAGGGCCGCCATGGCCAGTGTCACCGCGTTTGGGGTGAGCCTTTGCTTCGGGCCTTTTGTGATCCGTTTCCTGCGTGATCTCAATCTCAAGCAGACCATCGAACGCGAGGGTTTCTCAAAGCTTTATGCCGCGCACGAAGGCAAGCAAAAAACACCTACGATGGGCGGCGTTTTGATATTGAGCTCCATTCTCATCTCGACAGTTTTATGGGCGGACCTTCAGAATCGCTATATCCTGATTTGTCTTTTTGCCGTGAGTTGGCTTGGCGGTATTGGATTCCTGGACGACAATTTAAAACTGAGAAAGAAAAACAGCAAGGGATTGACGGCCGCCAGCAAATTTCTAGGACAGATCAGTTTAGGCCTCGCCCTCGGCGCATTCCTGTATTTTGACGCGGTTTCGTGGCAGCAAGTCAGCGTGCCTTTTTTCAAAAATTGGGTCCTGATGTTCGGCCCGTTTTACATTCTGTTTGTATGCCTTGTGATCACCGGCGCGTCCAACGCGGTGAATCTCACCGACGGGCTCGATGGCCTCGCGATCGGCTGTACGATCATGATCGCGCTCACGTACAGTATTTTCAGTTACGTGACGGGTCACGCGAAGTTCAGCGAATATCTCGAGATCCCTTTTGTGCCGGGGGCGGGAGAGCTCACGGTTTTTTGCGCGGCGCTTTTGGGGTCAGGGGTCGGGTTTTTGTGGTTCAATTCCCACCCGGCAAGCGTGTTCATGGGAGACACAGGATCTTTGAGTCTTGGAGGGGCGCTGGGCATCGTGGCGGTTTTGACGAAAAAAGAAATTTTGCTTGTGATCGTCGGTGGTGTTTTTGTCATGGAGGCGCTTTCGGTGATATTGCAGGTGGGGAGCTACAAACTCCAGAAACGGCGGATATTTTTAATGGCGCCGATACACCATCATTTTCAGCTTAAGGGTTTTACGGAATCAAAAGTCGTGATACGTTTTTGGATCGTTTCATTTATTCTGGCGCTATGGGGGCTTGCGGCATTGAAGTTGCAATGATTTTCAAAAATAAAAAAATCTCGGTCATCGGTTTAGGAAAAAGTGGTTTCGCGGCCGCACAATTTCTGATCGGAAAGAAAGCCCAAGTTTCAGTTACGGACAACTCTTCCAAAGAGGAAATTCTGCGGGACGCGCGGCGGCTTGAAAAACTCGGTGCGAGAGTTGAGACCGGCCGGCACACGGCGGCGGCGCTTGAAGAGGCCTCGCTTGTGGTCACAAGCCCCGGTATTTCCAAAGAAAGTTTTCCTCTCAAGCTGGCCCGGCAGAAAAAAATCCCCGTTATCAGCGAAGTTGAACTCGCGGCTTTGAATTGCAGGGGTTTCATTGTGGGGATCACCGGCACCAACGGAAAGACAACCACTTCTCATTTGATTCACGAAATCATCTCGCACGCCGGCCGCAAAAGCGTTCTTTGCGGAAACATCGGATATTCTTTTCTTGAGGCGACGCGTGAAATTGACAAGAAAACCGTGGTGGTACTCGAGCTCAGTTCATTCCAACTCGAAGACAGCCCGGACCTCAGGCCTGACATCGCTCTTGTTTTAAACATAAGTCCCAATCATCTCGATAGGCATAAAACACTAAAGAATTATACGCGTGCTAAAGAAAATATTTTTAAGAACCAAACAAAGACGGATGTTCTGATTTTGAATTACGATGATCCGGTCGTCAAGAAAATGTCAGAGAAGGCACGGTCTCGAGTCATTTTCTTCAGTAAAGCACCCATGAAAAATGGGATTTTTTTGAAAAAAAATAAGATTGTTGTTCGTGAGCGGAACCGGGAGGTCAGATTTTTAGAGACACGGCATTTCAAGCTGAAAGGCGATCACAATATCGAAAATATTTTGGCGGCGGCGGCCGTTGCGTGGGTCCTTAAGATCCCCGCCACGGTAACACAGAGAACATCGGATTTGTTTAAAACGCTTGAACACCGGATTGAGCCCCTCGGGCAATTGGGAGGGGTTTATTTTGTGAATGATTCTAAATCTACGACGGTGGAAAGCACGAAAGCCGCTATTTTATCTGTAAAGACGCCTTTGGTCCTGATCGCCGGCGGGCGTGACAAGGGTGTGGATTTTTCAAGTATCGAAGCGCTTGTGAAGGACCGCGTCAAAAGGGCTATTTTGTACGGTGAATCCCGGGATAAGATTAAAAATTCCTGGAAATCTTTTGACCGGTGGGAAACAGAGGCCGATTTCGCGAAAGCCGTGGAGCGCGCATTTCAAAGTGCCTGTCCCGGTGATACGGTGCTGCTTTCTCCGATGTGCACTAGTTTCGACCAGTTCAGCTCGTACGCCGAGCGCGGCAACGCCTTCAAGCAAATTTTCAAAAAGCTTGGCGGATCATAGAGATGGAAACTTTGCAAAAAGCACGGGTTCTTCTCATCGGATCAGCGATGCTTCTTTTGTGCATCGGTATTGTGATGATCTACAGTGCGAGCGCGATTTACGCATTCGAGCAGATGGGAGACAGCGCTTACTTTATCAAACGGCATTTGGTGTATCTCGGAATAGGGATTTTTTTTGTTTATGTTGCGAAGTCTGTGGATTACAAGGGAATAAGGAAATACGCCAAGAGGATATTGATAGCGGCTGTCGTACTTTTGGTGATTGTGCTGATCCCCCATGTCGGCCACTCGACGGGAGGCGCCCGGCGCTGGTTTAAATTTTTGGGATTCAGCTTTCAACCTTCAGAATTTCTGAAGCTTGCGATTATTTTTTACATGGCGGATTTTCTGGACCGCAAGAAGGCCTCTTTGGCGGACATCAAGCATACTATCTTGCCCGCGCTCTTTGTTTTAGGGCTTTGTGCGGGGCTTGTATTTCTTCAGCCGGATCTTGGCACAGCCGTGACGATTGCGATGGTTGTCCTCATCCTTTTTTTTGCGGCGGGATTTAAAAGTACGCATCTTTTGGTGATCGTTCTTTCGGCCCTTCCGCCGCTTCTTTATTCCATGATAGCCAAGCCCTACCGCCGGAAAAGGCTCTTGGCGTTTTTTCACCCTTGGGAAGATCCCCGCGGCGTAGGTTTTCAGATCATTCAGTCATTTTTGGCGCTGGGGTCGGGAGGTCTTTTCGGCGTTGGTCTTGGACAGTCTCAGCAGAAACTTTTTTTTCTTCCCGAATCTCACACAGATTTTATATTTTCGATCATCGGAGAAGAACTCGGATTTGTCGGCTCAAGCGCCATCGTGATTTTATTTATAGTGTTTATCTTTGCGGGCATGGTCATTGTTTTCCGGTCCCAGAGTTTTTTCTCCCAGCTTTTGGCGCTGGGGCTGGTGAGCCTGATCGGTCTCCAAGCCGTGATCAATATTGGTGTGAGCACCGGGGCCCTGCCGACGAAAGGACTGTCGCTGCCGTTTATCAGCTACGGCGGCTCGGCGCTTTTGGCGAATATGGCGGCGCTCGGGCTTTTGATCAACATATCTCAAGACTTTAATCAATGAAAATTATTTTAGCGTGCGGAGGCACCGGTGGGCACATCTTTCCGGCTTTCAGCGTTGCCGAAGAGCTGAAATCCCGGTTCGCCGGTATTGAAATCATTTATGTCTGCGGAAAAAAGGATATTGAGAATGAAATATTTAAAATTGTCACCTGGGAAAGAGTCGTTCCAATCGAGAGTGCGCCGGCACGGATGGCTTTGTCTTTATCGGGGGTTGGCTTTCTGATAAAATTGACTCGAGGATTTTTCCGGGCGAGCGCACTTTTAAGAAGTGAAAAACCCGCGCTGGTCGTGGGTTTCGGCGGGCATTATTCATTTCCGGTGGTGCTGGCGGCGAAATGTCTCGGGATCAAGACATTGATCCATGAGCAAAATGCCAAGCCGGGCATGGCCAATAAGTTTCTGATTCGTTTTGTCGACGCCGTCGCGCTGAGTTATCCGGAAACGGGCAATTATTTAAAACCGCATTCGAATGTCCGGGTGACGGGAAATCCCATACGCGCTTCTATCGAATCGGCTTCACGAAGCAAAGCGCTTAAGTTTTTTGATTTCCAGCCAAACAAGAGAACACTGCTTGTGTTGGGCGGCAGTCAGGGCGCAGAGTCCATCAACAGTTTATTTTTGGGGGCTCTCAAATTTTTTCCGGAATCTTTGAAGGCCAGGGTGCAAGTGCTTCATCTGTGCGGAAAAATGGCGCCTGGGGAAGTGGAAAATCTTTTCAAGGAATTCGGCATCGAGGGCCGGGCCTATTCATTTTTTGACCGCATGGATCTGGCCTATGCGCTTACGGATGTGGCGCTGGGCCGGGCCGGTGCCACTTTTTTAGCGGAGGCCGCCTGTAAGAATATCCCGGTCATCCTGATTCCTTATCCCTTCGGGGACGGGCATCAGCGGGAAAATGCTAAGATTTATGGCCGCGAACGCTCCGCGGTTATTTTGGAGCAAAGTGATCTTGATCCGGAACGGTTGGCAAAGATTTTAATCGAACAAATAAATAAAGATGAGAAAATAATGAATATTCCTTTGCGATTGAGCGCTTCAGTGAACGCGAGGGCGCTTCTTTCGGATTTTATCGTGGACATAGCCAATTTAAATGAGCAAAGTTAAAAATAATTTTGATACTTTTTCTTCTAAGGTCACTAGTGATACCCCCGCCATCAAAACATCAGCGGGTCCGTTATCTGGCGGAGAAGGGGAGTCCTCTGTGGTTTTTGGCAAGCGTATTCATTTAATCGGTATCGGCGGCATCGGCATGAGCGGGATTGCGCGGATGTTTCTTTTGATGGGGTATGCGGTTCAGGGGAGTGATCTGAAGGAGACAGAGATCCTTTCGGATCTTGAAAGATTAGGAATCCGGGTGTTCGTTGGCCATGATGCGGCGCATCTGAAAGACGCGGACCTTGTGGTGTATTCATCGTCGATTGATGCCAGTCACCCGGAGCTCTCTTTCGCGGTGAAAAACGGGCTTAAAATACTTCATCGCGCGGAAGCGCTCGCCGAAATCTGCAAAGGCAAGTACACGATTGCCGTGACGGGCACGCACGGCAAAACGACCACGACGGCTTTGATAGGCATGGTACTCAAAGAAGCGGACCGCGACCCTTCGATTGTTGTCGGCGGGCTTGTCGGCAGTTTTGGCGGCAATGCTTACTACGGCCGCGGACGGGAGATCGTGATTGAAGCGGATGAAAGCGATTCGTCTTTTTTAAAATTTTCACCGGACCTTGAGGTGATTACGAATATCGAAGAGGAGCACATGGATCACTTTGAGACGGCCGAGAAGATCGAGGCCGCTTACCGTGATTTTGTCAGGCGTTTGCCGGGAGACGGGCTTTGGCTGGGTTGCGGCGAGGACCCGAGAATAGAGCGGCTTGCGGCGGAAAAAAACAGGAGCGTTGTGCTTTACGGCACTAAAAAAAAGTTCGGCCTATACGCGACGGATATCGTGGAGTGTCCCGATGGCCGAAGGGGAGTAAAGTTTAAGGCATGGCGCGGAGCCATTCTCTTGGGTGAAATCCAAATGAAACTCATCGGCCGCCACAATGTGCTCAACGCGCTCGCCGCTTTAGGGGCAGGGCTTCATCTTGGGGTGGATTTTCCGGTGATTGCCCGGGCGCTTGGAAAGTATGAAGGGGCCGGGCGAAGATTCGACGTGAGGTATGAAGACAAGCGCTTCATGATCGTGGATGATTACGCGCATCACCCGACGGAGATACAAAAGACGCTTGCCGCCGCGAAAGCTTTAAAGAAGAAACGGATCGTCGTTCTCTTTCAGCCTCATCGGTACACCCGGACCGCGGCGCTTATGAATGAATTTGGCCGGAGTTTTTTTGACGCTGACCGCTTGATCGTGACGGACATTTACGCGGCCGGTGAAAATCCCGTCTCTCCAGACGTGAGCGGGGAAAAGGTTTTAGAAACAATACGTTCGGCCGGGCACAAGGACGTTATTTTTGTGAAAAGATCCGAGGTTCTACAGAAGGTTCAAAATGAGCTTTTGCCGGGGGATCTTTTTATCGCGATGGGAGCGGGCGACATTTATCAAATTACGGCGGAATTATCCGATATTTTTAAAAGCCTTGATCTCTTTAAAAATGTCCGCGGCCGCGTGATTCCAGGAGAGCCGCTTTCAAAACACACGACGCTTAAAGTGGGCGGTCCAGCCAAAGTTTGGATTGAGCCGGAGTCGGATGAGGATTTAAAAAATGTTCTTAGAATTTGCCGAGAAAATTGTCTTCGGATTTTAATGTTCGGAGCAGGGAGCAATCTTTTGCCTCCCGACGAAGGCGTGAAGGCTGTGGTGTTGCATCTGGGTGCGTCTTATTTCAAAAAAATTTGGCTCGAAGGGGAGCGTATCGTCGCTCGTGCGGGAGCGCTCAACTCACTTTTTATTCAGTTCATGCTGGAGCATGGTTTCGGCGGCTGTGAATTTTTGCTGGGTATTCCGGGATCCATCGGCGGATCCATCGCCGTGAACGCGGGCAGTCACAAGCAGTCCATCGACACTTATTTGGAAAGTGTGAGGCTTCTATCCTCTTCGGGAGAAGAAAAGATTCTCCAGAAGAACGAAATTCCGTTTGGCTACCGAAGCTCCGGTTTGAGCGACTCGGTTATTGTGGAGGGTGTTTTTTGTTTGCCGGCTTGCGCACGGGAAGATTCTCAGAAAAAATTGGATGAGTATAGAAATTATCGGGCTGCAACACAGGATCTTTGGCATGCGAGCGCCGGGTGCATGTTCAAAAATCCCTTAAATTCGGCGTATTCAAGCGGAAAACTGATCGAAGATGCGGGTCTTAAGGGGCGGCGAATTGGAAATGCGCAAGTATCGGAAAAGCATGCCAATTTTATCATCAACTTGGGCGGTGCTTCGGCCAGGGATGTGCTATCTTTGATAGAGGAAGTCCAGAGTACAGTGAAGCAAAAATGGGGTGTAGAACTTGAAACAGAAGTGAAGGTTATATGAGCCAGAAAATAGCGGTGCTGGCCGGCGGGCCTTCGTGCGAACGGAATATTTCGCTCATTTCCGGAAAAGCCGTCTTTGACGCGCTTAAGTCTAAAGGCATTTCGGCGGTGCTGATTGACCCGGTGGGCGACTTTATCGGGACGCTTAAGAGGGAAAATATTTCGTTTGTGTTTCTAGCGCTTCACGGGACATTTGGCGAAGACGGGACGGTTCAAAGGCTATTGGATAAAGAGGGGATCGGTTACACCGGTTCAGGGCCCCGGGCCAGTGAATGGGCGTTTGACAAATCAAAAGCGCAAAAAATTTTTAAAGATGCCGGCCTACGCATTCCGGAGTTCCATCTTTTAAAAAAAGGTGAATCATTGAAATCAGAAGGTCATTTTTCCTGGCCGCTGGTTGTCAAACCGTCCGCATCGGGCTCGAGTGTGGGAATCAGCATTGTATCCGACAAGAAAGATTATGAGCGGGCCTGTTTGGAAGCTTTTAAGTATTCCGATACGGTGCTGATCGAGCAGTATATTGAAGGACGGGAATTGACCGTCAGTATTTTAAACGGCCGAGCACTTCCGATCGTGGAGATAATCGTCCGGAGGAAATTTTATGATTATGAGGCCAAATATAAAGACGCAGGCACCGTTTACGAAGTCCCGGCAAAATTGACGGCGGCGGAAGAAATGGAGATAAAAGAAATCGCTCTAAAGGCTTATGAAGCGCTGGGCTGCGATATCATGGCCCGGGTGGATATTTTATTGGATAGGCAGAGCAAGCCTTATGTGTTGGAGGTGAATACGATTCCGGGGCTTACGGGCAAGAGCCTCTTGCCCAAAGCTGCGAAATCAGACGGCCTAGAGTTTCCTGATCTTTGTGTTAAAATCATAGAACTTTCAATGCAAAGGGTATTGAGTTATGGCCAGGCCGGTTAAGAGTAAAACAAAGAAAAAAGGCATCACTTCTATTTTATCGTTGAACGTTTTAGGAGGCCTTGGAAAGCTGCTTTTTCTGGGGCTTCCTTATGTCTTCTCGCTTCTTGTGATCGGGGTGCTTTTTGGCACGGTGATCGCTTATGCAATCAATTCACCGACATTTGATCTGAAAGAGGTCGAGATCTTGAACGCGGGCGTTTTGGCGCCAGAGCAAGCGTTCAAATTCTGCGAGCTTCGAAAAGGTGAAAACTTGATCACGCTGGATCTCGTCGGTGTGCAACAAGTCATTAAGAGAAGACATCCCGAATTCAAAGAAGTTCGCGTGCGGAGGGTTTTACCGAGCCGCATAGAAGTTTTGCTTAAGCGGCGCACACCCGTTGCGCAAATCGCATTTTCGCGCTACGTTCAGGTGGACAAAGATCTTGTGATTTTGCCGGGTTCAAGCTCCGTGCCGTTTAAGAATCTCACGACGCTTGAAGGCGCGCCCATTCCGCGCGCGGGCCTTGCTGTCGGCGTAACCATTGAGGACTTGATCACAAAAAATGCGCTCAAGCTCACGGACATTATCAAACGGTCTAATATTTTACGCAAGCACACGCTTACGCAGATCGATATCGGTGACCCGAAGAATATTTCTTTTACGGTGGATTCCAGTATTGAAATAAGGATCGGTAACGGCCATTTTAGTGAACGCCTTAAGATTCTTGATCAGACACTGAAAACAGTGGAGCTTGACAGCAAGAAAATCCGGTATATCGATCTTCGTTTTGACGATGTCGTGATAGGGCCTCGGTGAAAGGCATTTATTCCAAGAAGCCTATTTCTGTTCTTGATTTCGGGTTAGAGTCGGTTGTTGTTTTGATCGCTGAAAAAAAAACAGATGGAAGTTTTCGAATTATCGGTGCAGGGGAGTCTGAAGCTGAAGGCCTGTCAAGCGGCCAGATTTACCATGTTGGAGACGCGACCGAATCTGTTGTCGAAGCCATCCACAAGGCCGAAGTTTCAAGCGACACAAAGGTCGAGACGCTTTACTTTAATTTTGACGACCCTAAAATAGAAAGTGTGACTGCGCGCGCGGCCAAGAATCTTGACGGTGAAGGCGAAATCAGGCCCTCGGACATCCGGGACGTGAAAAAAAACGCGCTTCAGATAGTGGCGCGTTTTGAAAAAACGCCTGTTTATTCGAAAGAAATCGCTTTTACGATTGATGACCATGATGTCGTGGCGGATCCTGTTGGAGTGTTTGGACGAAAGCTGGAAGCGGTGATTCATGTTTTGCAGGCCCGGTCGGATTATTACGAGATCTGGCAAACGCTTTTAAAGAGGGCCGGCGTCGAAAAAAACACACCGGTCCTTTCAGCCGTATCGACGGTTTATGGTTTATTGCCTAGCGCGGATTGGCACCGGAAAAGGTTGATACTGGATTTGGGCAGGGATTTTCTCAATGTTTTCGTGTTTTTTAGGAATGCGATCGTGGACTACCGTATTTTTCCAGCAAAGGAAAGCCAGTCGCGGTTTGTTGAAACGCTTAGAGAATTTAAATCCAGGCATCCGGACAGTGAGGAAGCATTGATTACCGGTGACGATGCCACGGAAGAAACCCGGGCGTTCTATTGGGGCGGAGATTCGCCGTGTCCCTCACGTCTTGCGAATCCTTTCGGCATGGATAAGCTCAATGCACCGAAGTTTTCTTCAGTGGCGGGGCTTTTGCGTGTGGCGGATGAATTTGAAAGAAAAATGCCGATTCTGCAAAGAGACAAACGTTGGGTCCTGAATGTAAAAGAAAAAGCACTCTCGTTTATCAATGAGTATTTTTAAGAAAAGGATTTTAAATTGAAATTCAGCTCTATACCGGAAATTCTGGCCGACTTAAAAAAGGGAAAGGTCATTGTCGTCATCGATGATGAGGACCGGGAAAATGAGGGGGATCTCGTTGTCGCCGCCGAATTTGCCACGGCGAAAAATATCAATTTCATGGCCAAGTACGGTCGGGGCATCATCTGTGTGCCGATGGAATCCAAACGCTTGGAAGAGCTCGGGATTGATCTCATGGTTTCTTCCAACGCGGATGAGCTCAAAACCGCTTGGACAGTTTCGATTGACGCCAGACACGGAATCACGACCGGCATCTCCGCTTATGACCGCGCTAAAACCGTTAAAACGCTGATTGATCCCAAGACCACCAAAGAGGACCTTGTGCGCCCGGGTCATTTGTTTCCGCTTCGCTCACGGGAAGGCGGTGTCCTCGTGCGGGCCGGGCATACGGAGGCATGCGTGGATCTGATGAGACTGGCCGGGCTTTACCCGGCAGGAGAGGGGGCCGGGTATGCGGGGGGGATCATGAGTGCCGCCCTTGACGGGGTTAGAATTGCGGATAGAATTGCGCAGCAGCTGATGCTGTAACAGCGCGGAAGCGCGGAAGGCTGGAAGATAAAGGAAAAGGAGTCATATTTTGGGCAAGATGTTTGTCAGCGACATAAAGGACCGTAGTCAGGTCGATGCAGTGTTCCTCGTGCGGGAGAAGATTACCGCCATGGCCAAGAACGGCAAGGCCGCCGGAAAAAGCAAAAAAGATGGAAAGTTGGCGGTGGTTTTGGATGAACTTTCAACCGAAGATAATGCTATTTCCGAGTCTTCTTCTGATGATTCTTCCAGCGAAGACATGGTTGCTTAACCAAAAAGGA
>Ga0209515_10008911_pt1 | contig 11562 bp, 10 predicted proteins | sample Subgroupgradi54m_FD_187454 | JGI IMG/M metagenome (GOLD analysis project Ga0209515, IMG submission 187454) | Subsurface groundwater microbial communities from S. Glens Falls, New York, USA - GMW60B uncontaminated upgradient, 5.4 m (SPAdes)... ... | reverse complement strand
GGGTGCCATTGGGGAGAGTGAGCACTTCGCGGCCACAAAAGATAAAGGCAAAATCAGTTTGGGGGTCGATGCTGATGTTTTGATGGGAAAATTGCGGCATCAATAGGTTGACTGGTTGACCAGTGGTACTTTCCAGGGAATAAGCTTTTTCTAAAGCCGCTACCTCTTGTGGGCCGTAGCGGATAACGCCTTTGATTGAGGCTCCTTGACGAATGGGGTTAGTTAGGTTTTTTCCACTAGAGTCGACTTGGTTAATGCTGGTTTTTGCAGAAAGACCGCCCTGGAGAATACTCACCTGAGCCCTTTTAAACTCATCAATAGTTTTGGATAGCTCGGCAGTTGTAAGTGGTCGTCCATTGGCCTCGAAGGCTTGACGCAGTGGCTCACAGGGCAATTCGCGAAAACCAAAAACTGTGGATGAATGGCAAATCTGAACTAACAGACTGCCGTCGAGGTAAGAGGAATCGGTTGGTTCCCACCACTGGTCAAAAGGGACGCTTTGATTATAGGGAGGATACTGAGCTTTAGGTGAAGCATGGGATTCGATTTTTTTCCCATCGGGGAGAGTGATAAAAACAAAAAGAGGGTTTTGTTGGCCGGCCGTTTCAAAGTTAAATGGGCCGACGCGGAAAGGATTATAAGGCAGCTTATTAGGTTCTTTGCTGGGAGTAACGGTCGGATTTGTAGTTATTTTTGGGCTGCTGGTAATTCTTGTTGGCGATGGTAGTGGGGATAAGGTGTCGACCGGGACCAGGTGAGAGTTATCGATTGTAAGAGTTTGGCTATCTTGATGGACCATCCCGATGTGTCGAAGAATAAAACCGACTTCCACTCCGGCGATAAAAGCGATGGCCTGAGCCGTGACAATGACAGCCGCAATTTCTTTGCGGGTCCAAGGGCGATTTGACTTGAGTTCATGAGACTTAGACATAGAAAAAAAGAGAAGCGTGCCCCGATTTAGTCGGGAGCACGCTTCAAAAGCTTGCGAGACAGTCAGATCCTTCGTTACTTTTTTCGTAACCGAAAAACGGCAAACACCACTCCGGTCACGATTATGATCAGTAAAACGATCAGACAACCGAGAATCAACCCGAGATTTTCGGTGATCAGATCTTCTAGTGTTGGCGCTCCGGTTTTGGGAACCCCGGCTCCAGGCCCTGGTGTGGGCGTTGTGGTTGCAGTTGGCGGCGGGGTGTTAGTCATGGTCGGTGTACTGGTGGGTCCACCAGTGGAGGTTGCCGTCGGCGATGCTGTTATTGTCGGTGTCGGTGTGTCGGTGGGAACACCAGTATTGGTTGGTGTTGGTGTGAATGTTGGTGTAAGTGTGTTCGTTGGTGTTCCGGTGTTGGTTGGCGTCGCCGTTGGTGTTTGCGTCGGCGTTTGAGTCGGTGTTGACGTGCTTGTTGGTGTGTTTGTCGACGTCGACGTTGGTGTGGCGGTCGCGGTGGCAGTTGGACTGCTTGTCGGCGTGTTGGTCGCAGTTGCCGTGCGAGTGCTGGTTGATGTTGGAGTTGACGTTCTCGTTGGTGTCGGAGTTTTAGTCCGACACTTGTCGTCGTCGTCTTTCTCCTCGTCGTCCTTGCAGCGCGTTTTTGTTGCCGTCGCAGTTTTTGTCGCAGTGCTGGTTGGCGTGCCTGTTGACGTTTTGGTTGGTGTCGGAGTCTTGGTCCGACATTTGCCATCGTCATCCTTCTCTTCGTCGTCGTGACACCCGACCGTTTTTGTTGCCGTCGCAGTTTGGGTGCTGGTTGACGTTGGCGTGGATGACTTAGTGGGTGTTGGAGTATTCGTTCGGCATCTTTCGTCATCTTTGTGATCTTCGTCAGAACAGGGGTCCTTTGTTTTTGTTGGACTGCCTGTCTTGCTCGGTGTATTTGTTGACGTTGACGATGGTGTCAGCGTTGGCGTCGAAGACGGCGTCACTGTTTTTGTTGCTGTGGCGCTCTTGGTCGATGTCGCCGTAGCCGTTTTTGTTGGCGTCGACGTCTTCTTTTCGCATTCACCGTATTTTTCGACTTTGTCGTCATCGCAGACAAGCTTTGTTGGTGACGGTGTACTTGTCGGCGGCGGTCGGGTATTGGTGGGTGTTGGTGGCTTTGGCGTAGGGGTATTAGTTTTATAAACGACGGTGTTAGTCGCCGTAGCATAATGACTTCCCCCTCCAAAGCTTCCTTGGCCAACTTCACCAAATGATAGATAGCCCGCTAACCCGATCGCTGAACCAATTACTCCAAGCACGATCAGTAGTACTCTTAAATTTTGCACGTTTCTCACCTCCTTTCGTTTGTGTTTTTCTCCTTGCGAAGGATATTTGACTGTCAAAGTGCTTCGAGGCTGGAGTTTAGCAGAAGGGCGCTATTAAATCAATTGGTGTGCTAAAATTGTGATTCGGGGTGTAGTGTACTGGTAACATGTGCGGTTCGGGACCGCAAGACAGTGGGTCCGATTCCCACCACCCCGACCAGAGCCCCTATAGCTTAAAGGGATAGAGCGGCTGCGTCCTAAGCGGCTGATCTCCGTTCGATTCGGGGTAGGGGCGCCATGAAAAAAGATTTCATTCTAGTTTTTGCTTTGCGGGTGATTGGCAATTTTTTACTGTTGTCGGCGGTAGCGGGAGTGTTTTTGACTTTTTTGCCGGCGATTTCAGCCGAGGTGGTTTATCGCAAAGATAATTTAGTCGGGCGCAAGTATGTCGTGGCGCAGGATAAGAATGAAATTCCGACCAGTAATTTACTGGCGATTGCCCCCGAAGCAATACCAATTACTCCCTTGGACTCTAATTTTGGTGTGGTGATTCCCAAAATTGGGGCGAATGCCCGAGTGATTGGCAATGTTGATGCGGGCAACTATGAAGAATATATTACGGCGCTTAAAAATGGGGTGGCTCACGCTCGGGGGACAGTGTATCCCGGGCAAATCGGCAATAGTTTCTTGTTTGCGCACTCTGTAGGAAATTTTTGGGAAGTTAACCAGTGGAATGCGGTATTTTATCTCCTTCGAGAACTTAATCCTGGCGATGAAGTCGATCTTTTTTATCAAGGAAAGAGATATATTTATCTGGTTTATGATAAGAAAACGGTGGAGCCCACCGATGTGGGCTATTTGACGGCGCAAGCAAATTTTCCTATGCTGACGATGCAAACCTGCTGGCCACCCGGAACAACTCTAAAACGATTATTGGTTTTTGCCAGATTAAAAACTTAGTTTTTTTCAATAAAAAAAACACCCTCTTATAAAAGAGGGTGTGGGTTGACGATGACTATCGTCATTTTTTGGCTTTGGCGATGACCAGTGGCGGGCAAATTCGGTCAAAGACGCCGGCGAAATCCTTGCGGGCTTGCTGGATAGGCTCGCTTTTGATTCCTTTGGTGAGGAAAAAGACTGCAGTGGCCCCAATAGCTAGTCCGATGGCTCCCATTAATACCGAGGATTCGACGATTAGGCCGAGAGCTGGGTCTTGGAAGACAAGATAGTATAAGGCCCAGAGGGCGGCAAGGACTAGGGCAATTTGCCAGGGAACCACCGGTAACTTTTTCCCGTTGGGTAGGGTGCCGTAGGGATAGGCCAAATGGGTCCGGGTGGTGTATCCCTTGAGTTCAGGTGCGGTTGATGGGAATAGTGTGACAACGAATCCACAAAATCCAAGGGCTATCGTGATTAACAACAAGATTACGCCGACGAAACCACCGCCGATTGCCCATAAAAGCAGAGAGATGGGCAATTTTATCCAATAGTAAGTACAGGAATGACCTAGTGCTAGGCTTCCCCAGACTGTTTTGACCAAACGATAATGCAAGTCTGAGTCCCTGATATGACTCAGGTTGTATTTCAACTTCATTACGAAGTCAATTATGGGATTCATTTTTCCTCCTTTAGGATTGGAATGTGAACGTGCTCGATTGTTTAGTTTGTTTGTATATTTTACCAAATTCAGTTGCCGAGTCAAGTACTATAAGGCGATTGAAAAGCGGGTAGAAGGCCATAGTCTTAGCGTTGTCAACTATGGGGTATTACCGGAGGTTGATGGTGTAGAGGTTTTCTAGAGAGTCAGGGGTGTTGTTTAGGGAAGTGAGTATGACGATTTTGCTCCAGTTGGGCCAAGGGTAAACAATTCCTGGTTTGAAGGGCCCAGCATAAATGAGCGCTTTATTGGTGCCGTCATATTCCATAATCGAAATTTGTTGGTTGGTATAGGTAATCAAGTGGCGAGAAGAGGGGAACCAAATACAATTTACTCCGCCAGCTGGCGGATGACAATTTACAATTAAATAGTTGCGGTCTTCTTTAGTGTCATAGACATAGGTGTTCCCGGGTTGGATTAGCCGAGTTTGAGTCGTAGGATTGGTCCCGGCGAGATAAGATGTGAGAATTGGGGGGAGATTGGCGGAAGCAGTGGCTTGATAGAGCAGTTTGGATTGATCAGGAGAAAAATAGAGCTGGCTACTGGCAGTGGCGAAAATTGTTTTGAGTTGGGGATCGAGCTTTGACCAGTCAGACTTTATTTTTATGTTATTTTGGTCATTCCATTGGGAAAGGATCGTTCCCAGACGGTTAGTGACGATGGTAGGTTGATCGTTGATTCGGTCGGTTTCAAGAAGGACAGCCAGCGAAGAACTGGAGGCGATAATTTGTCTCGAGTCGGGGGACCAAAGGAATTTGGCACTGGAGAGGGATAAATCCAGGTTGTTGGTGTAGATTTGACGGAAATCGGCTCCGGAAAAAATTGGGACTGGGGTGAAAATTTTGCCCATATCCATAACCCAGACGCCATTTTTTTCTGCAGAAGCGGAAGCAACACTAAAAACAATTTTGGTAGAATCGGGAGAAAGAGCCGGGTTAATAGCGCCGGTAAGAGTGCTGGGGCGCAGATCAGGGACGGCGGGAAAGAGAAAGACATTGGTTTTAAAAACTTCTTCTTTTTTGATCTCGATTTTCTTTTCCCAGGGGACAAAGCCGTCTTTTTGAATTTTAACCAAGTAGGAGGTGGGAGAGAGACTGATGGTGTTGTTGGTCGCAGTTTTTAGCTTGCCATCGATTAATACTGCGGCACCGTCAGGGTCTGAAGTGGCCACCAGGATACCAGTGGGAAAGAGTTCTTTTTTACCAATGTCAAATTGGTAACCTCGTGCCAAAAGAATTACGATCACAACGGCGGAGAAAAGAATAGTGATCGTTGCTATAATGACAAGGGTAACTTTGGTCACAGAAGAATTTTATCACATTGGCGGGTCTCACAGACAAATATGCTCGGCAGGATGGGCTCAATCCCCATTTTACCGTGCTCACGCCCTCGCTTCTGCGCTCGGATGATTGCGCGCGGAAAATGAGGATTTCGCTCGCTCAAACAAGAAAGTTTATCATTTAAGGTATGTTTGGAAAAAGATTAGGGATTGATTTAGGGACTGCTAACTCATTGGTTTATTTGGTGGGGTCGGGGGTAGTGTTAAACGAGCCGACAGTGGTGGCAGTGTCGGTGGATGATGGCGAGGTAGTCGCGGTGGGAAATGAAGCTAAACAAATGTTGGGTCGGACCCCGGGAAATATCATGGCAAACCGGCCAATGCGTGACGGAGTGATTGCCGATTATGAGGTCACCGAGGCAATGCTGCGGTATTTTATCGATCAAGTGTGTGGCTCGTCGAGAATTTTTAAACCTGAGGTAATGATTTGTGTCCCGGCGGGAGTGACCCAAGTGGAGCGGCGGGCCGTTTTGGACGCGACTATGTCGGCCGGGGCCAAAGTGGCTTATTTAATTGACGAGCCATTAGCGGCAGCGATTGGGGCGAAAATTCCGATTGCCTCGGCTTCCGGGTCGATGATTATTGACATTGGCGGAGGGAGTACCGAAGCGGCAGTGATTTCTTTGGGCGGGGTAGTAGTACATAAATCTGCCCGGGTGGCCGGGAACAAAATTGATGAGGCAATCCAAACATATGTCAAGAAAAAATATAATTTGATGATTGGTGATCGGACAGCGGAAGAGATAAAAATTACCATTGGAAGTGCTCTTCCTGTGCCCGGAAGTAAAGATGGAAAAATGGAGATTCGTGGTCGAGATGCGGCATCAGGACTTCCCAGAATGTTAAATTTGAATTCCGATGAGGTGATAGAGGCCGTGACACCGGTATTGTCGCAAATTATCAGTGTTGCTCGGGCAGTGCTAGAGGAAACCCCTCCGGAATTGGCCTCTGACATCATTGATCGAGGTATCGTGCTCAGTGGAGGTACCGCGACACTACGTAACTTAGATAAATTGATGACCCATATTATTGGTGTTCCGGTCCATGTGGCCGATGATCCACTTTTTTGTGTGGTTAAAGGTTGTGGGATAGCGATGGAAAACATAGATTTGTATAAAAAATCGATCAGTAGAAAATGAGATCGATTTTTTGCGCGCGGAGCTCGCCGGGGCTCCGCTCCGGGCTAAAAAAAAGCATTAGCAGAAAATAGCAAATAGTCTTATAAAAACTTAAAGTTATTATTGCGATTACTTGTATAATAAATCAACTTTTAGGCAGTAAAGAAAGTGTTCAGATGAGTTATTTTAGTTTTTAATATAAATTGACCATTTATAACTTGTAGTAATTAACTAAGGGGAGTCAAGGATAACTGTATCCTTTTATATCAAATTTAAAATGAAAATATTTTAATAAATTAATAATATTAATTAATTTTGGTATTATTGCTGTAATAATAATAATCTTGTAGTATTTATTTTGAACTACGATAGAAAATAAGCAAAATCGTTTGAAATTTTAAGAATATATTTTAATTTTTTATCACTAAGTTTTATGACAAAAAAAATTCTTGGAGTTAAGATAGATGACTTGACACTGACTGATAGTTTGACAAAAGTTTTATCTTGGTTACCAGAAAAGAAAAAGTCGAGAACTATTGTCACTCCGGGACCAGAGTTTCTAGTGACTGCCCAGAAAGATGAGCAGTTCAAAAAAATGTTAAACAATGCTGACTTATCTTTACCCGATGGGTTTGGATTGCATCTGGGTGGGATTAAAAATCGAGTTGCCGGGATTGACTTCATGCTAAAGCTTTGTGAGTTATCGGCCCAAAATAATTGGAAAGTGGGACTTCTGGGCGGACAAAAAGGTGTTGCTCAAATAACTGCATCTAAACTAATCAAAACATATCCTAATATAAATATAGCTTTCAAAATTGACGGTCAACGAGCTGACGAGGTTTTGGCTAATCTCAAGGTCCCTAAAGTTGATTTGTTGTTTGTGGCCTTTGGCCACCCCAGGCAGGAAAAATTGCTTTGGGCCCTAAAGGAATCGTTCTTTGGAAAAGAACGATTCTTCAAAGTCGGAATGGGAGTCGGAGGAGCATTCGATTATATTTCTGGACAAGTCCCAGCTGCGCCAGAAATTTTTAGATTTTTAGGTCTGGAATGGGCATGGCGATTATTGACCCAAAAAAATCGGGGTCCTCGAATTTTTAATGCAGTGGTAATTTTCCCCTTTTTACTCTTAAAAGAGAGACTTCGGATAGACTGATGTATTTGGTAAGCCTAGCTTCGGATAAAAACTCCTGGTGAAAAGACCGTGAAATGCTTATTGACAATAGTATTAGTTTTTCTTACAGTAGTAATGATAGGTCGTTGTAAGTCGTAATATGAGCACGAAATTGATAAAAATCTATGCATCCAGCAGCCTGAGAAACTGCCTTTTTGATAACTGAGCCCACCATTACCATTCCTCAATTAATCCAAAAAGCCCAAGAAGCCGGGTTTGATTTTGGATCAGGAAATCCGATCAATTTAATCCACCATTACAGTCGAATTGGTCTCATTCCTAAGGCCGTTCGGATGAAGCCAAATAATGTTGTTGGGCACACAGTTGGCTGTTATCCAGAAGAAACTGTGGGGCAACTCCTTGAAGTCCAGAGCTTAAAAAAACAAGGTTTAAGCACGGATCAAATTAAACAAAAGCAAGTCACTTCTTTTGTGGCCGAAAAGCCGACCATATATAATAAGCCTTCGGATTTGCCTGCGGGGCTAAAACAAAGTTTATTGCCTTTGAAACAGCTGGGGCTGGGATTGGGCGCAGTAGCGATTGTTTTGGCTTCCACCGCGGGAACCGTCTTTATTGCTGGTTCACATAAAGTGCAAGTGCCGCCCCAAGAACAAGGGAATGTTTTGGCCGCCCAAACAGCTAGCAGTAGTGCTTATTTAGAAATTAATACCGATGCGGTTTTTAATGGACTGGTTAAGCTGCCGTCGACCAATAATCAGTTTACGGTCAATACCAATGTCGATACTAACTTTCTCACGGTGGTCGGAGGGATCACTTTGGATCAAAACTTGTCCAAAACCAGCAGTCCGACATTTGCTTCGCTAACTTTAACCTCAACGAGTAAGCAAATAACTTTGGCCTCGGGTAACCAACTGACCTTTCCAGATGCCAATACCACCCTGGTCGGGATTGACAATGCACAGACAATCACAAATAAGAGTCTGTCAGGAGGGAGTAACACATTTACTGATATTCCAAACTCGGCCCTAACTAACTCCAAGATAACGATTAATACCAGTGGAGCCTTAACGGGCGGAGGAGATGTGTCTTTGGGATCAAGTATAAGCTTGGCGGTGAGCAGTAATCCAACCTTTACCTCAGCCACGATCTCGGGAACGCTGGGAGTAGGGGGGGAAGCATCCTTCTCAGCGAAAATAATTTTGGATTCGGCCACGGCCCAGATTAATGCGGTACGGAACCAAAACTTGCAACTAGGGTTTCAAAACACCGGGTTAGTCCAGTTTTTAAATAGCACAAATTACATTGACTCTGGAGGCAACTTGTACCTTAATGGGGTTTTGGTTAGTAGTGGGGCAGTCCAAGGGTTTTGGCAACGGTCTCTGGGGGCGCTTTCGCCGACCAATATTACTGATGCGTTGTTGATTGGGGCCACGGCGACGACGAGTGCCTATTTTCAAGTTGACGGGGCCACTGGATTTCTTTCAAATCCCGGGACGACAAAAGGATTAAACAACATTCCCGGAGCCCTGTCGGTCAACGATATTCTCTCTGTTGCTTCGACAAACTCAGCATACCCAGCGGTTCGGATTGACGCGATGACTGGTCAGGCAGCGATAATAGTAAACCAAGTAGATACAGGTGGAGACTTGTTCACAGCCTCGGGAGCCGGAGTCAACAAGTTTGTCATTAACAAATCAGGTAATGTGGGAATCGGAACTTCGGCTCCAGGGACATTGTTCTCAGTGGGCACCAGTTCACAGTTCACAGTAGACAGTAGTGGCAACCTGACAAAGATAAACAACGTGACGTACTCTTTCCCCGCTTCCCAAGGAGCAGGTAGTTCGTCGTTGCAAAATGATGGCCTGGGAAATTTGTCCTGGGCCAGTAGTGGTGGAACCGGAACCCAAGGTTTTTGGCAGCGGACCGGTGGGTCACTGACCCCAGCCAACATTACCGATGCGTTAGTGATTGGCAACACGGCGACAGCCTCAGCCTTTTTTCAAGTCGACGGGATAAATGGCTTTTTGTCTAATCCCGGAAGCACATCAGGGCTGAATAATATCCCTGGGAGTGTGTCAATTAATGACATACTATCTCTTTCTGCTACATCGGCAGCCTATCCGGCGGTTCGAATTAACGCCACCACCGCCCAGGCAGCGATAATACTGAATCAGGCCGACAGTGGTGGTGATCTGTTTGCCGCGTCGGCGGCGGGAGTCAACAAGTTTGTCATTAATAAATTGGGCAACGTCGGGATTGGCTCGGCCGCTCCGGGGTCGACGCTGGATATTAACGGCACGGCGGTGATGACTGGGTTTAAACTCACAACCAGTCCAGCTAGTAATTATGTTTTGGTTTCTGATGGAGTGGGGAACGGCAACTGGACTAACACTGCGGCTGGTGGTTCCTTTGGCGCTTGGACTCTCTCAGGGACCACGGTCTATGCCAACTTGGCAACGTACAAAGTTTTAGTGGGTTCAGTAGATACCACCACGGCCATTGGTCGGTTCACTAGCTATGGGGCAGCGACTGGTAAAGCAAATGTGGTCTTTGATGAAACGGGGGACCAAGCCATTTTGGCCGCCAGTAAATCCGGTAGTCCGGTATTTCTGCTCGACAATAGCGGTTTTTTGGTTAATCCGGGAACTACCACTGGACTAAACAATATTCCGGGGTCGCTTTCAGTCAATGATATTCTTTCCGTTGCCGCTACCTCCGCAGCTTATCCGGCAGTCCGGATCAATGCGACGACAGGTCAAGCAGCCGTGATTGTCAACCAGGCAGATAGTGGTGGCGATGTCTTTACAGCGTCAGTGGGGGGAACAAACAAATTTGTGATAAACAAAAGTGGTTATGTGGGAGTCGGAACCGGGGCACCAATTGCCACAGTTGATCTGCGTAGCCTTTTGGGAACCCAGCCAGTGGCCTCAATTTCTGGAGCCACCGCATTGGCCTCTTTGGTAGTCGACAACACGATTGGCGATTTATTTACTGCCAGTTCTTCCGGTTTAAACCGTTTTGTGATTACCCAGAATGGGAATGTGGGGATTGGGACGAGTAACCCCGTTGCCACATTCCAGATGGCTGAAACAAATTCTCGGACACAATTTCTGTTAACAAAAGCAAGTTCTACAGGAATATCCTTAACCGCTAATTATCCGACGGTGGGATTGAATTCTTACTACAACGTAGGGTGGAAGGCAATTGGAGTTGGTTATACTGGCTACATTGATGTCAACCAAACAAATGGAGCGATAGACTTTACAACTGGGGACCAGGCATCTTCTGCAGATCAAACAATGAACCCCCTTGTCAGGATGGTGATTGCCCAAGGGGGCAATGTTGGCATTGGCACCACTTCCCCGATTGGTCTCCTCCATGTCCAAGGAGTGGTCACGGGGAAAGCCTTGGCGACTTTTAACCAAAATGGTGGGGATCAAGGGCCATTGACGGCTTCTATTTCGGGAACCCCGGTGTTTTTGATTGACTCTTTAGGGAGGATTTCAAATCCCGGTACGACATATGGATTAAATTCGATTGCCGGAGCGGTGGGGGTCAATGACATTCTGGCCGTGGCGGCGACTTCTTCGGCCTATCCCGCCTTTATTATCCAGGCGACCACTGGCCAGGCGGCAGCGATTGTTAACCAAGCTGATGCGGGCGGAGACATTTTTGCCGCATCACAAGCCGGAGTGAATAAATTTGTGATTAACAAAGGAGGTAATGTCGGAATTGGATCGGCCGCTCCGGGATCAGCACTGGACATCAACGGCACCGCCGTGATGACCGGCTTTAAGCTGACAACTTCTCCGTCCAATGGCTACTTATTAGCTTCTGACGGGGTGGGTAATGGCAGTTGGACCAACACGTTGGCGAGTGGTTCCTTTGGGGCATGGACGCTGTCGGGGACAGTGATTTATCCTAACCTGACGACCTATCAATTGCTTTTGGGATCGACCGATACTAGTAAAGCGGTGGGCAGATTGACCAGTCTTGGAGGAATTACTGGCAAAGCCAATGTGGTGTTTGATGAAACCGGAGACCAGGCAATACTCGCGGCAAGTAAATCAGG
>Ga0209515_10008910_pt1 | contig 11563 bp, 14 predicted proteins | sample Subgroupgradi54m_FD_187454 | JGI IMG/M metagenome (GOLD analysis project Ga0209515, IMG submission 187454) | Subsurface groundwater microbial communities from S. Glens Falls, New York, USA - GMW60B uncontaminated upgradient, 5.4 m (SPAdes)... ... | reverse complement strand
CGCTCGCCCCGGCGGCCGCGGGCGCCGGGGTGCCGGCCGCGCGGGCCCGTCCGCCCGCCTCCCGTCCGTCGAAGCCTCCGGGCTTCGCCGCCTCCGTGGACATGTCGCTGCCGTCCGCGGCGCCCTGGTCGGCGGTCGGGGTGATCTCGCCGGCGCCGCTCGTTCCCGGCTGGGCGCCCGGCGTGAGGCGGGCGGTCGAGGGGTGCTTCGCACAGGCGGCGAAGGAGAGAACCAGCAGCACCACACCCGGTGCTGCGCGTGAGACCCAGCGTCGCTGATCCATGCGTCGATGTCCTCCGAGTGGCGGCGAGGCGTCGCGTGGGAGAGTGGCTCCGTCGGTGCGGTCCGAGGCCACGCGCGGAGCAGTCACCGATCGATCCCATTCTTCGGCGAGGCCCGCGCGGCTCGCAATCCGGAGAAGCCCGGCCGGTCCGCGCGGAAGATCACCGACGAAAAACTTGCGGGCCGTCGAGGCCCCCTCCGAGTTGGGCTCAGGGCAGCGGGGAATCGTCGCGGCGGTGGCGCACCTGCTCCGCCGCGTGGAGCGGGGCCAGGCGCTCGTACCGGAGCGGGAAGCCGGAGCGGATGAACCGGTAGATCCGGCGCGTGTCGAGCGAGAGCCGCTGGTCGAGGACCAGCTCGACGTCGTCGCCGAAGCGACCCTGGTTGATCTCGTGGACGAGACGCGCCTCGCCCGTGAAGCGCGAGCCGAAGTTGAGCTGCTCGAGCTCGTCGAAGTAGCACACGCAGCCGTTGGGCAGGACGAAGAGCAGCCGCTCGAAGACCGTGCGGGCGGAGCTGTAGTAGTCGCAGTCGACCCAGACGAGGATCGGCGGCCAGGCCCGGAGCTGGGCGAGCAGCGCGTCGGTCAGGGTGTCCTCGAACCAGCCCTTGTGGATGCGGTAATTCCGGTAGCGCGACCGGCAGTAGCGCTCCAGCTCCTCGTAGCGGCCCCGGAACTGGCCCGGGACCCACGTTTCCCCGGCGACGACGTCGTGGTCGCGCGCGTCCGCGGGGGCCGGCATCCCCTCGAAGGAGTCGAAGGTGTGGACGACCACCCGGTCGTCGACGCGGAGGTAGCGGGTGGCGTACAGCATCTTGGTGAAGGCGTAGCCGTCGGAGGTGCCAAACTCGAGGATCGAGAACGGGCCGCGGTCGGCGGAGGTGAACTCCCGCAGGACGGCGTAGACGTGATCCATGCGGTAGAAGGTCCCGAGCGACGCGCGCAGCAGGCGGCGAGGCGCCTCGATCGTGTTCAGGTACACGAGGGTCTTCAGGTAGTCTCCGGGGAGCAGCCGGCCGAGGAGGCGCAGCGCTTTCACCAGGGGAGAGCGGTTCTCCGGGTAAGGGGGCCGTCGGCACGCGACCAGCTTCGGCACGACGGCGAAGACGGGCAGCATACGCCGGGCCAGCTCTCGGATCGCGTGAGCCCGCGCGCGCTTGGACGGCGGCGGCCGCCGGGCACCGCGCGCGACCGTAAGGTCCCAGGAACAGTTGAGCGGCCCTCGAGCCACGGGCGGGCGAGACCCCTGTGGAAATTCGTGCCGTGACGGAATAAAGTCGCGGCGGCTGCGTAGTATCCAATCGAGCGGGGCTGGCGGTGGAGCGACAGACTGAATTTCAGGCGGTCGTGCTGGGCAATCTGGATTCGCTCTTCGGCTATGCCCGCGTCTTGACCCGGCGAACCTCCGATGCCGAGGACCTCTTGCAGGAGGTCTTGCTCCGGGCCTTTCGGGCCTTCGGGTCGTTCGATCGCACCCTGAGCGTGAAGGCCTGGCTCTTCAAGATCATGAAAAACGCGTACATCGACCGGCGGCGCCGGCAACGGGCCCGCCCGGTGGAAGAGGAGTGGGACGAGGGCCGGGAGCGGATCGACGAGGACCGTGAGGCGGCCCAGCTCGGGGAGCTGTATTCCTGCCCCGTTCCGCTGAGCCCGGAGGACATGCTCTTACGTCACCTCACCATCGAGGTGGTCCGAGAAGCCATCCGCAGCCTGCCGCCGTTGTGGCGGGAGGTCGTCGAGCTGCGGGAGATCGAGGGGCTTTCCTACCAGGAGATCGCCGAGGTCATCGGAAAGCCGATCGGAACGGTGATGTCCCGGCTTTCGCGGGGAAGGGATCTCCTCCGGTCCTCGCTGCAGGAATCCCTGAACGAGCGGACGAAGACAGGCGCCCGTGATCTGTAAGGTGACCCGCGCGGAGATCTTCCAGTACCTGGACGGCGAGCTGTCGCGCGACGAGCGAGCCGACGTCGAGCGCCACCTGGCCTCGTGCCCCGACTGCAACCGGCTGGTGACGATCGAGCGCGCGTTCCGGGCCGCCTACATGGAGCGCCTACGGCCGGACCCGGTCCCGGACAACGTCCGGGAGCGCGCCGTCCGCCTCCTCGAGACCCTGGCGTCCCCGCCGTCGTCGCCGGCGGACCACCGGCCCGTCCGGCGGCTCGGGCTGCTCGCCGCCGCCCTCGCGCTCGTGCTCATTGGCGGCGTCCTCGGGGCCGTGGTGCGGGACACGTGGAGGGCGGCCAGCGTCTCGATCATCCAGCTGGCCGACGCTTCGGTCGACCAGCACCAGAAGCTCGCCCGGGGTCTCCTCCCCTACGACGTCGCCGCGGCGTCGCCGCGCCAGGCCGAGCAGTGGTTCCGCAACAAGCTCGACTTCAACGTCAGCATCCCCGAGCTCACGAGCGAGCACCTCGCCTTCCTGGGGGGCCGCATCTCGCACCTCCGGGGCGTGGACGTCGCCGCCCTCGGCTACCGGGTCGACGGCAAGAGCGTCTCGCTCTTCGTCATTCCCGAGGAGCAGTACCGTCGGCTCGGGCTGAGCGACACGCCGAAGTTCAAGGTGCTGACCCGCCGGGGATACGACGTGATCGTCTGGCGCTCGCACGGCACGGGCTACGCGCTGGTCTCCGAGGTCGGCGGTCAGCCCTGCCTCGTGTGCCACGCGCCCGAGGAGAAGCTGAACCTGCCCCCGGCGCCCTCCGCTCACCGGTCATGACGGGCGACGCCCGGAGAACGCCGGGTCGCCCGGGAACAGGAGTGTCACCGATGTCGCGCATCGCCGCGCTTGGCGCCGCCGTCGCCGCTCTCGGGATCCTCGTCGGGGCGGCCGTTCCGGGCCTCGCCTACGAGGCGGTCTCGGTCGCCGACGGGGGCACGATCCAGGGAAAGGTCGTGTTCACGGGGACCCCGCCCCCGCCCCGGAAGGTGATCCCGACGAAGGATCGCGAGGTGTGCGGCGGCGTCCGCGAGGTGCCGCAGATCGTGCTCGCCCCCGACAAGGGCGTTCAGAACGCGTTCGTCTACCTGCGGGGAATCGAGAAGGGGAAGGCGTGGGAGAAGCCGGGGAAGCCGCCGGCCATCGACAACGAGAAGTGCGACTTCCACCCGCACGTGCAGGTCATTCCGGTCGGGGAGATCGACATCGTGAACTCCGACCCCGTCCTGCACAACACCCACGGCTTCTACGGCAAGCTGACCGCGTTCAACGTGGCCCTGCCGAACCAGGGCCAGCGGATCACCAAGCCGCTCAAGAAGTCGGGGCTCGTCCGCGTGGAGTGCGACGCCCACGGCTGGATGCTCGGCTGGGTCTACGTGGCCGACAACCCCTACTACGCGGTGACCGCCAAGGACGGCGCCTTCACCATCAAGAACGTCCCGCCCGGGACGTACACCCTGGTGGCCTGGCAGGAGCACACGGGCGAGGTCGAGCGCCCGGTCACGGTCAAGCCCAAAGAGGGGGTGAACGTCACCATCGACCTCAAGAAGTAGGCCGGCTCGTCGCGAACCGGCCGGACCCAGCAGAGGAAAGGAGCCGGATATGGACCTACGGGAGGCGGATCTGGACCCCAGGCAGATCGACATCGAGATCAGGAAGCCGGGCGCGCAGCCGGACCGCTCGCTGGCGATCACGCGGCGGACGTTCATCAACAAGGCCATCCTCGCCGGCACCGCCGCGGGCGCCGCGTCGGTGGGGTGGTTCCCGATCATCAACACCCTCGATCTGGCCTTCGGTCAGCAGGCGGCCTTCAAGTTCGCCTGGCTCTCGGACACGCACCTCTATCCCAAGGACGTCAACACGCGATTCGTCGAGAAGGCCGTCCGGGCGGTGCAGGAGATCAAAGCCATGACCCCGCCGGCGGACTTCCTGATCTTCGGGGGGGACATGGCCCAGCTCGGCGATCCCGTCGAGATCGATCTCGGCGCCGACATCCTGAAGGAGCTCACCATCAAGAAGGTGTTCATCCCCGGCGAGCACGACTGGTACCTGGACCTGGGCACGAAGTGGGAGCGGACGTTCGGCAAGACGCCGTGGTCCTTCGACCACAAAGGGGTCCGCTTCATCGGCCTGAACACGGTCGGCTTCGTGCCCGATTACTGGAGCGCGAAGAAGATGACGCCCAAGGAGCGGATGGGGCACATGGCCACTCTGGACGGGAGCGTGGCCGGCCCGTGGGCGGGCGTCGGCGAGGCCCAGCGGCAGTGGCTGGACCGGGCGATCTCGGACTGGCCGAAGAACCGCCCGCTGGTGCTCTTCACCCACACGCCCCTCTACGAATACTACCCGCCGTGGAACTTCTGGACCCGCGACTGGCGGGAGGTCCACGAGATCGTGCGCCCGTTCGCGAACGTGACCAACATCCACGGCCACACGCACCAGGTCCTCTACAACGAGATCGGCGCCCTCCGCTCCATCGGCATGCTGGCGACGTCGTGGCCCTGGCCCTACGCGCCGGAGGGCGTCCCGGCCCTGACCAGGGCGATGATCCGCGCCGATCCCGGCGACCATTTCGACGGGGTGGGCTGGGAGCGGCTGACGAGGACCGCGGCCGACAAGATCGAGAACGAGTACGTCATGTGGGGCCGGAAGGACATCTTCGCCGACTCGATGGCGGACTCCGGCACGGCCGATAACGTGAACCAGATCCTGAGCCCGCGCATCGCCGACCGCATGTACCCGTATTGAGCGCCCGGGCCGGGCGGGAGGAAGGACGATGAGGACGAGACGACGAGCGGTGATCGCCGGGGGGGCCGTGCTGGTGCTGCTGGCCCTCGGGCCGGGACCGAGCCGGGTGCTGGCCCCGCCCGACGCGCTGGCGCACAAGGCCAAGCATACCCCGGATCAGCTCGCCCAGTTCCAGCAGGTGTTCATGGAGCAGGTGAGGATCGGGGACCTGCTGTTCCACGGCGACGCCGATACCGAGAAGCAGCTCAACGTGATCCTGTCGAAGACCGGCATGGCGTGCGCGATGTGCCATCCGTTCGCATCCGACACCCATCCGCACGAGTTCCCCAAGTTCCAGGAGCAGGTGCAAAAGTTCTCCACGCTCAGGGACATGATCAACTGGTGCATCGAGAAGCCGAACGAGGGGGAAAAGATCGACTCCGACAGCGACGCGATGAAGGCGCTCGAGGCGTACATCTACTGGTCCAACCGGGGCTCCAGGCTCGACACCGGTCGCCACTGAGGAGCCGGGAGCCGAGCGATGAGCGGTCGAGCGGCCCCACCGCGGGCGTCCCTCTCCCGGCGCCGGCTCCTCGGGCTGGCGCCCGCCGCGGTGGGGCTGCTCCTCCAACCGGTCAGGCACGCCGCGGGCGCGGCGCCCCCCGCGCCCTCGGCCTTCGCGCGTCTCCATCGACCCGTCGTCGAGGTCCCGCTCCTCGTGAGCAACGGGGCGAAGGTCCCGATCGTCGTCGAGATGGCGCACCCCATGGACCCCGACCACTACATCACGGCGATCGAGGTGGTGAACCCCCGGGACCCGGTCCCGTCGAAGGGACGGTTGCACTTGACGCCCGCCAGCGGGCAGGTCTACCTGGCCTTCCAGGCGCGGATGGACGAGGGCGCATCGGAGCTCTCGGTGACGGCAGAGTGTAATATGCACGGGCGATGGTCGACCACCGAGCCGATCCGGGTCGTCGACGGCGCGGGGGGCTGTGCGGGGAGCGCGCCGCCGGGTCGCCCGCGCGACGAGATCGTGCCGCCTCGCATCCGGATCCCGGCCGCCGTGAAGGGCCGCCGGATTCGGCGCGACCAGATCATCGACGTCCAGGTGATCATGCGGCATCCGAACCGAACGGGGCTCGCGCTCCGCGCCGGCGCGTTCGTCCGGGTCTCGGAGCCGTTCCATATCACCGAGCTGAGCGTTTTCTACGGGGGAGGGCTGGTGAGCCGATACGAGGCGACGGCGGCGCTCAGTGACGACCCGTTCATCACGTTCCGGCTGCGGGCCGGCGGCGGGGGGCCCGTGCGCGTGGTGGTGACCAACACCCGCGGCCAGCGGTTCGAGGCGCTCTCCGAGGTCCCGGTCTGGTGACGGCCGTGGCCCGGGATCCCGGGCTCGCCAACGACGAGCTGATCAACCGGGACCTCATCCAGAAGTGGCTCCTGTGGGGGTTCTTCTGGCTGATGTTCGCGCCCACCGTCGGCGTGTTCGTGTCGACGAAGTTCAACTACCCAGGCTTTCTCGGGGAGAGCGCCTGGAGCACGTTCGGCCGGCTGCGTCCGGTGCACGTCAACGGCGTCATCTGGGGCGCGTTCTCGACGCTCTTCATCGGCCTCGCCTACTACATCACCCCGCGGCTGGCCGGGGTGCCGGTCTGGAAGGAGTCCTGGGGCTACCCGCTCCTCTGGATCTGGAATCTCAACCTCGCGGTCGCCTTCGTCGGGCTCACGGCGTTCGGAACCAATCGGGGCTGGGAAGCCGGGGAGCTGGCCTTCCCCAACGTCATCGTCCTCATCGGGGCGCTGGCGGCGATCACCGCCCAGCTCCTCTTCACGATCGCGCGCCGGCGGCGGATACCGCTCTACACGAGCCTCTGGTACCTGATCGGCGCCTTCGTCTGGACCGACATCAACCTCCTCCTGCTCGTCATCGGCCCCTACTGGACGGTGCCGGGCATCAACAACGCCGCCCTCCACGGGCTCTTCATCCACTACATCGTCGGGCTGTGGATCACGCCCGCGGGGTACGTGCTGATCTACTACTTCCTGCCGGCGGCCACGCGGAACCCGATCTACAGCCACAAGCTGTCGCTGATCGGCTTCTGGTCCCTGGCGTTCTTCTACCCCTTCGTCGGCATCCACCACTACCTCTTCAGCCCCATCGCCGACTGGGCCGAGACCATCGCGATCGTCTCGTCGATGATGCTGATCATCCCGGTCTGGACCGTGCTGCAGAACTTCTTCGGCACCATGATCGGCAAGTGGGGGGACTTCACCCGGAACCTCCCGGCGAAGTTCCTGATCATGGGCTCGCTCATGTATCTCGTGGGGTGCTTCCAGGGTTCCGTGGAGGCCCTGCGGTCGATCCAGCAGCCGACGCACTTCACCGACTTCGTCATCGCGCACTCGCACCTGACGGTCTTCGGCACCTTCGTGGTGTGGGCCATCGCCGGCGCCGTGTACGTGTGGCCGCGCCTCTGCCGCCGCGAGCTGTGGAGCCCGACCCTGGGCAACTGGAGCTTCTGGCTCATCACGATCGGGATCTCCACGATGGGGCTCGTCCTCAGCGCGCAGGGGCTCCAGCAGGGGTTCATGCTGATGGCCCGGGCCGAATGGGTGGACACCGTCGTGACCATGAAGCCGTTCTGGCTGGTGCGGACGTTCTCCGGCATCTCCATGGACCTCGGCATCTCCCTCCTCGTCTACAACTTCATGAAGACCGCTCTCGCCGGGGCGGGCGCCGGCCCGGTGGCGGCGCCGGCCGCGGCCTCGTGAGCGCGGGCGCTCCCGCCGCGGGGAGACCCCGGTGAGCCTCAAGACCGTCGCGCTCGGTGCGGGATTCTTCTTCATCTCCCTCGCGATCTTCGTCCAGGGCATTCTTCCCATCGCGATCCCCGAGTCGCGGGAGACCCGGGCCACGCGCGCGGTCCGGAACGAGCTGGGCGAGGTCAAGTGGGTCTGGTACGAGTCCTCGCCCTACACCACGCTCGAGCAGCGGGGACGCGAGATCTACCAGCGCGAGGGCTGCTGGTACTGCCACAGCCAGTACGTCCGTCCGGTGGCGGGCGAGGACCAGCGCTGGGGCCCGGTCTCGATGGTCGGCGAGTACGCGTTCGATCGGCCGCACCTGCTCTCCACGCGGCGGATCGGCCCCGACCTCACGCGGGTGGGGCTCAAGTACTCCGACCAGTGGCACGACGCGCACCACTGGGTCCCCGAGATGCTGGTGCCGGACTCCGTCATGCCGAAGTTCCCGTGGCTGTTCCGCACCGCCCGCGCCGCCGTGGTCGAGCGCGATGGAGCCGCGGCGCTCGCCGAGTCCACCGAGCTGAAGGGGCTGTTCAGCTTCAAGGCCGGCGCCCCGATCGAGCTCTACCCGAACCCCGACGGCCTGGCCTTCGCGGAGCAGACCGACGGCACCCCGGTTCTGGGCGTGGAGAAGCTTCCCGCGCCCTACGACACGCCCGCCGCGTGGAAGGGGAAGACGCTGACCGTCATCGTGCCCACCGAGGAATTGCGCGCGCTGGTGGCGTATATCCAGAAGCTCGGCACGAACCGCGGCGCCTGGCGAGACGTCTTCGAGCCGCAGACGCTCGCCGCCGCGGTCATGGGCATCCCGCAGACCGACGCCCAGGTGGGCTGGGGGAAGGCGGTCTACGAGCGCCGCTGCATCGGGTGCCACGGGGCCAAGGGGGACGGCAACGGGCCGGCCGCGACGTTCCTCAACCCCCGGCCGCGCAACTTCGTGCTCGCGGCATTCAAGTTCCGCTCGACACCGTCGGGCTCGCTTCCGACCGACGGCGACCTCTACCGCACGCTGACGCGCGGCGTCCGCTGGACGGCCATGCCCACGTGGCATGAGCTGCCGGACAAGGATCGCGTCGCGGTGATCGCCTACATCAAGACGTTCTCCCCGCGCTGGCGCGAGGAGAAGCCGGAGCCCCCCATCCCGATCGGCGAACCGCCCGGGGCGACCCCCGACCTGCTGGTGAGAGGGAAGGCGCTCTACCAGCAGGCGAAGTGCTGGCAATGCCACGGCGACGGCGGCAAGGGGGACGGCGTATCGGCCGGCGAGCTGAAGGACGACCTCGGCTTCAAGATCCTTCCCGCCGATTTCACCCGGGGCCAGTTCAAGGGGGGCAGCAGCGTCCGTGATATCTTCCGGAGCATGACGACCGGGCTCGATGGCAGCCCGATGCCGTCCTTTGCCGACTCCATGACGCCGGAGGAGCGATGGGCGATCAGTTACTACGTGCTCTCCTTCTCGGCCTTCAATGACCCGCTGACCGGCCAAAAGCTCGTGCTGGACCCGGCGACGCGCGCCCGCCTCAACACCCCGGACGGCGACGCCTTCCGCAACCCTCAGGTCGCGCTCGACCCCGCCGGAAGCGGAACGGTGGCGAGTGGGGCGAGGCGGCCGGTGCGGTTCTTCCGGGGCGTGGGGGGCGAGGGAAGGTGAGGCATGGAGGAGCTCCGCTACCTGATCTTCGGGCAGTTCCTGGTCTCGGTGTTGATGGCGCTCGGCGCCGCGTGCCTCTTCGTGTGGGCGGCGGCCTCGGGTCTCCTCGACGATGTGGAGCCGGTCAAGTACCAGGTGCTGGAGGGGGAGGGGATCGCGCGTGATGCCGGAGCGTGATCGCGAGATCGCCCGGGAGGGCCGCGGCCGGGACGACCTCCACGAGTACGCGGGCGGCGAGATTCGGAGCTACGGCGGGGGCGTGAACCCGTGGTTGCTCGTCGTGTACGCGATCCTCGCCGTGTGGGGCGTGTACTACCTGGTGGCGTACTGGGGCGGCCTGGGCCCGGGGCTCGCGCGATGACGGCCGTCCGCGTGCTTTACGCCCTGGCGGTCCTGAACCTCGTCGTTCTCCTGGCCGAGGCCCTCTACAACCTCGTCGGCACTGTCCTCCCGGCGGGGCGGTAGCGGAGGGCCCCGGAATTGAGCGGCATCGAGAAGCTCGCCTTCGGGCTCTTCCTCGCGGGCACCGTCCTGTTCTTCGTCTGGGTCACGTTCCTCACCCTGAAGAAGTAGCCGCGGATGAGTGGAGGGGGGGCGGGGCGGCCGGACGTCCTCCTCGTCCTGGCGGCCCTCGGCGCCGTCTACGCGACGGGATGGATGCGGCTGCGCCGGCGCGGGCCCGCGCTCGCGCGCCTCGGCCGCCTGGCCCTTTACGGCGGCGGGCTCGCGGCGCTCGGGCTTGCCCTGCTCTCCCCGCTCGGCTCCGTCGCCTCGCGCCTGTTCCTCGCCCACATGGTCCAGCACGAGCTGCTCCTGATGGTCGCGCCGGTGCTGCTGCTGCTGGCCGATCCGTTCCCCGCCGTGGTCTGGGGGCTGCCGGCGGGCGCGCGCCGCGCGGTGGGCCGCGCGTTCGCCGCCGGTGGCCGCGCCCGCCGCGGCCTCGTCGCGCTGACGTCGATGCCGGCCGCCTGGCTTCTCTCGACCGCGGCGCTGTGGCTCTGGCACCTTCCCGCGGTCTACGCGCGCGCGGTGGGCGACGGCGTCCTCCACGACCTCGAGCATGTCGTCTTCTTCGCCTCGGGGCTGCTCTTCTGGTGGCCGGTCGTGCGTCCGGCCCCGCGGGTTCGCGCCGCGGGCGAGCGGGTGTACGGAATCGTGTACATCGTCCTCGCCCATCTCCAGAACGCGGTCCTCGGCCTGGGCCTGATGCTCGCGCCGGTCGCGCTCTACCCGCCCTACGCCGCGGGCGGGGCGGGGATGAGCGCCCTCGACGACCAGGCCTGGGGTGGCCTGATCATGTGGGCCGGGGGCGGCGCGATCCACATGGCGGCCCTTCTCGCGCTGCTCGCGCGCGTGCTCGGCGCGCGCGGAGGCTCGCGCCGGATACCGCTCGGAAACCTTACTGATCTCGCCGGCCCCGCCCTCCCGTCGCGCAAAACCTGCTGATTCTCCGTCCCTTCGCGCCGTGGCACGGAAGATGCCATCTCTTCGGGCGTCGGTCGTAGCGAGACCGAAGAGGAGGACATGATGAAGAAGGGGTTGTCAGTCCAGGCCGTCATGCTGGCGCTCGCCGCGCTCACCGGCGTCGTGCACGCGAACAGCATCATCCCGACGCTGTCGAGCATCACGCCCGCCGGGTCGAACTTCTCGTACAGCTATGACGTGATCCTGACGAACCAGGAGAAGCTGGACACCGCGCAGAACTCCGCGTTCTACACGATCTACGACTTCCACGGGCTGGTGCCGGGCTCGGAGAGCCAGCCCGCCGGCTGGTCCGCCTCGGAGCAGAACACCGGGATCACCCCGACGCTCACGGCGCCCATCGATGACCCGGGCGTGACCAACATCACCTGGACCTACATCGACTCCACGGTGATCAACGGCACGGGCGGGTCGCTGGGCACGTTCAGCGCGCTCTCGAGCATCGGGCCGGGCACCCAGCTCACGATGTTCACGGCGCAGGCCACCAAGGACACGCCGCGCGATCCGTCGTCCAACAACACCGTGACGCAGAACGTCGGGTCGATCGAAACCCCCGCCAGCGTGGTGCCGGAGCCGGCCTCCCTGACGCTGTTCGGCCTCGGAGGCGGGCTGCTCGGGCTCGCGTTCCTCCGCCGCCGCCTCGCACGGTAGTCTGCTCGGAGGGGGCCTCGGCGGC
>Ga0209515_10008909_pt1 | contig 11564 bp, 11 predicted proteins | sample Subgroupgradi54m_FD_187454 | JGI IMG/M metagenome (GOLD analysis project Ga0209515, IMG submission 187454) | Subsurface groundwater microbial communities from S. Glens Falls, New York, USA - GMW60B uncontaminated upgradient, 5.4 m (SPAdes)... ... | reverse complement strand
CGGCCGCCGTTGTCCGCGCCGCGGGGCTGTGTTACAATCACGTTCGCGCGGACCGATCCGCGCTTCTGCGGTTCCAATGCCACAAGACCACAGCTGCGACGTAGTTTCCAAAGTCAATATGCAAGAGTTGCGCAATGCGATCGCGCAGGCGCAGAAGGAGCTTGCTACGCGGTTCGATTTCCGCGGCAGCACGGCGAATGTGGACTACGAGGACTCCCCGCCTGTTCTGAAGATCTCCGCGGACCACCAGGCCCAGCTTCGCAGCGTCATCGACGTGGTTGAAATGAAGCTCGCGAAGCGCGGCGTATCGGCGAAGTGTTTCGAGTGGAAGTCTGCTGAGCAGCTGCCCAGCGGGACCATGAAGCAGCAAGCCGGCCTCCAGCAAGGCCTCTCCTCCGAGAAAGCCAAAGAGATCGTGAAGGTCGTCAAGGATCTCGGACTGAAGATTCAACCGCGCATCGACGGCGACGCCGTGCGCCTCAGCGGCAAGCAGATCGACGACCTGCAAGCGGCGATGAAGGCGCTGCAGGGCAAAGATTTTGGCGTGCCGCTGCAGTTCGAGAACTTCCGCTAGTCGATCATCGCTGACGCGATACCGATCTCGGGCGGGAAGTGTGGTGCAGGGGACAAGGAGGGGCAGCATGACAGGCGGCAAGAAGTGCGTGGTCTGCAAGATCATCGGGCTGTTGGCGGGCATCGGGGCGTTGAACTGGGGCCTGGTCGTATTGGCCCATGTCGACCTGGTGGCGAAACTGCTCGGGGACATGACGCCGGCGGCCAAAGCCGTCTATGTCCTGATCGGACTGGCAGGTCTGATGACGGTCGTCTCGGCATTTATACACTGCTGTCCCTGCCAAAAGGGTGAGTGCAAGACGTCATAAATCCGACGAGGCGAGGCGGTGGCCCCTCGTGCGGGGCTGCCGCCTGGCCGTCATGCAAATGTGCCGCTCGTCACGGCTCTGAAAGTATGCTATAATCCGATCCAACACGACGACGAGCCTTTCGAGCCAGCCCCCTCCCGTGCCCTCGACTGCCTCACTAACGCGTTTGACGTGGACTTGCTCACGGCGCTCGTTGTTCCAGTAACCCAATGAAACAAGACCACTTACGAAATATCGCTATCATTGCTCACGTCGACCACGGCAAGACCACGCTGGTCGACGCGATGCTGCGCCATACGCGGGCCGTGAAGGCCAGCCTCACCCCTGAGGGCGCGCTCATCATGGATTCCATGGACCTCGAGCGCGAGCGCGGCATCACCATCCGCGCGAAAAACGCCAGCCTGCGATACGGCGACCACAAGATCAACATCGTCGACACGCCGGGCCACGCCGACTTCGGCGGCGAGGTCGAGCGTACGCTGCGCATGGTCGACGGGGCGCTCCTGCTCGTCGATGCGAAAGAAGGCCCGATGCCGCAGACGAAATTCGTGCTGCGCAAGGCCATCGGCTTCAAGCTGCCGGTCATCGTCGTCGTCAACAAGATCGACCGGCCCGACGCGCAGATCGACGAGGTCGTCAACCGCACGTTCGACCTTTTCAGCGATCTCAACGCGACCTCCGAGCAGCTCGACTTTCCGATCGTCTACACGTCCGCCATTAACGGCACCGCCACTACCGATTTGCACAAGCCCGGCACCGACATCACTCCACTGTTCGACACGATCCTCAAACGTATCCCAGCACCCGACGTCCTGCCCGATGAGCCGCTCCAGCTGCTCGTGCTGGCCCTCGCGCACGATTCGTTCAAGGGCAAGATGGGCATCGGCAAGATTGTCGGCGGCTCGCTGCGACGCGGCCAGTCGGTGATGCGCGTCACGCGCGAGGGCGATCAGCAGACCCGGAACGTCACCGCGCTGCTTGCCTACCAAGGCCTCGAGCGTCTCGAAATCCCGGATGCGCAATCCGGCGAGATCGTCGCGGTCGCGGGCTTCGATGAGATCAACATCGGCGACACGCTCACCGACCCCGAGCGGCCGAAGCCGCTGCCGCCGATGACGATCGAAGAGCCCACACTGCGCATGACCTTCTCCGTGAACAAGAGCCCGTTCGCCGGTCGCGAGGGCAAGTTCGTCACCTCGCGCATGCTGCGCGACCGCTTATATAAGGAACTCGAAACCAACGTCGCCTTGCGCGTCACGGACACCGAGAACCCCGATACGTTAGTCGTCGCGGGCCGCGGTGAGCTGCACTTGGCGATCCTGATCGAGACCATGCGGCGCGAGGGGTTCGAATTGGAAGTGTCGCAGCCGGAAGTCGTGCTGAAGGAAGAGGGCGGCCGCAGGCAGGAGCCGTACGAGTTCCTCACGATCGACATTCCCGCGCAATACCAGGGCACCGTCATCGAAGATGTCGGCCGGCGCCGCGGCGAGCTGCGGGAGATGGCGCAAACGCCGACGGGCGAGCTGCACCTCGAATACGGCATCACGACGCGAGGGCTGCTGGGGCTCAAGAACTCGCTGATGAAAAAGACGCGCGGCACGGCGATCGTCCACAGCTTGTTCGAAGAGTACCGGCCGATGACCGCGGACGTGCCCAGTCAGGAACCGCACGGCTCGATCGTGGCGCTCGATGAGGGCGAGTCCACGGCTTATGCAATCGACAACGCGCAGGAACGCGGCGAGCTGTTCATCAAGCCCGGCGAGCGCGTGTACCCGGGGATGGTCGTCGGGGAGGCGAGCCGTCCCATGGATGTGGATTTGAATATTTGTCGGCAGAAGAAAATGACCAACATGCGCTCATCGACGTCTGACGCGACGGTCACGCTCGCTCCGCCGCGCGAGCTCACGCTCGATCTTGCGCTCGAATACATTGGTCCCGACGAGCTGCTTGAAGTCACACCAAAATCACTGCGTATCCGCAAGCGCATCACAGACCCAAAACTGAGGCTGCGCTCGAAGCGGGAAACTGAGGTAGAATGAACGCTCCGCATTTCGCTCCAATCCGAAAGATCTTCAACTCGTGGAATAATAATCGAAAGAAAGATGAAAATGGTGGCGGCTCCATGCCGTCCGGCGCGGATCGGTCCGCGTCGCATCCGGCCGAGCCCGCGAACGTCGTCCAGCCCCCGGCGCAGCCGGAGGTGATGTTCGACTCCCTGGGCCTGCACCCGGATTTGCTCCGGGGCATTCACGACCTTGGCTTCATCCGGCCGACGCCGATCCAGGCGGGTGCGATTCCGCCGGTCATCCAAGGCCGCGATGTCATCGGCATCGCGCAGACCGGCACGGGCAAGACCGCGGCGTTCATGCTGCCGATCCTGCACAAGCTGATGCAGGTGCCCTCGCGCGGCCACGTGCGCGCGCTGGTGATCGCGCCGACGCGCGAGCTGGCGATGCAGTCGATGGACCATCTGCGCGATCTTTCGCGCTACGTGCCCATCAAGGGTGCGGCGATTTTCGGCGGCGTGCCCATGGAGCCGCAGATCACCGCGCTCGCCAAGGGCATCGACATTATCTCCGCCACCCCGGGCCGCTTGCTCGACCACATCTACTCCGGCCGCATCGATTTCGTCGACCTGCAGATCTTCGTGCTCGACGAGGTCGACCGCATGCTCGACATGGGCTTCTTGCCCGACGTGCAGCGCATCATCCGGTTGCTGCCGCCGCAGCGCCAGAACCTCGTGTTCTCCGCGACGCTGCCGTCGGAGATCCAGGACCTCGTGCACCAAATTCTGCGCGACCCGGTCACGATTCAGATCGGCCGCAAGTCATCGACGGTCTCCGGCGTGCGGCAAGCGCTCTATCCCGTGCCGCGCCACCGAAAACCTGAGCTGCTGATGGAGCTGCTGCGCGGGCAGGGGATGAACTCCGTGCTCATCTTCACCCGGACGAAGCATTACGCGGACAAACTCACCCAGGTGCTCACGCGCAACGGCTTCAAGGTCTCCGTGATGCACGGCGACCGCAGCCAGTCGCAGCGCATCCGCGCGATCGAGCAGTTCCGCAAGGGCCGCACGCCGATCCTCGTGGCGACGGACATCGCCGCGCGCGGCATCGACATTGAGGACATCTCGCACGTCATCAACTTCGACGTGCCGAACTCGCCCGAGGACTACGTGCACCGCATCGGTCGCACCGCGCGGGCCGAGGCGACCGGCGACGCCTTCACGCTGGTCGACCCAGAGGAAGAGTCGATGATCGCGGACATCGAGCGGGTCGTCAATAAGCAGCTGCCGCGCCTGACGCTGCCGAATTTCGACTACCTGGTCGGCGGTGGGCATGGATCCGGTGCGCGGGACCGGCATGGGCGGCGGTCTGGGCCGGATGCGGAGCGCCATGGGCAACCGGGATCGTTGTCACATCGCCGAAGGCAGCGGCCGCCGTCTCGCCCGCGCCGATGAGGTGGGTACGCGAAACGGAGGTTCGACGCACGAGTATCAGCCGACCGTCGCGACGCCGATCTCATCTGAGCCACCGTGTGCGTGTCGGTTGTGTGGCCGCCGGCTTGACGGTGACGGGCGTCAGCCTGGGCCATGCGGCCGAGCCATCGTGGGATGCCGCGTTCGCCGCTGCGCGTGCGGCGTATGAATCCGGTCGCTACCGGGACGCGACACCGCTGGCCGAGCATGCGCTGAGCGATGCGCGGCAGCGTTTCGGCTCGTACGATCCGCACACCATCGATGCATTGGTCTTGCTCGGTGACCTGCAAAGCGTGATGGCGCAGTATGACCGCGCGCAAACGCAGTACCAAGAGGTACTCGCCGGCCGAGAGCAGATGTTCGGGTCCCGCGACCTGAGCGTGGCCGATGCGCTTGTCAAGCTTGCCGAGCTGCAGATTCTCCAAGAACATCTTGCGGAGGCTCGGCCATTGTGCCAGCGCGCGCTTGCGATCTATGATCGCGCAAACGTGCAGCCGACCCTCTCCATGGTCCGGGCTCTCATCCTCCTGGCTCATGTCGATATCGCCCATAGCCACACGGCCGATGCGCTTGCACCGTGCCAGCGGGCGTTGGATCTGCTCAACCGCATTGTCGGGAAGGCGCTGGCCGAGCAGTTACTCGCAGCGAGGAATTACGCCTGGCTCGCGCGGGTCTATGGCCGCGCGGGGCAGGCTGAACGCGCGCAGGCGCTCGCCCAGCGGGCGCTGGACACGCAGGAGCATTTGCTTGGTTCCTCCCATCCGCAATTGGCCGAGACGCTCATGATCCTGGCGGAGATCTATCTACTGGAAGGCGAGACGGTCCGGGCCGGCACCCTTTACGAACGCGCGGTCGCGATCCTGGAGAAGTCGCTCGGTTCGCAACATCCGTATGTGACGTACGCGATGAAGATGCTGGCTCAGATTTACACGTCGGAAGGCCAGACAGAGCAGGCCGATGCGATCCGTGAGCGCATATCGGCGGCTACTGGGCAGCCGGACAGCGAGCAACCGCCACGCCGCGCGCCGCTGGCGCGCAACGATGGCGAGCAAGGCGGCAACGACCGCTCACACCGGTTTATCGCGATGGCGGAGTCGCTTCGCAACCGCGCGGAGGTCTACGTGCAGCTCGGCAGCTATGCCGAGGCCGAGACGCTCTTCCGCGAGTCACTCGACATTTATCAGAAGGGCATCGGTGCGGATGCGCCGGAGTCCGTGGCGGTCATGAAAGAATACGCCGCGTTGCTGCATAAAATGGGGAAGCACAACGAAGCTCGAGCTCTTGAGGGCCGTACGCAGCAAATTCAAAGCGGTGGCCGTGTTCCCAAATAACCCGCGCTCGTCGGTCGGCCGCGCCGCGCGTCGGTGCGCCGATGTCGATCATATGACAGTATGAAATTCTCACGGCGCCTGCGTAACGCGTTGCTCAAGCGGCTGCTTCCGATCCCGGTGCAGGCCCGCCACGTCGAGTACTCGGTCATCTGCTCGACCGATGACGATCCCGCGGTGCCAACACCTCGCTTGATCGAGACCGCGCTCGAAGCGATCCGTTACGCGCAGCACGCCTCGATGGAGGCGGTGTGCGCGCGCATGGCGCGGCCGCCGCATTTCGCGAACTTCTGGCCGGGCGAAAACTACAAGCTCCTCGCCGGGCTGATGCAGGCTGTGAAGCCGAAGCTCGTCGTCGAGATCGGCACGGGCGGCGGCAGCGGGACGTTGGCCATGCGGCACGCGATGCCTCAGGACGCGAAGCTCGTGACGTTCGACATCGTCGCGTGGCAGTCGTACCCCGAGCACTTGCTCAGGTCGGAGGACTTTGCGGACGGGCGACTGGTCCAATATGTCGCTGACGTCAGCCGGCCGGACGCCTTCCCGCGGTACCAGCCATGGTTTGAACAGGCGGACTTCTTCTTCATCGACGCGGCAAAGGACGGCATCATGGAATTCCGCCTGGTCGAGCGGTTCCGCTCGATGCGCTTTCCTAAGGCGCCGCTGATGCTGTTCGACGATATCCGCGTCTGGAACATGCTGCGCTTCTGGCGCTCGCTGCCGTATCCCAAGCTCGACCTGACGTCGTTCGGTCACTGGTGCGGGACCGGGCTGGTCGAGTGGCGCGCGCAGTGAGCGGCCGGCCGCCCCGTTTCCCTCGTTTCCATCCGCCTTGACAGAGTGATCATTAATATGGATAATTTCATTCATCAATGAAACAACGTATATGACAGAATCTCACTTGCAGACTCGGATCGCCAAAGCGCTCCCGTCGCTGCTTGGCGCGCTCAAGGTCGTCGACGCGCGCTCGGTGGAGCGGGCCAAGGGGCCGCGCGACCTGGCCGTTCGTATCACGACACCGGCCGGGCGGTCGCGATGGCTGCGGATTCGGGTGAAGCCGGATGCGGTACCCAGCCGCGTGCGAGAGACGGCTCGAGGAGTCAAGACGGATGCCCGCGGCTCATCGCGCCCGTATCCGGTCGTCGCCTCGACGTTTCTCAGCCCGCGGGTGCGTCAGATCTGCCAAGAAGAAGGGGTCGGCTACCTGGATTTGGCGGGCAACTGCCGGTTGGCGCTCGATGACTTTCATTTTGAGAAAGTCGTCGAGCGCAACCCGTTTCCGGCGCGAGGACGGCCGGCATCGCTGTTCAGTCCGGTGTCCAGCCGCGTGGTGCGCGCGATGCTCGAAGAACCTGAGCGACGCTGGCGCGTCTTGGAGCTCGCCGAGGTGACCGACGTCAGCCTTGGCCAAGCGTCAAACGTGTGCCGCCGGCTGCTCGACGATGATTATGTGCGGCGGGCGGAGGACGGATTGTCGCTGCGCGATCCCGCGAAGCTCATCGACGCGTGGAGTGCTGCCGACACGCTGGCGTGCAGCCGGCAACTCATCTATTATAGTTTCGACCGCGAGCCCGAGCGCCTGATGAAGCGCATCGCCGAGGTCGGGCGATCGCGCAAATGGCCGTACGCGCTTACTGGCTCGTCGGCCGCATCGCTCGTCGCTCCATTTGTCCACGGCGTCGGCCTCGTGCAATGTTACATTCACGACGCGCGAGCGGCCGATGCCTGGGTGGCTGCGCTGAATTTGCGCCCGGTCGAAGCGGGCCCGAACATCGCGCTGGTTGTCCCGTTCGATCGCGGGGTCTTCTATCGACAGCAAGCCATCGACCGCATCGCGCTCGTCGGCAATGTCCAGCTGTACCTCGACCTCGTCCGCGATCCGGCGCGCGGGCGCGAGCAGGCCGACTTCTTGCGGCAGCAGAAGCTGGGGTTTTAGGCGACATGATCCCACCTGAGCGCACAGCGCAAACCTACGGCCCGGGAGTCACCGGCGCGTCGAAATCCGTCCTGCTCGAATTGATGGCGACGCTGCGCAGCTATCGCGAAGCGCTCGTGCTCGTCGGAGGATGGGCGCCGTACTTTCTCTTGCAACAGCACCAGCGACCCCAAGATCCGTTCGTGCACGTGGGCTCCATCGATATCGACATCGCGGTGGATCCGGCGAAGGTCGACGAGGCGCAGTATGAGACGATCGTCGGACTCTTGCAGGACCGCGGGTATCGGCCGGCGGCCGATCGGCGCGGGCAGCCGCTGCCGGATTGCTTCGAGCGCGCGGTCCAGTCGCCGATCAACGCCAAGTCGTACACGATCCGCGTCGACTTCCTCACGCACCTCCAAGACCCGCGACCGGGCCGCCACCGCCATCTGCCCGTGCAAGACGGGTTGATGGCGCGGAAAATCCACGGGTGCGACGCGGCGTTTGCCCACGCCGAAACGTTCGACCTGAGCGGCGCGCTGCCCGACGGCGGCGTCATGACGGTGCCGGTGCGCATGGCCGACGTGGTCTCATGCTTGACGATGAAAGGCATCGTGCTCGGCGAGCGGTATCGTGAGAAAGACGCATACGATATCTATGCGGTCATCGCGCATTACGCCGGCGGGCCGTCGGATGCCGCGGACGCGATCCGTCCGCATGTGGCGGAGCCGCTGGTCGCCGAAGCCCTGAGCCACATGCGCCAGGCGTTCGGGCGGCGCGACGGCAACGGGCCGGCGTGGGCCGCGGCGTTCATCGTGAACCCGATGTTCGCGGCGGAGCACCAGCGAGTGGTGACGGACGCGTACATGGTCGTGGACGAATTCATCCGGCTCGTGTCGCGCTCGACGGCCGGCTCGGCCGCCGGTTGATTCCTTCGCGATGCGGTCGGTCACGGGCGCGGTGTACGGCAAGCACAACAGCGGCGTTCGCTCGTAACTCGCATCGAACAACAACGCAGCGGTGGAGCGTGGATGAACAGTGATGGTGTGCGGATCTCGCGCGCGAACCATGTCACGCGTCTTGGATGGCTGATGGCGGGCGTGCTCTCAGTCGGTCCGACCGCCTTTTCGGCGGACGCTCAGCCGAAGTTCCGCGGCATTTGGAAGCCGATCGCGGGCGCGGGCGCGATCTACCGGATCGAGGAGCGCGGTGAGCAGCCCGACCGCTTGGACGTCGCGGTGGTCGGTCAGGAGAACGGCGCGTACTGGATCGAAACGCGCGCGAACACCACCGACGGCTATACGATTCGCAAGTGCCTCGTTGCGCCCAATGGGATGAAGCGTTTCATTGTGAAATACGGCCAGCAGCAGACCATCGAGCTGTTGCCCCGATCGGTTCACAACCCGCTGCCGGCCACGGATGTTCAAACCGTCGGGCGGCTGGTCGGCCAGGAACCGATCACCACACGCGCCGGGACGTTTGCCTGCGATCACTACCGGATCAACGAAGGGCGCGAGGTGATCGAGGCGTGGGTATCGAAGGACGTCTCACCGTATGGCCTCGTCAAATGGCAGACGACCACGACGTCCATCACCATCGATGGTCTGCTGACGTCGCAAATCAGCGAGATCAACGAGACGCCGACACCGCCCGACGTACCGATGATGCCGAAGGACATGGATTTGAAGGCGCACTCGCACTAGCCCGCTATCATGCGCTATCGACGGCTGGGTCGGACCGGATGGCCGGTGTCGGAAATTGGGATCGGCACGTGGGGCATGGGCTCGATGTGGGGCCCGATCGACGAGCGAGAAGCCGTGCGCGCGCTGCGCCGGGCGATCGATCTCGGTGTGAACTTCGTCGACACGGCAATGGTCTACGGCGAAGGCCGTGTCGAAGAGCTGGTCGGCGAGGCGCTGGCGGACCAGACCGCGGAGATCTACGTCGCCACGAAGGTAGCACCGAAGAATCGCGAGTGGCCGGCGCGCCTCGACGTGCCCGTCACCGACACGTTTCCCGTCGACTGGATCATCGCGTGCACGGAGCAGAGCCTGCGACGGTTGCGCCGCGACGTCATCGACCTCCAGCAGCTGCACGTCTGGTCGCCGCGCTGGCTCGAACAGCAAGCGTTGTGGTGGCCGGCCGTCGAGCGTCTGAAGCGCGAAGGCAAGATCCGCGCCTTCGGCATTTCGATCAATGACCACGAGCCGGACACGGCACTCGGCCTCGTGTCGTCCGGGCTGATCGACAGCGTGCAGGTGATTTACAACTTGTTCGACCAGACGCCCGCGCAGCGCTTGTTTCCATTGTGCGAGACGCACGGCGTGGGTGTGATCGCGCGCGTGCCGTTCGACGAGGGTGGGCTCACCGGGCGCTTCACCGCGACGACGTCGTTCGACGCCGGCGATTGGCGGTGCCAATATTTCCGCGGCGAGCGGCTGCGGGAAACCGTCGAGCGGGCCGCGCAGCTGGGCTTTCTCGTGCGCGGCGATGTCCGCAGCCTGGCGCAAGCTGCCCTGAAGTTTTGCCTGTCGCATCCCGCGGTCTCGACGGTGATCCCCGGGATGAAACGCATCGCGCACGTGGAAGAAAATTGCGCGGCCGCGGACGGCGCACCGTTTTCGCTCGAGGAGTTGGTCCGGGCGCGCGCGCACGCGTGGCCGAGAAACTTTTATCGATAGCCATGGCGACGACCTATTCCCACTCGCGCTTGTCCGCATACGAGAACTGTCCGCTCAAGTACAAGTATCTGTACATCGACCGCTTGGATCGCGACCGCCGCAATTCCATCGAGTCATTCCTCGGCACCGTCGTGCACCACACGATGGAGAAGCTCTACACCGACTTGAACCACGAAAAGCTCAGCACGCTCGAGGAGCTGACCGAGTTTTACGACCGGGAATGGGTCAAGGGTTGGAGCGACGACATTCTCATCGTGCGCAAGGAATACACGGCGGACCATTATCGGCTCATCGGGCAGCGGTGCGTGAAAGATTATTACCAGCAGTATCATCCGTTCAACCAGTCGCGCACGTTGGGCATCGAGCGGCAGATTTTCGTCAAGCTGCCGGACAATCGCCAGCTCACCGGCTACATCGATCGGTTGGCGCAACACGTCGACGGCACGTACGAGATCCACGACTACAAGACCTCGAACTCGCTGCCTGGCCAGTCGTACCTCGACCACGACCGGCAGCTCGCGCTGTATCAGATCGGCATCCAGCAAGAGTTCCGCGACGCGGCGCGCGTGCGGCTGGTGTGGCACTACCTGGCGTTCAACAAATCGCTGACGTCCGAGCGCGACGACGACCAGCTTGTGGAGCTCGGGCAGCGCACGGTCGAACTGATCCGCGAGATTGAGGCGGCGACAGAGTTTCCGGCGAGGAAGAGTGCGTTGTGCAGCTGGTGCGAGTTCCAGGACATTTGCCCGCTGTGGAAGCATCCGGTGCGCACGCAGGATTTGGCGCCGCAGGCGTTTCAGGCCGAGGACGGTGTCGCGCTGGTGAATCGGCTCGCGGCGCTGAAGCAAGAGAAGCAGCAGCTGGCCGAGAGCATCGAGAGCCGCGCGGGCATCATTGACGCGCAGATCGCGGAAGTCGAGGGACAGCTCGTTGAGCTCGCGAAGCGCGAGGGCCTGGAGATCATCCAGGGCAGCCAGTACCGCGCGCGGGTCAAGGTTGAGGGGAAATGGAAGGCGCCCGCGAAGAGCGAACCGACGCGCAAAGTGCTCGAAGGCTTGCTGCGACAGCACAACTTGTGGGACCAAGTGTCGGGGCTCGACATCTACGCGATCGACGCGTTCATGAAATCGCCGTCGGTGGACGAGCGGCTCTCGAGCGACTTGCGCCGGCTGATGACGTACGAAGAGAGCTCGCGCGTGTCCCTCGCGAAGAACGGAACGAAGGAGCGGTAGTGGTGGTTCCCCTCCTGACCACCGAGCGCGCATGGATCGGCGGCGCGGG
>Ga0209515_10008907_pt1 | contig 11565 bp, 11 predicted proteins | sample Subgroupgradi54m_FD_187454 | JGI IMG/M metagenome (GOLD analysis project Ga0209515, IMG submission 187454) | Subsurface groundwater microbial communities from S. Glens Falls, New York, USA - GMW60B uncontaminated upgradient, 5.4 m (SPAdes)... ... | reverse complement strand
GTCACTGGTTGCCGTGTTTCGGGTGGGGTTGCGTGCGTCACCATGCTTCGGAGGACGTTGAGTTCAAGCTTGAGGAGGCGATCAATTTCTTTGAGTTTGTTGCTCGGGAGTTCAAATTCAACTACAATCGGCGTAGCGGTTTGCTCGTAGCCAACATCCCTCCGCTTAATGCGATATCCAAGAGTCTGTCGTCCGAGATTGTGTGTCTCAAGCACCGCGCCTTCAAGCCCGCGCACCTGATCGGCAAACGTTGATTGCCACTGCGTGAGATCATCGGCAGTCATCCGGTCGGAAATGATGGCGGTAAGTTCGTAGCGTCGTGTCATAATTTGTTCCAGTAGAATACCAGAGTTTCCGAATCTGTGCAAGCCCTATGGATTGTTTGATTATCCTTGGTCGAAATCCCGCACTTTCGTTGGCCGAGCTGACGGCGGTCTTCGGCTGCTCGATTGAGCGTGTTGTCCCTGAGATCGGGCGTATTGCGGCACTGCCAATGTCTGAACTCGAGGCGATTGAACGCTTTGCTCGACTCGGCGGGTCAGTGAAGCTGGGAGTGGCCGATGCCGTTGTTGAGACGAAGGAGCTTGATAGGGCAATTGCAGCTTCTCTGCTTGCGCTGCTTCAAGAACAGCGCACGGGAAAAATTCAAATCGGAGCGAGCATCTACAGTGGAACGAATGCGCTCCGTCACCATGTCGGTAAAATTTTACTTTCAATGAAAAATATTTCCCGCGAACAGGGCCGTTCTCTGCGGGTCGTGGTTTCAAAAGATCCGAACCTCTCGAGTGTCGTCGTTGAGAAAAACCATCTCTTGGATCGTGGTCGCGAGTTTCTCCTTCTGGCACAACCCATTCCGCATGATACTGGTCCCGGATCCCTCATCGTCGGTCACACCATTGCGGTGCAAGATTTCGAAGCGCAGTCACGGCGCGATTACGGTCGGCCTCGTCGAGACCCCAGGCGGGGAATGCTCCCGATCCAGCTTGCTCGCGTGATGGTGAATATGGCAGCGCCCAATGTTGGGGCAACGGTGCTCGACCCGTTCTGTGGGATTGGCACCGTGCTCCAAGAGGCGCTCCTCCTCGGTCACGATGTGATCGGCGCCGACATTGATCCGCGTGCGATCAGTGATGCGCGGGCGAATCTTCAATGGCTGACGGAAGGAATAAAGAAGAAGGACCTAAGAATAATGGATCGTACGGAGTTGATAACGGCCGATGTCCGCGCGCTTCCAGAACAGCTTCGCGGTCGTCGTGTTGACGCCATCGTGACGGAGCTTGATCTTGGTCCCGCAGTTCGTGGACGCATCACACGTCACGATGTGGAGGCAATGCGCGAAACATTGCTGCCGCTCTATCGCGATGCATTCCAGGCCTTTGCACGCCTCCTCAAACCAGGGCGTCGCGCCGTCGTTGCCCTTCCGGCCTGGCGGGTGAAAGACCAAACAATCTTTTCCGTCGACGATCTCACCGTTTTCACCAATCTCGGCTTCGAATTACCAGTTACTCATTACCAATTACCTCAACGCCATACGTTTCTCTATGGCCGCCCGGATCAAACGGTGTGGCGAGAGATTGTGGTTGTGGAGCGATCGTAATAGGCTTTTTCGCGGGGTCAAAAAAAATAAAACGCGAGCGTATTCTTGAAGAACGCTCGCGTTTATTAGTCGCGGTCTTTTCGGGTGTGGTCGCTGCCTCCCGAGCGTGCGCACGCCCGACAGAGGCCGAAGAATTCGAGTGAGTGGCGCTCAATTTCAACGAATTGTGTGCATTGGCTCATGGCTTTGCGTGCGATACTTTCCATATCGCATCCGGTGAAGTTCCCGACTCGCCCGCAACAGCGACAGACGACGTGGTGATGATCGTCCGCATCTGCGAGTTCGTAGTGTACATGCCCGTGCTGAAAATCGATGGTGCGGACGATCCCTTTCTCGGCCAGGGTTTCGAGCGTGCGATAAATCGTGGCTTGGTCGATGCGTGTTCGTGCGAGCACTGCATTAATGCGCTTGATACTCATCGGTCGTCGCGATTCTTTTAACGCCCGAAGCAGGTGCAGTCGGCCTGGGGTCGCCCGAAGGCTGGCCCGGCGCAGCAGCATCTTCAATTCTTCGGCAGGGGAGGGGGGGTTGTTTTTGATATGCACAAGTGGCATGGTCAATGTTTTGTATCGGTTAGTATAGTCATTTCGCCCGTTCACCGCAACTCGTCGGCTGCGCCCATGCTTAGTAAATGCGAATAATTCGCAACTAATTGACACGTCCCCCTTGGCGTGCTAGGCTCTTTGTAGATGCGAATTATTCGCATTTGAGTATCCCCAGGTACCCCGACACATTGTTCTGGCGACTACGACCCGTCGGAACAATATGCCAGGGCATCGTCTGTTCTTTTACCTATCACCGCGCTGCGAACCTGGACGCGAGCGCACGCATGTTTAAGGAGGTGCAGCGTGAAGCTGCACATTAACCCGGTGGACCTTTCCCAACCGGTCACGCTTCCGGACCCATGGCAGGAGCTCGAGAGATCCGGATTCCATCCGGATCTCATGGAGAGGGCCAAGGCGTTCATGCTGAAGGCTCGCCGCGACAAGTTCGCAGCCTGCGCCAAGGAGTTCCTCGAGATCATCGGTCACGGCTTCAGGGTTCCGTTCGCGAGCGGCCGGTTTCGACCGGCCATGGGTGACCCGGATTACCGGCTCAAGACCGACATTCTGGAGGCCCTGGACGAACTGTCGAGCGAGTTCGGGAACCGGGTGTCGAGCCTGGTCTGGGACACGTTCGCGTTCTTGGGGACGCGCCCCAACCCGAGGCAGCATGCGACGATCCTGTCGCAGGCCGACATCCTACCGCACCCCTACTGGGCGGCAGACACCGTGCTTCATGGCGCCGCCAAGGTCTACTCGTTCATGTTCCACATGCAGTCTCGGGTGTGTGAGAAGGCGGGCATCGTCTTCAACCATAACTGCGACTGCGGTTGCGATGTGCGCGAGCCCGGCACCGGCGTGGTGCAGTGCTTCATGAAGCCCGGGGAATTCCCCGAGGCGACCGCGGCGCTGCTCTCCCACTTGCTGTGTGAGTCGAAGCTCATCATGAAGGACAAGCTGCCCTTCGAGCTGGGGCTCTCGCCCGAGGCCGCGGAGGTCATGGCGATCGAGAAGCCTCGCGACAAACACGCCACGCGACTGCGTCGCGTGGCCTAGGCCCCTGATCATTCGGCTGGGGGAGAGAAGCGATGTTCTTCTCCCCCAGCCCCCTTTTAAAGTATGTTTTTCTCTTCTATGTTCACGGATACTATCATCATTGCCTGTGCGCTTGCTGGAGGAGCGGTCGTTTGGCGTAATCTTCTCCACGACCTACCCCGCTTGCGTCCGTTCCTCTTCCGTACCTTGCCGTATATTATTGCCAAACCGCTCACGTGCGGATTTTGTTCAACGCTCTGGGCGACCCTTGGACTCTTGTTTTTTATTGATCCACTGCACGGATGGTCGCCACTCTTTCTCGTTCCGTTCCCCGATCCCATTTCGCGAACAATCGGGTTTTTCCTGCGATGGATGGCGCTTGGCTATCTCGCGGTGACGCTGCGGTTCTTCTTTGCTGCATTGCAAGAGACCGTCTACTACCAGGTCCATACGCTCGGGGGTCCGGATCATCCGCATGTCCGAGGGCATTCTCTTTCACCTACAAACGACAAGCAGTGATGTGGCGTTCATGACCATCAATACGTATCCCGTTTAAACGGAGAATCGAAAATGCACGACGTCGCCGTCTTTGACGACGTACTCTTTCCCTTCAAGACGGATGAGCCCCTTTGCTTTTGCGGCAGCTTCGCTGCCGAGTTTGAGGAGGGTGTCGGTGTCAATAATTTCGGCGGCGATAAAGCCGCGTTCAAAGTCGGTGTGGATGACCCCAGCGGCTTGGGGAGCTTTGGCGCCTTCGTTTACGGTCCACGCGCGTGTTTCTTTGGGGCCGGAGGTGAAGAAGGTGATGAGGTTTAACAGTTTGTATGCGGCATGGATCAAGCGATCAAGACCGCTTTCGGCAATACCGAGTTCTTTCATGTAGGTGAGTCGTTCTTCCGGAGTGAGCTCGGCGAGCTCGGCTTCGATTTTGCACGAGATTGGTAACTGGTAATTGGTAATTGGTAATTGGTAATTTTGTGATGGTGATTCGTCGGTGTTGTTGACCACAAGAAACGGTTTTGATGTCAACAGTTGCAGGCCCTTCGTTGCCTTGGCTTCATCGTCGGTGAGTTCAACGTCGATTGCGCGTTTTCCCGCTTCGAGTGCGGGGGTGATTTTTTCCAGTGCGGCAATCAAGGTGCGCGCATCTTTTGCTTCAGGGCTACTCGCGTTGGCGGCGAGTGCTTTTGTTTTTTTCTTGGCGTTCTCGAGGCTTTTGCTTGCGACCTCGAGGTCAGCCAAGATGAGTTCTGTCTCGATGGTAGTGAAATCGTCTTTGGGATCAACGCGACCGGCCACATGGATGATGTTGGGGTCGGTAAACCCGCGGACCACATGCACAATCGCATCCACCTCGCGGATATGCGCCAAGAATTTGTTCCCCAGTCCCTCGCCCGTCGAGGCGCCTTTCACGAGCCCAGCAATATCGACGAACGATACAATGGTGGGAATGATTTTTTCTGACTGGGAAATGGTTGCGAGTTTTTGCAATCGTTCGTCGGGAACTTCAACGACGCCGACGTGCGGATCAATCGTTGTGAACGGATAATTCGCAATCGGCACCTGCGTTTTCGTCAGGGCCGTAAACAAGGTTGATTTTCCGGCGTTCGGCAAGCCGACAATACCGATCGAAAGTGGCATATCTCAATAGCCTTGCATAAAATGCTCACGTGGTCTATAGTTCCAACTCTACACTCTATGTCACTTCCACCGCGACCCAACAAGAGCCCCATGTTTTCAAAGGGGGTTCGGAAATATATCCGAGAAGAAAAGGGGCGCATTCGCCGCCAGGTTTCTGGACTTGAAAAACAGAAGGTGGCGATTGCTGACCTTCTGAAGCGATTTACTCCCGCTCACGCATAACGAAGACTTGGATACAGTGGATGCGCGTCCGTCATGGCGCGCACTTCTTTTTTTATTGCCTCGCTCAAGGCTTCATTTTTCGGTTCTGCGATGACGCGGGCAATGAGCTTACCAACCTCGCGCATCTCGTTTTCAGTAAATCCGCGGGTGGTTAACGCCGGGGTGCCAAGACGAATCCCCGAGGGATCCATGGGCCCGCGCGGATCGTCGGGGATTGCGTTTTTGTTCACCGTGATGCCGGCGCGATCAAGCGCCTCTTGCGCTTGCCTCCCCGTTACGCCTTTGTTGCTCACGTCAATGAGTAAGAGGTGATTCTCGGTGTGGCCGAACATGATCGCGAATCCGTGCGTGCGCAGTTCTTCCTCAAGCGCCTTCGCATTCGCTTTAATTCGTTTTGCGTAGATTTTGAAACTTGGCTCGAGCGCTTCTTTAAAGGCAACGGCTTTTGCGGCAATCACGTTTTCGTGCGGCCCGCCTTGGAGCCCGGGGAACACCGCTTTATCAATAATTTTGGCGTGTTCTTTTTTGGAGAGGATCATGCCGCCACGCGGCCCGCGGAGTGTTTTGTGGGTCGTGGTCGTGATGACATCAAAGAGCGGCACCGGATTGTTCATTTCGCCCGCTGCAATCAGGCCTGCGATGTGGGCAATGTCTGCCATGGTGAGCGCGCCGACTTCATCGGCAATCTGTTTCACCCGGGCGTAGTCAATATCACGCGAGTAGGCCGAGTAGCCGACGAGAATAATTTTTGGGCGGTGTTCCATCGCCATCTGTCGAAGGTTGTCGTAGTCAATCGAGCCATCCGCTGCAGTTTTGTAGCGCACGAAATTATAGATATGCGCGGAGTACGTAACCGGGTGCCCATGGGTAAGGTGTCCGCCATGTGAAAGATCCATGCCAAGGATGGTGTCGCCTGGCTTCATCAAGGCCGAGTACACCGCGATGTTGGCTGGTGCCCCGGAAAGTGGCTGCACATTCACATGCTCGGCGCCGAAGAGCTGCTTTGCGCGATCAATCGCCAGACCTTCAAGCACATCAATATGTTCGCAGCCGCCGTAGTAGCGCTTGCCAATGTAGCCCTCGGAGTATTTATTTGTTGCAACCGATCCGAGCGCCTCGAGCACGGCCATCGAGACAAAATTCTCCGATGGGATCATCTCCAAGCCGTGGCGCTCGCGTTCAAGCTCGGCTTCCAGGGCGCTCGCAATGTCAGGGTCGTATGAGGTAAGTTGAGGCATAGTGAGTGATTTAGAGAAGTTCACGGAATTCGTCTTCGGTGAGCCCGGCGTCTCTGATGATGCCTTTCAGTGTATATGGGTTCAGTCGTGGATGTCGAGGAATGACAAGCTTCCTCTTTCCATCCGTCATGCCAATATGTTTCCCCTCGCGCAGAATCCAAAAACGAGCCTTGGTAGGGCTCGAACTACACGCTCGCTCGAGAGATCACTGAAGAGCATGATTATGCGATTGCGATATCAATTTCTCGAATTTCTGCGCCCTCTAAATCATCCTTTTCCATCTCGAGGTACGTTTGTATTGCATCTGAAATATTTTCCAATGCTTCTGCTTCTGTCTCTCCCTGACTGTGGCAGCCAGGGAGTGCGGGAACGTGAACGTCGTAGCCAAATTCGCTTTTCCGGAGGATGATCGAGTACTTCATAGGTTCTTTTTTAAAGTATAGCACGGATCATGAAGGAAGCAATCTCTCCTCGACAAGCCCTGGAAAAAGGGCTATGGTGCGTTGGTTCTTGCAGCGCAAGATATCTCGACGTGGATGCGCGGTAGTGACATCTACACCATGCTCTTTTCAAAATGAATTCGAGGAGAACTCACAATGAGTGCAAATATTTCGTTGGATCGGCTCTGGCCCGATCGCCGCGACGGCTACACACTGGTTGCACTTCTCTTGAGACTGTTGAGAGAGCGCGCAGGGGTGACGCAAGCACAGCTCGCGGCAAAGGCGGCGCTTTCACAGGGGACGATCTCGAATGTTGGAAGGATGCCGCAGCATGTGGATCAGCCAGCGTATATACCCTCTCGAGAGAGCATTCTCAAGATATTGACGTGGGGCCTCGGTGCGAGCATTGAAACATGCACGGCAGTGCTTGTCTTGTTTGACGGTGATGAGCTCACCGCCGATGAGATGCGACGCTATCAGCTCGTCGGCGATCCCGAGGGTCAGTCGTTTGACCATTTCCTGCATCTGCTCGATATGCTCTCCGGTGGTGTTCACCGCCAGAAAGAGGCTGCGCAGATCCACTACACGGATACGCCGGCGCTGCGCGATCTCTTTGAGCGGCAGCTGTTGGAACTCGAATCCAATCCCGGGCAGCGACTCGCGGTTGGTGTTCTCCCGTCCGAGTTGACATTGCCCGTGCCGGAATGCGCGCCTCGCCGTACGAAGCTCGTGGAGCCAGGCAATCATCTCGCATTGGAACGCCGAAAGCGTTTTCGGGAGAACCTCCTCACCTATGGCCAACGGAGCATTCATTGCGCAGGGTGTGTGCGGCAGTATCTCGACCCCGATCCGCGCGACAACAAGATCGTCGGTGGTTTTCCATGGGCGTTTCGGAAAGCCCATCTTGCCTCGTGGCGCGATCTGCTTGTCAACAACGACAAGTATCAGGTCGCGCTTACCGATGAGCGGTTTGCCTGGGAGTTTGCGTTGACGGTCAATGATGTCGTGTTCGAATTCGGGATGCACCTCGGGCACGGTCCAGGCGAAGTGCCATCGGCCGAAGATTTGGGGGCATTCCGCTTTGTATCGGTTGACCCAAGGACCATCTTGGCATTCGTTCTCATCTTCGAGCGACAGTGGCAGCGACTTGTGAAAGCCGGTTCTGCCTATAAGCAAGACATCATCACAGAGATCGATCGCGTGCTTTCGAAGCACAAGTGAAGCTCAAGGTGAGATTCCGATTAGGGTGCCCATGCAACATGGTGGGGTAATGTTGTATGGGTCGTTTTTTTTACTTGGCCCGGGCTCGGGTTGTCAAAGTTGGGCCACCTGCTACACTGTCGGTACATGCTGAAACGACTGACAATTCTTATCATCCTCGGACTTGCCGTAATGCCGATGTTGGTAGCTGCGGCGACGGTTGACCCTGCCCAAGTGGTGGACGGGAATTTTTTTGCGTCGGATCGTTCTGTCGAGATTCGCGGAGCGGTCAAGCACGATGCGATGATCGCAGCTACCCATGTGCAGGTGAGCGGCAATGTGGCTGGCGACGCGCTTATCATTGCTCATGATGTTGAAATCACGGGTTCGGTTGAAGGCAATGCGCGGATTCTGGCCCGATATGTGACCATCAATGGAAGCGTTGGAAAAAATGTCACGATACTCGCACATTCCTTGGTACTTGGAAAAAATGCGCGCGTTGGGTGGGATTTCTTGGCGCGCACGGCAACGACGACGATGGACGGCACCATTGATGGGGAGTTTCGTGACCATTCGCGTTGGATAACATTGAACGGGACGGTCCGTAAAAATGTTTTTCTTCAGGTGCCTCGGTTTGGGCAGGTGGTCATTGGATCATCGGCGGTGGTGAGCGGTGACCTTTTATTTTTTTCGCCTGCCGAAAACTTACTCGTTGATGCAAAAGCACAGATTCAGGGTCGGGTGAGTCACGATCCCAGCGCATCGGGAGTGAGTGCTCGGGTTATTGCCGCACTGGTGATGCTGCTCGGATCCATCGTGACCGGAGCCGCGCTTCTGTTTATGGCGCCCGGTTTTTTCTCGACGTCAACCGCGCTGCTTCAACGTGAGCCTGCTCGCGCGGTGAAAACGACGCTCCTCACCGTGGTGGCATCGGTCGTCATTATTCCCCTTGCTATGCTCACGGGCGTTGGTTTGCCGCTTGCATTTTTGTTGATGGGGGCGTTGCTTGCCGCCGTGTATCTTTCGCATCTCGTTATTGCGTATGCGGTCGGCTTCGTGTTGCTTCAAAAAGTTGATCGTCCATTGCCTCCGTTTCCAACGCTCGTTTCCGGACTTGTCCTGTTCACCGTCATCGCATCGCTCCCAGGGCTTGGGGCCCTCGTGTGGATCGCGACTGCCCTGTTTGGGGTCGGAGCAATTGTGTTGGTGGTCAAGCGAGTGACAGTAATCGGTAACTAGTAATTAGCCACCGCCTCTGGCGGGGTCCCGCTGTGGCGGGATAATTGGTCAACGACGAATTGGAATCGGAAAGTAAAATTCAAATTCCATGTACTGATTACTGTTTACCAGTTACCGATTACTTCACCACTTCATGACCATTCCATCTCACGTCTTTCGCTCCTACGATATCCGGGGCATTGCCGACCAAGATCTCTCGGATGATTTTGCGCGTGCGCTTGCGCGGGCATTTGTGCGCTGGCTCACGGATCACGGCGCGCTCGTCGGCGATCGAACCCTGGTGGTTGGTCGCGACATGCGGCAGAGTTCCGGTCGGCTTTCCGATGCGCTCATCGCTGGATTGATCGAGAGCGGCATCACGGTGAAAGATGTTGGCCTAGTTGCGAGCGAGCAATTCTATTACGCCTGCGCCGTTGCCGAAACGCCAGGGCTGATGGTGACTGCCTCGCACAATCCGGCCGAGTATGGCGGCTTTAAGATGGTGAAAAAAATCCCGGCGTTTGTCGGTGGGGATGATCTCCAGGCAATTCGCGCCATGATGGAGACAGAGACGTTTGCACCAGCACTCCCCGGTGGCACGCATGCGTCGTGGGATATTCATCCCGGCTTTGTTGAAAAAATGCGCTCATTCATCACGCCATCAGCCTGGACGCGATCGCTCTCGATCGTGGTCGACGCTGGCAATGGCATGGGTGGGCCGATGGCCGAAGAAACCTTGGCTGGGCTCCCGCTTTCGGTGCGATGTCTCTTCTGCGATCCTGACGGACGGTTTCCAAACCGTTCACCGAATCCGTTGCTGCCGGAAAATCGCCGTTTTGTGGAAGCGGCAGTGCGTTCGCAGCCGACCGACGTTGGTATTCTCTTTGACGGCGACGCTGATCGTGTTTTTTTGGTGGATGAAACCGGCGTGACATTGCCCGGAGATTTTTTAACCGCGCTCTTGGGCAAATATTTTTGTCAGCGCGATCCAGGAGCATCGGTGCTCTTTGATGTTCGTTCCAGTTGGGCCGTGCGCGATCTCGTTGCTGCTGCCGGAGGGAAACCAATTGTGAGTCGAGTGGGCCACACCCACATCAAGCAGAAAATTCAAGAAACCGGCACGGTGTTTGGCGGTGAGGTGTCCGGACATTTTTATTACCGCGATTTTTTTGGCGTTGATTCCGGCATGCTCACGGCGCTGCTCGTCATTGATCTGCTCGCGACGCGGGGCGGAACACTTTCCGCCTTGGCTGCGCCACTCTTCGCGAAGTATTTTCTTTCCGGCGAGTTGAACTTCACCGTTGCCGATGCTCCGGCGGTGTTGGCAAAAATCAGGCAACACTTTCGGGGCGCGACCACTGTCTACGAGCTCGACGGATTTTCGGTTGAAGAGGCTGATTGGCATTGCAATGTGCGCTCCTCAAACACCGAACCCCTACTACGGCTCAACGTGGAGGCGCTGTCCATGCGGCTCTTGGAGGAAAAACTTGCCCTCCTCACGAGTATCATTCAGGCCAATAGCCACTAGGCCGATCGATCCAACGTTCGAAGCTATAACCTATTCCCTATAACCTAAAACCTCCGCTATGATTGGCGTCTTCGATTCCGGCATTGGCGGCCTCACGGTCGTCAAAGAAATTACGAAGCAGCTCCCCGGGTATGCGGTGCTGTATCTTGGTGATACCGCACGCACACCGTATGGCACGAAGAGCGCCGAGACGATTCGGAAGTTTGCCCAAGAGGATGCACGCTTTCTGGTGGAGCACGGTGCCAAGATTATTGTGATTGCCTGTAACTCCGCCTCGTCGGCTGCAGCAGACGATCTGCGGAAGAAACTTTCCGTTCCGGTCCTCGATGTCATCACCCCGGCAGCGGCAGAAGCGGCGCGATTCAGCGCGCAAAAGCGCGTCGGTGTCATTGGCACGCGCGCAACCATTGCGAGCGGGGCCTATACCCGTGCCATGACGAGCATTGATCCAAAGATCAAAGTCATGAGTCAAGCATGCCCGTTATTTGTCCCACTTGTTGAAGAGGGTTGGGAAAAAGAGGGCGTCACCGTCCAGATCGTCAAGCGCGGTCTCCAAGGGCTTAAAACCAAAGCCATTGATACCCTCATCTTGGGTTGCACCCATTATCCGGTGCTGCGCGAGATGATCCAGCGAAAAATTGGGCGAAAAGTAAAACTCGTGGATTCTTCCGAGCAGGTCGTGCACTCGCTCGCAACCTACCTTAAAGAACACCCCGAAGTCGAAAAAACCCTCACCAAGGGCACCGATCATCGCTTCTTTGTCACCGACGTCACCGATCAATTCCAAGCCGTCGCGCAGCGCTGGCTCAAACGCTCACTCAAACTCGAGAAGGCGGTGTTGGGTTAAAAAGTGCGCTGTAATTTAGGCTTAATATCTATCTATTGATTCTATGAAAAGTCACGA
>Ga0209515_10008906_pt1 | contig 11568 bp, 10 predicted proteins | sample Subgroupgradi54m_FD_187454 | JGI IMG/M metagenome (GOLD analysis project Ga0209515, IMG submission 187454) | Subsurface groundwater microbial communities from S. Glens Falls, New York, USA - GMW60B uncontaminated upgradient, 5.4 m (SPAdes)... ... | reverse complement strand
GTCGGTGGACTCGTCGCCGCACGGCTGAACCTGCCGGACTGACCGGACGCCTCGGCATCGCCACTTGCCCGGCGACGCCGGGGCACAGCACAATGTGGAGCCGATGCGCATCTCTGCCCTTGCTCTGCTCGGGGTCCTCTGCCTTCAGGCGCCGTCACTTCGCGCGCAGATCAAGGCACAGTTGCCCAACGGGCCGATGACGCCGGCGTGGGACACAGGCATCCAACCGATCAGCCGCGACAGTTACTGGAATGCCGTCGCGTGCGGAAAACAGGGCGGCGCCCGCCCCCCATGCGTGTTCTACGACGCCGACCTCTGCAAAAACGACGACTTCACGCTCGCGCTCTATACGCCGTACAAGTCCGTCGCCTACGAGGTGTGGCGGGCGGTCCGCAATCATCAGCCGGCGCCGACGCCGTCGTACACCGAAGCGCAGCGGACGCGCGTCACGATCGGCGTGACACGCGCGCCCGGATCCAAGAACGCGATCACCAGCGTTACGATCAGACGCGACGGCCGCACCATCAAGCCGGCTGCGCAAGCGCTCGACGAGCCCGGCGGGACATTCACCTTCGACTTCGCGGCGTTCGCGCCAACCGGCGACATCACCATTGAACTGGCCGGACGCCTCCGCACGCACACGTGCAGCATCGAACAACCGGTGTTGACGATGTTCCGCTGAGGAGAGCACCGTGCATGCGTTGACGATCACGTTGGCGGTGGCGGCCACGCTGTCCGGGGTTCTCGGAAGCCCCGGCGTCGCCTGACGCCCGCGTGCACCTGAAAGGCGCTATGACACGTTGTTGGACATGCTCGCTCGCCTGCATCGCGCTCGTGCTCGCCGTCGCCGGACTGCACGGACAAACAACCGGCAGCCGCGGGCGCGCGCTGACCATCGTTCCCGACTCGGCCATCGCGACGCGCGACTGGGGCACGATCGTCGATCGCATGGTGCGGGGCAACGAGCTGCGCGTGCGGCTCGAACGCCGCGACACGTTGATCACGGGACGCAGCGTCGAACAGCTCACGCAGTACTACAAGGGATTGCGCGTCTGGGGCGGGAACGTCTCGAGGCAGTTCGACGCGGCAGTCCTCGTGTCGGTGTTCGGCACGGTGTATCAAGGCATCGATCTCGACGTCGCGCCGCCGACCAGCCGCGACGCGGCGCGCGCCACGCTCGAGGCGTTGGGCGGCACGCTGCTCCTGCCGGACTCCGAGCCGGAACTCGTCGTCCTGCCGTCCGACGATGGCGCGTTCACGGTGGCGTGGATCGGCGAGGTGATGCTGCGCCGCGACATCGTGCGCGTCTTCCTCGACGCGACAAGCGGGCAGATCGTCAGGCGCTACAGCATGCAACAGCGCCAGGCGGCGAACGCCGCGATCGGCCGCGGCACCGGCGTGCTCGGCGACGACAAGAAAGTGAGTGCGACCGCCGTGGCGGGCACGTTCCTCGCCTCGGATCCGCTGCGGCCGCCGGTCATCGTCACGTACGACATGAAGGGTGACGTCAACAGAAGCTTGAACGTCCTCAACAACCTCACCCCGCTGGTGACGGCGGACACGGCGTCCAGCAGCTCGAACAACTGGACCGATGCCGCCGTGGTCGACGCCCACGCGTATGCGGCCTACACGTACGACTACTACTTCAAGCGGTTCGGACGCCGCGGCCTGGACAACGCCGACCGGCGCCTGAATAACATGGTCCACCTGGTGAAGCGTAACGACATCTTCACCGCGCCCGCCGACGTCCTCGACTTCTACCTGAACGCCTTTTACTGCGGAGCGTGCGCCGGCGGCGTGATGGTCTACGGCGAAGGGCTGCCGGGCGGCGTCTACTTTTCGTCGACCGGCCAGCGCTACGACTACTTCTCCGGCGCGCTGGACATCGTCGCGCACGAGCTGACGCACGGCGTCACCGACTACAGCTCGCGCCTCGAGTACGTGAACGAGTCGGGCGCGCTCAACGAAGCGTTCTCGGACATCATGGGCACCAGCGTCGAGTTCTTCGTGCAGCCTCCCGGGAGCGGCCCGATGCAGGCGGACTACCTGATCGGCGAAGACATCGTCGTCGGCGTGACGGCGGGTGCGCCGAACGGCATCCGGTCGATGGCGAACCCGGCGCTCTTCGGTCAGCCGGATCACTACAGCAAGCGGGCGCTTCTCCCGCCCGACGATGACCACGACAACGGCGGCGTGCACGTCAACTCGGGCATTCCGAACCACGCGTTCTATCTCGCCATCGAGGGCGGTACGAACCGCACGTCGGGCATCCGGGTGCAGGGCGTCGGCGCCGCGAATCGCGAGCAGATCGAGAAGATCTTCTATCGCGCGTTCACGCAGCTGATGCCATCCAACGCGGACTTCTCGATGGCGCGGGCGATCACGCTGCGAGCGGCTCAGGACCTCTACGGTCTCAACAGCGCCTCCTACAACGCCGTCCGCGATGCCTGGACCGCCGTGGGGGTGAACTGATGCGCGCGCGATGTTGCGTCGTGACGGCGATCGTGCTGCTCGCGCTCGGGCGCGCCGGGCAGGCGTCCGCGCAAGCGACGGCGGACCGGGACCGCTTCCGGATCAGCGTCAACGGCGGCGTGCAGATCTCGTCGATCGCCTTCGACACGTCGGCGACGCGCGTGGTGTACCTCGAGAACGCGATCATCGACACGTCGTACAAGATCAGCCGCGGGCCGGCCGTCGATGGCGGCGTCAGCGTCAGGATTGCGGGCAACGTCGGCGTGGGCGTGACCGTGTCCGCGTTCACGGCGAAGAACGACGCGAACGTCAGCGGGGCGATTCCGCATCCGTTCTTCTTCAAGACGCCGCGAACCGTCACCGGCACGGCGACTGGCCTCCGGCGCGACGAGCTCGTCACCCACCTGCTTGGGATCTACGCCTTTCGCCCGACTGCCAACGTCGATGTGGCCGTGTCGGCCGGCCCGTCGTTTTTCCGCGTGCGGCAGGCCGTGGTGGACGACGTCGCGTTCAGCGACACCTATCCGTACAACGCGCCCGCGTTCACGTCCGCTGCCTCGCAGCGGGTCAGCGGCCACAAGACCGGGTTCAACGCAGGCGCGGACATCGGGCTGCGCCTGTCGCGCCATGCGGGCGTGGGCGGCAGCGTCCGGTTCTCGAAGGCGGTTGTCTCGCTGGTGATGCCGAACAGCACGACCACGACGTCGGTCGATGCGGGCGGCGTGCAGCTCGCCGGCGGGCTCAGACTCTACTTCTGACGCATCCAACCAATCTCTCATCTGGAGTTGTTCACGATGACTTCTAGCGCCCGTCGACGATCGGCGTTGGTGTGGCTCTTTCTGGTGGTCTTGAACGCCGCGGCCGGAGCCGCATCCGGCGATCTCGATCCCAGTTTTGCGAGCGGCGGCAAATACCTGTCGACCCTGTACGGCACCACGATGTTCGGCCCGAGCGTCGCCGTTCAACCCGGGGGCCGGATCGTCGTCGCGGGCAAGCATTTCAACGGCAGCGACGATGACTTCGCCATGTTGTCCCTCACGGCCGCCGGAGCGTTCGAAGGCAGCGCCATCGTGCCGTTCGGCAGCGGGAAGAACGAAGACGCGAAATCCGTGCTGCTCCTCGGCGACGGGCGGTTTGTGATTGGGGGCGAGGGCAACGCCGGCACGTACGCCCAGCACGGCCTCGTCCGCTTTCTGGCAAACGGCTCGATCGACGCCACGTTCGGCAACGGCGGCAAGGTCGCCATCGACTTCGGCCGTCTCAGCCACCTGCACGGCATCGCCAAGCAGACGGACGGCAAGCTGGTGGTGATCGGCGACTCCTACAGCGGCGCGAACACGGGGCGCGTGGCGATGGCCAGGCTCAACGTGAACGGGAGCCTCGATACCAGTTTCGGGGCGGGCGGAAAAGTGGAAGCGTCGTACGGCGAATCGTCCAACGGGCACGCGGCCGTGATCGGGGCCGACGGCCGGATCACCATCGGGGGCTACGTCGAGAATGCGACCAACGGTCTGGCGTCCGCGTGCTTCGTCGCGCGCTTTACCACGAGCGGACAAGCCGACACGACGTTCGGCAGCGGCGGTTCCAACGTCGCGACGCTCGGCACCGGTACCACGAACTATTGCCATCAGCTGGTCATGCAGACCGACGGCAAAGTCGTGATCGCCGGCGGCACGCTGCGCAACCACATCGGCGACTTCGTCATGGCGCGCTACACCACGACGGGCGCGTTTGATTCGAGCTTCGGCAGCGGCGGCGTCGTCAGCACCGAATTCGGCGGCCGGGTACCGTCGAGCTCGGAGGAAGCCAGTGCGATCGTGTTGCAGCCGGATGGCAAGCTGATGCTGGGCGGCTACACCGAAGGCAAGTTCGCGGTGGCGCGCTACACCACGGCTGGTGCGCTTGACACCAGCTTCGGCACCGGCGGCAAGACATCGTTCGCGTTCGGCACCGGCGTGGACGATCAGATCAAGTCGCTCGCGCTCCAGCCGGACGGCAAGATCGTGGCGGTCGGGTACACCCGGGCCGGCGCCAACTATCAGCTGGCCGTCGCGCGTCTGCTGAACGACAGCGGCGCCGCGCTGCCTGACGCGGATCGGCTGTTCAACTATGCGGAGGCCGTGCTGCCGGACTATTTCAGCCCCGGCACCGCGGCCACACAGCTGGTGAGCGGGTACACCGCACGGGTGTACGCGAACGGGATGGCTGTTGGCGTGAAAGATGGACGCGTCTACGTCTATGGGGACGTCTATGGCGGGCTGAAGGATGTGGGATCTCTGGCCAGCTTTCTCCCGCAGGTGTTCCAGGCCGGCTACTAGACTAGAACTAGACGAAGCTCGCGTCAGCCGTTGTAGCGGACCATCACGACGGTGACGTCGTCGCTCTGCGGTTCGCCGGCGCAGAAGGCGTGGACGTCGGCGAGCAGCGCCTCGAGCGCCTGCTGCGGCGTCTCGCCGCGATGCGCGTTCGCGCACGCGATCAGGCGGTCGTCGGTGAACTCCTCGTCTGCCGCGTTCATCGCTTCGGTCACGCCGTCGCTGAACAGGACGATCAGGTCGCCTGGCTGAAGCGTCAGCGTTTCCTCTTCGAACGACGCGTGCTGAAACAGCCCGAGGACGACGCCGCCGGTTTCGAGACGGCGGATGCCGGACGCCGACACGAGAAGCGGCGCGTTGTGGCCGGCGTTGCAGTACGTGAGCGTGCCGTCCGGTCCGAGAATCCCGTAGAAGCTCGTGAGGAAGCGCGCTTCGATCGCGCGGCGGAACAGACCGTGGTTCAGCCGCATCATCACCGGCGCCGCGCCCGTCTGATACGTCGCTTCCGCGCTGAACATGCCGAGTACCGCCGCCGCCAGCAGCGCGGCCGGCGATCCCTTCCCCGCCACGTCTCCAATGATGAAGCCGAACTGGGTCGTCGGCAGATCGACATAGTCGTAGAAATCGCCTCCAACCGCGCGGCAGGCGATCGAGGCGGCCGCGGTCGAGAAGAAGGCGCCCTCGCGGTTCGCGACCGGCAGCAGCGACTGCTGAATCGCGGCCGCCACCTTCAGCTCCTGCTCGAACTTGGCCTTGTCCAGCGTTTCGCGATACAGCCGCGCGTTCTCGATCGCCAGCGCGGCTTCCGCCGACAGCGTGTCGAGCGCCGCCTGCGCATGGGCCGATCGCAGGGCACCGCGCTCGCGGCTGTCGAGATACAGCACGCCGATGACTTCGTCGGCGCCTTTCTGATCGGCGCGTTCGACATAGCGGACCAGGCGCAGCGGCGTGCAGAGGACGTGGCGGATGCCGAGCGCGACCGTGCCGGTGTGAAGCTCGGCGAGATCGCCGTCGAGCAGGTCCTCGACGATGGTCTGCTGGCCGGTCGCGAACACGGTTTCGGGAATCTTGCGGCTCGTCTCGAACGTGCGGCCCGACAGCGTGACCTTGCCGCGCGCGCGCGCCAGCTTGAACTCGAGCACCCGCTCGCGGTTCGCCAGCATGATGAATCCGCGCTCGGCGCCGGTGACCTCGATGGCGGAGTCGAGCACCATCGCCAGTACTTCGTCGACCATGCGGCCCGACCCCAGCCCGCGCAACCCTTCGAGCAGCGCGGCCATTTGGCGCAGCTCGCCCGCGGCCGACACCGCGCTCTTCTCGACCGACGGCGCCTCGTCATCGATGAAGAAGACGATCTCGATGTCGCCGGCCTGGCCCAGCCTGATCTGATCGCCGTGCGCCAGCACCTTTTCGCTGTGCTTCTCGCCGTTGATAAAGGTCCCGAACCGCGACTCCTTGTCCCGGATGATGCAGATGCCGTTCTCGACGGTGATCTCGGCATGGACGCGAGAGATGTCGGCACCCGACAGCCGCAGATCGGTTTCGCTGCGCCGGCCGATTGTGAAAAACGATTTGTCGATGTTGACGATCCGGCGGCCGAGCGCGTCGGTGACCACGAGACGAGGCGCGGGAGCCGGGTCGGCCATGAGAACGGAATTATATGCCGTAACGTGATCGCCGGCCCAAGGCCGGATCGTGCCGGCCGCGAGCGGACTGGCGTAAAATGGCCGCGACTCTGTGGCCACCCCGCTTCGGAACACGCTCAGACTCGAAGCCCCCGGTTCCTGGCAGATGCTGAATCTGGCGGAGCTCTGGGAGTACCGGGAGCTGCTGTTCTTTTTCGTCTGGCGCGACGTCAAGGTCCGCTACAAGCAGACGGTCCTCGGGGCGGCTTGGGCCATCATCCAGCCGCTCACCACGACATTCGCCTTCGCGATTCTGTTCGGCCGCTTCGGCGGGATGGCCAAGCAGGTGGCGGGCCCCTATGCGCTGCACGTGTTCATCGGCATGCTGCCGTGGACGTTTTTCGCCAACGCGGTGTCGCTCGCCTCGAACAGCCTCATCGGCAGCAGTAACCTGATCAGCAAAGTCTACTTTCCGCGGATCCTCATCCCCGTGTCCGCGATTGCCGCCGGCCTGGTGGACTTCGCGATCTCGTTCGGTGTGTTGCTGGTGCTGATGGCCGTCTACGGTGTGGCCCCATCGTGGGCGATGCTGACGTTGCCGGCGTTCCTCGCGGGCACGATGATCAGCGCCGCGGGCGCGGGCATCCTCTTCGCGGCGCTCATCGTGACCTATCGGGACGTCCGCTACGTCATGACGTTCGTCCTGCAGCTGTGGCTGTTCGGCACACCGGTGCTCTACACGCTCGACATCATCCCGGCGCAATGGCACCGGCTGTACGCCCTCAATCCGATGGTCGGCATGATCGCCGGGTTCCGGGTAGGCGTGCTGGGCGGGCGGTTTCCGCTCGACCTGATCCTGATCTCCAGTGTGACGGGCCTGCTGCTGTGTACGGTCGGCGTCCGCTACTTCCTGCACATGGAGCGCCGGTTCGCCGATGTCATCTGACGCCATCGTCATCGAGCGGCTCGGCAAGCGCTACACGATCGGTCTGACGCCGGTCGGCGACACCACGCTGGGCGAGTCGCTCACCAACTGGTTCACCGGCCCGTGGCGCCGCTTCAATCGCATGGCGGGCCGCGGCGAGAAGGCGACGCAGTTCTGGGCGCTGAAGGACATTTCCTTCCGCGTCGGCGTCGGCGAGGTGATCGGCATCGTGGGGCCGAACGGCGCCGGCAAGAGCACGCTGCTCAAAGTGCTGTCGCGCATCACGCCGCCGACGGAAGGCTACGTGGACCTGACCGGACGCGTGTCGAGCCTCCTCGAAGTCGGCACGGGCTTTCATCCCGAGCTCACGGGCCGGGAGAACGTGTTCCTGAACGGCGCGATTCTGGGCATGTTCCGCACGGAGATTCTCCGCAAGTTCGACGCGATCGTCGCGTTCGCCGAGCTGGAACAGTTCATCGACACGCCCGTGAAGCACTACTCGAGCGGGATGTTCGTGCGGCTGGCCTTTTCAGTCGCCGCGCACCTCGAGCCGGAAATCCTGATCGTCGACGAGGTGCTGTCGGTCGGCGACCTGCACTTCCGCAACCGTTGCCTGGGCCGCATGCAGGATCTCCGCGACGAAGGGCGGACGGTGCTGTTCGTCAGCCACGATCTGACGAGCGTGCGCCAGTTGTGCACGCGGGCCCTGATGCTCAACCGCGGGCATCTGGTGGACGATGGCACGCCGAGCGAGATTACGCGGCGGTACGAGCGGATGTACCAGGACTCGAGCGAGAACACGTCCGGCGCCGCCGATCGCACGCACCCGCCCAGGGACTATCACCTCCGCCGCGTCGAGCTGCGCAATGCCGCCGGCGCGGTCAGCGGTCACTTCGACGCCGGCGACGTCGTGGACATCCACCTCTGGTCGAGCGGGCGAGCGCCGGAGAACTCGTACACCGCCGAGTTCAAGCTGCTCAACAGCGACGACAGGGTGATCAGCTTCGGTTCGGCCAACCCGGTGCGCGACACGTATTTTCTGGCCGAGCACCAGCATTTCGTCTGCCGTCTGGGGCCGCTGCCGTTGACCGAGGGCGCGTATGCGTTCAGCTTCACGGTCGGGGTCTGGAACAAAGAGCGGTGGGACTTCTGGGCGAAGGCCATCGGGTTGACTATCGGGCGCTGCGACCTGTTCGCGACGGGTCACGGCATCGCGAACGTGAACGACGGCGATTTCGTGATCCAGCAGGAATGGCTGGCCGGGGATTGAGCATGGCGCCGGCGGGGCCTTCGCCACTGGTGAGCATCACCATCCCGTGCTACCGCCAACTCGATCAGGCACAGCGGTGCGTCGAGTCGATTCTGGCGCAGTCGTTCACCGACTTCGACCTCACGCTGGCTGACGACGGCGACTCTGACGAGTACCGGCGCTACGTCGAATCGATCGGCGATACGCGCGTTCGGTACCAGCGCAATCCGGTCCGCCTGGGCGCGATGCGCAACATGTTTCAGGCGATCAGCGCCGGCACCGGCACGTACACCCTCGCCTTCCACGAAGACGATGTGCTTGGCAGACACTATTTGAAAGCGGCGGTGGGAATCCTCGAGAGCCATCCATCCTGCGGTTTCGTGGCGGCCGAGTTGCGCGAGTTCCAGGATGAACCGTCACGGGAGGCCCTCGCGGAGCCGGCAGACGATCCGTCGTACGACGTGTTCGAGTCGCCCGCCGATTTTCTGCGGGGCATCTTCGGCGGCCTGGAGCCGATGTTCGGGTCGGTCCTGTACCGCCGCGCGGCGCTCGACCGTGTGGTTCCGGCGCACGACGAGTACGGCACATTGGTCGATCGGCCGTTCCTGATGGCGATCATGCAGCGGTGGTCGGCCGTCGTCCTGCACGATCCGCTCGTGTGGTATCGACGCCACGAAGACACCACGCGCCACGCAGGGATGAGCGCGGATCACATCGTGCGGTTGTTCACGCTGTATCGCTCGACGCTCTCGCGGCCGTTGAGCCCGAGAGACCAGGCGCTCTTCTACACATACAGCGGGTACTGGCTCTTCACGTTGTACGACCTCACGCCCGACGATCAGCGCCCGGCCTTCGGACGATTTCTCTTTCGCGTCTGGGCCGCGGGCTTGTACCAGCCGAAATGGCGCGGACGCTTCGGTCTCCGGTTGCTGCGGCGAGCCGTCCTGGGCCAGGGGCCGTCATCATCGCGATGAACGTCAGCGCCATGGTGCCGACGCGCCCCTTTCTCACGGTCCTGACGATGCCGGTGCCCAGTGCCGCGCGCCGCCTGTACCAGGACGTCAGAAGCCTGGTACGCCCACTGGTGAAGCCCGGGGTCCCCTTGCCCAGGGTGTCGCCGTATCCGGGACACTACGCGCTCGTGCGCAGCGTGGTTGATGGCCTGCGGGCGATCCGCGCCGACTTCAATTTCAATCCACGGCGACCGAGCGAGCTTGCGCGTGTCGTGTACGCGCCGGCGAACGAGGCGCTGCTCCAGGCCGCCGAGATGAAACGACACGGACAGATCGACTACCTGGTCGCCGGACCGGTCAACGCCCTGTTCGCCGACGAGTCGGACGGGATCCTGCAGACGCCGGAGATCGATCGCCTGATCGTCGCGCACGAGTGGCAGGCTGATTTCGTCCGCGATATGCCGGCGGTCCTGGCAAAGTGCCGTCCATGTCCGTGCGGCGTCGACGCCGAGCACTGGAAGCCCTCGGACGCCACGGGCGGGAAGAACATCGCGCTCGTGTACTGGAAAAGCGGCGACGAGGCATTCTGCGAGCAGGTGGAGCAGATCGTGCGGACGTGCGGCCTGGAACCCCGCCGCGTGCGGTCGCTGCACGGCGAGCACGCGATGTTCAACTCGGCCGCCTACCGGCAGCTGCTGGATCAGTCGACGATCGGCGTCTTCCTCAGTACGTTTGAAACACAGGGGCTGGCGCTCGCCGAAGCCTGGTCGATGGATGTGCCGACCGTGGTGTGGGATCCGCGCGGAGAGGCGATGTGGCGCGGCCGAAGTTTCGCGTCGCGTTCGTCGGCTCCGTATCTCACGCCGGCGACGGGCCGGCTGTGGCGCACGCTCGACGAGCTCGAGCCTGTGCTGCGCGGCGCGCTCGCCGAACGAATGGCGTTTCGCCCGCGCGAATGGGTGCTCGCGAACATGACGGACGCGATGTGCTCGGCGGCGCTCTTCGAGATCATCCACGAGGGTGCGGCGGCGCTGCTCCTGGCCGACCGCCGCGTCTGACCCATGCCCCGCTTCAAGCTCACGATCGAGTACGCCGGCACGCGTTACAGCGGCTGGCAGATTCAGAAGAACGCCAAGACGATTCAGGGAGAGATCGATCGGGCGGTGCGGACGGTCACGGCGCGCACCGATTTCGAGTTGTACGGGTCGGGCCGCACCGACGCGGGCGTCCACGCGGTGGCGCAGGTCGCCCACCTCGACGTCAGCACGAACCTGCCGGCCGAGACGCTGCGGCGCAGGCTGAACGACGAGCTGCCGGCCGACATCAACATCCTCGGCGCGACGCAGGTGCCGCACCGGTTTCACGCGCGCCACCACGCCGTGGCGCGCCGCTACCTCTATCAGATCGCGCGGCGGCGGACGGCGTTCGCGAAGGCCTACGTCTGGTGGGTGAAGGAACCGCTCGACGCCGAACGCATGCGCGAGGCCGCGCGCGCGTTCGTCGGCATGCGCGACTTCCGATCGTTCGCCTCCGCGGACGCCCGTGACGATCCCGGCGAGGCGCCTCCGTCCACGCTCGTGCTCGTGGATCATCTCGAGATTATCGAAGACGGCGACCTCCTGCTCGTCAGCATTCAGGGCTCGCATTTTCTGTGGAAGATGGTGCGGCGGATCGTGGGCGTGCTGGTGGAGATCGGCCACGGCGGGCTGCCGCCTGATGCGGTAGGGACGATGCTGGCCGGGGGATCGTCCACGCCCGCGCGTCTGACCGCGCCGCCGTCGGGACTCTTTCTCGAGAAGGTCTATTACGAGGGCGAGCCGCGCGGCGACGAGCCGCGGCCCGTCACGCCGCTCTCGTCGCCACTGAAAAACGTGTAGGGGCGGACCCGTGTGTCCCGCGGGCCGACACATGGGTCGGCCCACACGCATCCCGGAATTAGCGCGCGCCCCCAGCTTAGGACCCGGAAGGGAATAAGGGTGCCATGTCTGGGCGTCGAGGCGCCCGCCCGGCGAGGCGCGAGGAGCGCGAA
>Ga0209515_10008904_pt1 | contig 11569 bp, 9 predicted proteins | sample Subgroupgradi54m_FD_187454 | JGI IMG/M metagenome (GOLD analysis project Ga0209515, IMG submission 187454) | Subsurface groundwater microbial communities from S. Glens Falls, New York, USA - GMW60B uncontaminated upgradient, 5.4 m (SPAdes)... ... | reverse complement strand
GACCGGAACATGAACGCGCTCGTCCTGGTCACCGCGATCGGTCCGAAGACGGCGCACATTGCCCAGGTTGCCGTGCATCCCGGCCATCGTCGTCAGCGACTTGCTGAGCGCCTGGTGGCCGAGGTCCAGCACCGGCAGCCGATGCGACGCCGCGATCACGAGGCTTTCGTAGAACGGCCCTTCTTCCATCGCGCCGTCGCCCGTGAGCACGATCACCACACCGGGCTGCTGCCGCACGTGCTTGCCCAGCGCCAACCCGCACGCGACCGACAGATTGTTCCCGAGGATGCTCGACGCGTAGAGCACCCCGCGCTCCGGGTTCGCGAGGTTCATCGAGCCCAACCGCCCGCCCGCGATGCCGGTGGGCAGCAGCCGGTACTCGTCGTGCACCGGCTCGAACGCGCCGGCCAGCAGCAGCACGGGAATGGTTTTGAAATCAGCGTGGCCCTTGACGAATGCGCAGACCTCGTAGCCGCTGCGCTTCGGCATCCCGATGTCGGCCAGGACGATGTCGGGCTTGTCGATCGGGATGCGCTTGATCGCTTCCTCGCCGTCGCCGACGGCCAGCACCTGGATGTCTTCGCCGGAGAACGTCAGCTCGATCACGCGCTGAATCGTGACGCTGTCGTCGGCGAGCAGAAGCTTTTTCGACATCTGCGGTGGCTAGATCCCGACCCGCGCGCGGGCGTGGTGGTTGATGAAGTCGACGATGTCCTGCATGGGAGTGCCGGGAAGAAATACCCCGCGGATCCCCATCTCGTTCAGTTTCGGGATGTCGACGTCGGGGATGATGCCGCCAACCACGACGAGGACGTCCTGCAGTCCCTTCTCGCGCAGCAGCTCCATGAGGCGCGGACAGATGTGCATGTGGGCGCCCGACAGGATCGACAGGCCGATGGCGTCGGCATCCTCCTGGAGCGCGGCGGCGACGATCTGCTCGGGTGTCTGGCGCAAACCGGTATAGACGACCTCCATCCCGGCATCGCGGAGCGCCCGGGCAATCACCTTGGCGCCCCGATCGTGGCCGTCAAGGCCCGGTTTGGCGATAACTACGCGTATTTTGTGGGACATGTGAAAGCTGGCAGCTGGCAGCGGGCAGCTGGCAGCACAAGAACGATGCCGTTCCTGCCTGCTGCCCGCTGCCTGCTGCCCACTATCCCCTAGATTATCGGCGTTTCCTCGTATTCACCCCACACCTCGCGCAAGGCGTCGCACATTTCGCCCACGGTGGCATAGGCGCGGACGGCGTCGATGAGCAGCGGCATCGTGTTGGCGGCACCCCGAGCCCCCTCCTTCAGGGCGTCCAGCGTCTGCCGTACGCGGGCATTGTCGCGGGTCGCGCGCAGCCGATTCAGCTTCTCCAGCTGCCGCTCGGACGCCGAGTCGTCGATGTACAGGATGCGAATCGGCTCTCCGTCCCCGGTGACGAAATCGTTGACCCCGACGACGATCTTCTCGCGCCGCTCGACCGCCTGCTGGAACCGGTAGGAGCTCTCGGCGATCTCCCGCTGCGGGTAGCCGTTCTCAATCGCCTCGACCATCCCGCCCATGCGATCGATGGTGTCGAAATACGCGAGGGTCTCCTCCTCAAGATCGCGCGTGAGCTTCTCGACGAAGTAGGACCCGCCGAGCGGATCGACGGCGTTGGTCACGCCGGTTTCGTGCGCGATGATCTGCTGGGTGCGCAGCGCCAGCGTCGCGGCTTCGGCGGTCGGCAGCGCGAACGCCTCGTCGAGCGAGTTCGTGTGAAGCGACTGCGTGCCGCCGAGCACGGCGGCCATCGCCTGCAGCGCCGTCCGGACGACGTTGTTGTACGGCTGCTGCGCGGTCAGCGACACGCCGGCGGTCTGCGCATGGAACCGGAGCTGCCACGACCGCGGGCTCTTCGCCTTGAAGCGGTCGCGCATCACGTGCGCCCAGATGCGCCGCGCCGCGCGGTACTTCGCAATCTCCTCGAAGAAGTCGCTGTGCGAGTTGAAGAAGAAGGAGATCCGCGGCGCGAACTCGTCGACATCCAGCCCGGCGTCGACGCCGTACTGGACGTACTCCACGCCGTCGCGCAGCGTGAACGCCAGTTCCTGCGCCGCCGTCGCCCCGGCCTCGCGGATGTGATAGCCGCTGACCGAGATCGTGTTCCAGCGCGGCACCTGTTCGGCGCAGAACGAGAAGATGTCGGTGATCAGCCGCATCGACGGCCGCGGCGGGTAGATGTATTCCTTCTGCGCGATGAATTCCTTCAGGATGTCGTTCTGAATCGTCCCCGACAGCTCCTGCCAGACGGCGCCGTGCCCTGAGCCGCGTCGAAGGGCCTGCCGCTCCGCCACCACGAGGTACATCGCGAAGATCATCGACGCCGGCGAATTAATTGTCATCGAGGTCGTGATGCCGGCGAGATCGATGCCGTCGAAGAGCGTTTCCATGTCGGCCAGCGACGTCACGTTGACGCCGCACTTGCCGACCTCGCCAAGCGACAGCTCGTCATCCGGATCGCGTCCCATCAGCGTCGGCAGATCGAACGCGACGCTCAATCCCGTGCCGCCCGCCTCGAGCAGCTGCCGGTAGCGCTCGTTGGTCTCCTCGGGCGTTCCGAACCCGGCAAACTGCCGCATCGTCCAGAGCTTGCCGCGGTAGCCGCTCGGGTGAATGCCGCGGGTGTACGGAAATTGGCCGGGATCCGCGAGGTCGCGCCGGTAGTCGAGCGAGGCGATGTCCTTCGGTGTGTAGAGAACTTCGATCGGACGCCCGGAGATCGTCGTGAAGGGCCCCTTGCGCTCCTTCGACGTGCCTGCTCCGGGCGTGGCGGTCTTCATGCTTCATTCATTGTAGGCGCACCGCGGTCGAGACGCCTTGGGAGTTGGGAATTTGGAATTGGCGATCGTGACAGAATAACGGGTCATGGCAGAGCACGGAGCGATCTTCGGGGCCATGCTCGAGGAATTCAACGTCGCCGCCCGCATCATCAATCTCGAGCCGGCCGTCTGGAACATCCTCACCCATCCCAAGCGCCAGGTCATCGTGTCGTGTCCGGTGCAGATGGACAACGGCGAGATCGAGGTGTTCACCGGCTACCGCGTGCAGTACAACATCACGCTCGGTCCGGCGAAGGGCGGCATCCGCTATCACCCCGACGTCTCGCTGGACGAAGTCACCGCGCTCGCCGCATGGATGACGTGGAAGTGCGCCGTCGCGCACATTCCGTTCGGCGGCGCCAAGGGCGGCATCGTCTGCGATCCCTCGAAGATGTCCCGCCGCGAGCTGGAGGCGCTCACGCGGCGCTACGTCGCCGAGATCATCGACCTGATCGGACCCGAGAAGGATGTCCCCGCGCCCGACGTGAACACCAACGACCAGGTGATGGCGTGGGTGATGGACACCTACAGCATGCACGTCGGCCACACCGCAACGGCCGTCGTGACCGGCAAGCCGATCGAGATGGGCGGGTCGCTCGGGCGGCGCGAGGCGACGGGGCGTGGCGTCATGATCGTCACGCGCGAAGCCGCGAAGCACCTCGGGATCGACATTCGGCGCGCGACGGTCGCGATACAGGGATTCGGCAACGTCGGCTCGGTCTCGGCCGACCAGCTGGCGAAAGCGGGGGCGAAGATTGTCGCCGTCACCGACTGGAAGGGGGGCGTTTACAACCCGAAGGGGCTCGACGTCGCGACGTTGATCGACTACGCCCGCGACCACAAGACCGTCGAGGGCTTCCCCGGCGGGGATCCGCTGCACAACGACCAGCTCTGGCCGCTCGACGTCGACATCCTGATCCCGGCGGCGCTCGAAAACCAGATCACGATGGAGAACGCGGCGTCGATCAAGGCGAAGATCGTCACCGAGGGCGCCAACGGCCCGACGACGCCCGACGCGCATCACCACCTGCACAAGCGCGGCGTGTTCGTCATCCCCGACATCCTCGCGAACGCGGGCGGCGTGACGACGTCGTACTTCGAGTGGGTGCAGGACCGGTACGGCTATTTCTGGGAAGAGGAGGAAGTGAACACGCGGCTCGAAAGGAAGATGTGCATCGCGTGGGACGCCGTGCTGAAGACCTCGCTCAAGTACAAGGTCGATCTCCGCACGGCCTCCTACATCGTCGCCATCCAGCGCGTCGGGACCGTGACGAAGATGAGGGGGATGTACGCGTGAGCAAATCCCAAGACCCAAATCCTCTGGGATTTACCTAGTCGTCGAGAAACCCAGCCCAGTTCCTGCGAGCGTCGGGCGGCAGCTCGCGCAGCAGCTTCTTCAGGTCGCCGTCGCGCGGCTTCACGTAGAACTGGTACGCGTAGCGCTCGAGCAGCGGGGCGTCGGGAGGCAACGACGCGCCGTGCGCCGCCTTCGAGTTGACGAACGCGAACAGCGTGTTCGGGCGGAACGGCACCGTGCGCGCGATCTCCACCGGCAGCCCTTCGTCCTCCGGAAAGAACTTCCCCATCGTGCTCGACGTGAACGGCGTCTTCACGCGGAACAACTGCGTGCCGAACTCCTCGCTGTCGCCCGGGCGGGCGAAGTACACCAGGCCCGTAATCACGACGCGCTTCGGATCGAGGTGCGGCTTCAGGTGATACCCCGGCCGCCGCAGGTGCAGGCGCCCCGCAAATCCGCGGTGCGGGATCGCGGCGGCGCGCTCGCCAAATCCCGCGCTCGCCGTTTCCGCGTAGTGCTCGACCACCGCGTCGTGAAATCGCTGCTTCAGCGCGGGCGCGAGGATCCCGGCGACCACGTCCTCATCGAAGAAACGCCACACGCGCTGCGTCAGCAGCGGCGCGCCTTCGAGATGTTCATCGAGGTGGAAGTCCTGCTTCACCGGGTCGCGCGTGGGAAACATCTCTGCCGGCGGGATCGCCGCGTTGACCAGCTCGTAGAAATCGGCGGGAAGAATGTGTTCGATGACCGCGTGGGTCGTCGGCTCGGTCCAGACAGCCGCGCGATCGACGGCCTGGATGATGTGGGCGCCGATGCGATCGAGCGACAGCCGGGCGTCGAGGCCGTCGAGCAAGGGCGCGCGGCTCTCGGTCCACTCTTTCACGACGAGCGCGAGGTGCGCGCGCCGCAGGTCGGCGAGCTCCGCCTGGACATCCGACAGCGCGCGCTGGAGTGTCTTGACCGACGCGTCGAAATCCTTCGACCAGGCGCGCCGGAAATCGGGAAGAAGCGCGTTCTTGAGACGCGCATACACGAGACGGCCGAGCACGGCCGTCAGCTTACCACGCGGAATGCGACGAGCTCTTTTGCTTCGCCGGTCTGACCCTTGATCGTGATCTCGATCACGTATTCCCCGGGCGGGATCGTCGCAAGGCTCAGATCGATCTGATGCGTGCCGCCGGCGGCCGCTGCCGTCACCGGCACGTCGGTGAACTTCTGTCCGTTGTTGTTCAGCAGCGCCGCGGTCGGCGTCGGTACTTCGTTGCCGGGACCGTAGCTGTCAAAGCGGATCAACAGGCGCGTCGTGCGCGAGAATTCGCGTGCGGCGGGCGGCACGGCGCCGGGATTGGCCGCGATCGCCTGGAACTCGCGCGGCGTGCGCGCGGAGTACACGCGCGGTGTGCTCAACGCCGGCTTCGGCGCGGTCAGATCGGGAATCGTGATGTTGCGGATCTCCTGGTCGAGCACGCCACCGCCCGAGCCCTCGACCGTCATGCGGAGCTCCAGTTTCCCTGGCGGCGCGTCGAAGGTCAGCGCTTGAGGCGTCGGCGCGGCCTGCGTCGTCGTCGCCGGCAAAGAGGCGCTCGCTCCCGTCGCTTGGGGGTTGGCACTCGCGAGTTGTGGGGCGTCCGGAGTACGACCTCGGTAGACGAGATCGCCCTTGTCGTTGGCGGCGATCACGGATACGCGCCCTGCGACCGGATCCCGCCGCGCGGCACCCGCCGGCTGCGGCAGCGGCTCCCACACGAGCGTGACCTTCGTCTTGCCGTTCTCGCCGCGGGCGGTCCCCAGCCAGGTGCGCACGTACTTCCCCGCCTGCACGTTGACGGAGATCGTCGACAAGGCGCTCATCACAGGCTTCAAGGTGTCTGGCACCGCGGGCCCGGTCGCCTTCGCCGCCTTCGCGACGTCCTCGACGGTCGCCGCCCAGTAGCCGCGACGCGCGCGGATCTGAAGACCGCGGCGCCTGGCCGACGCGCTCAACTGCACCTTGATCTGATGGAACTTGCCGTCGGTCGGCGCCGCCGCGGACGTGTAGCCGATCAGGTAGTACGCGGTCGAGTCCTGCATGGCCTGCTGCAGCCCCTTCGCGAGATCGTTTCTGCCCACAATCGCGCGGCCATCGGTTTCCTCGGCGATCGAGCGCAGCGAGTTGGTCGACGCCGTCAGCAGCGACTGGTCCTGCTGCGGGCCGACGTTTTCGTCGATGTCGAACTCGTTGGTCGCGAGCCCGCGCGGATCGAGCGTGTAGATCGCCGTGTTGTTCCGCGTGGCCGCGATGAAGACTTCCTTGAGCTGCGAGTAAAGGTCGGCCTGCGCGAAGACCTGCGCCGTCTGCTCGCGCGGATCGTTCTCGCCTGCGCTCGGATTGTTCGCCGCGATATTGCCGATCTTCCCCTGCGACGCATCGGCGTTCCGCAGCTGCGGCGGAAGCGTCCCCTGCAATCCCTCGCTCACATAGATGACCGACTTGCGCCCATCGCGCATCGAGCCGAGACGCACCGCGAGCCCACGCAAGGCCGTCATCACCACCTGGTTGCGAATCTGCTCCACGACTTCGGTCGGCGCCCGCTGGTACTGCTCCTCGAAGAGGTTGCGCGGCTCGTAGCGGTACTTCCGCCCTTCAAAGTGCTGAATGGCGTTGATGATTTTCGCGTGGTTGCGGGTGAAGTCGATGTCCTGGACCGGCGTCAGCGGATACATCACGGCGACGAGATCCAGCGGTTTCATCTGGTTCTGGATGAACTCGGTCAGCGGCTGGCGGACGGCGAGCGAGCTGCCGAGCCGCACGTGGTAGTCGTCGAGGAAGATCACGAACACGCGCGTGTCGTCGCGCGCGGCCTCGCGCTCCTCATCGTCGCGATCGCGAATCTCGCTTGGCGGGGGCTCCCCGGGCTTCGGGTTTCCATCGACGCGGATCAACCGGAACTGCTCGATCGCCTGCGCCTTGTTGTCCTCGGTGACCTGGAAGTCGGACTGCTTCAGGTCGGTAATCGGCTGCCCCTTGCTGTCGGAGACGTAGGCATCGACGGTGACGAAGTTGATGCCCGATCGGAACGTCGGCTGGGCGGCATCGGCCTGGGCGCCCGCCGCCTGGCCGTTCGCCTGCTGCCCGCTGCCCTGCTGCGAGCCATTGGCCTGCGCGCCTTGCGCGCCGGCCTGCTGGGCGCGAGGCGTCGTGGTGGCGGCGAGTATCAGAAGGACGGCGAGGACCAGCGCTGAGGAGACGCGTGTATAAGACATCGTGCTTCGCCCTTGTCGCATCATAAACCGTAAACGCCGAACCTCGGTCTTTCGGACGCCGGGATTTGGATGTGGGCCTTGGGGTTTGGGATTTACCATTGGATGTGCAGCAAATCGACAGGATTCCGGCGCTCACACGGCTCAGTCAGGACGAATCCCTCTTCCGCGACAGCGTCTATCAGTTCGCCGATCGCGAGATCCGGCCGCACGTCCGCGAGATGGACGAGCACGCACAGATTCCGCCAGGGCTCATCGCGCGCCTCTTCGACCTGGGTGTGATGGGCATCGAGGTTCCCGAATCGCATGGCGGGGCGGGCGCGACGTTCTTTCACTCCGTCCTCGCCGTCGAAGCGCTCTCGAGGGTCGACCCGTCGATTGGCGTCCTCGTCGACGTGCAGAATACGCTCGTCATCAACGCGTTCAACCGCTGGGCGGGCGACGCGCAGAAGGCGGCCTACCTTCCGAAGCTGGCCTCCGGCACCGTGGGCGCCTACGCGCTCTCCGAATCGGGCTCCGGCAGCGACGCGTTCGCGATGACGACGCGCGCCCGCCTTCGCGACGATGTCGCTTCGGCGCGGCAAGCCCCTCTTCGCGACGATGTCGCTTCGGCGCGGCAGGCCACCGATGGCGAATGGATTCTGAACGGCCGCAAGCTCTGGATCACCAACGCCAACGAGGCGGGGATCTTCATCGTCTTCGCCAACATCGATCCCGACGCCGGCTACCGCGGCATCACCGCGTTCATCGTCGAGCGCGGCTTCAACGGGTTCACCGTCGGCAAGAAGGAGGACAAGCTCGGCATCCGCGCGAGCAGCACGTGCGAGCTGCTCTTCGAGGAGTGCCTGGTGCCGCGGGCCAACGTGCTCGGCGAGGCCGGCAAGGGCTACAAGGTCGCGATCGAGACGCTGAACGAAGGGCGCATCGGCATCGGCGCCCAGATGGTCGGACTCGCGCAGGGCGCGCTCGACGCGACCATCAAGTACGTGAAGGAGCGCACGCAGTTCGGCAAGGCGATCGCCGAGTTCCAGGGCGTCCAGTTTCAGATCGCGCGAGCGGCCACCGAGATCGAAGCGGCGCGTCTCATGGTGTACAACGCGGCGCGGCTGCGCGACGCGGGCGAGCCGTTTCTGAAGGAAGCCGCGATGTGCAAACTCTTCTCGTCCGAGGTCGCCGAGCGCGTCAGCTCCCTCGCGGTGAATCTCTTTGGCGGGTACGGCTTCGTGAAGGACTACCCGGTCGAGAAATTCTTCCGCGACGCGAAGATAGGGCAGATCTACGAGGGGACTTCCAACCTGCAGTTACAGACTATCGCTAAACAGATTCTGACGTAGCGGGCAGCAGGCAGCGGGCAGCGGGCAGTTGCTTGCAGTTGCTTGCTACTGCCTGCTACCGCCTGCTACTGCCTGCTGCCCGCTGCCCGCTGCCCGCTGACATGCGGTAGTTCTTCGTCAGCCACCGCCTCGCGCAACGCTTCGGTCCGCCCGGCGAACAATTCGATCGCGCGCACGTCCTGCGTGAGCCGCTCGATCACGTGGCCGCGCCGGAAGCTGTTGACGCCGACGACCTGGGTGGCGCGCACCACGGCGGCCTGCGCCGCGCCCGCCGCCGCCAGCTTCGCCATCGACGCCTCGGCCAGCGAGAGACGCTCCGCCCCGGCCGCCGCCTTCCACGTCAGCAGGCGCGCCGCGTCGAGCTCGGTCGCGGTATCCGCGAGCAGACCTTCCACCGTCTGCTCGCCGCCGGCGCCGCGCGCGCGATGCGCGACGGCGAGCGACTCGCGGAGCGCGCGATTGCCGATGCCGAGAGAGGTGGCCGCGATGAGCGTACGCGCCCTCGCCATGATGGCTATCGGCGGCCCGGCGGCCACGTACGGCGCGCCCGCGAAGATCAGGTAGGCCGAGACGAAACCGCGGAGCCCCGAGGTCTCGATGGGCTCGATGTGCACGCCCGTCGCGTCGAGCGACACCGCGCACGCGGCACCCTCGTCGCCCTGCCGCGCTCCGACAATCGCCACGCCGCGCCCGGTCATCGGACCGACCCACGACGCGCGGCCGGTCAGCGTCCCTCCGTCGATGGATGGCACGTCCTCGGTCGACAGCGACAGCGCACTGACGGTCTCACCCCGCAGGAGCGACGCGAAGCGATCGTCTCCGGCTTGTCCCCCGGAGCCTTGGCGAAGGGGGACGAGGGCGAGCAGCGCCGCGGTGTGAAGGGCAAGTGCCATTCCGGCCGCCGCCGATTCGGACGCCAGCGCTTCGACGGCCACCGCCGCCGCAACCAGGTCGGCCTGCGGATCGAGCAGGCCCGCGCGCGCGGCGCCCATCACGACGTCTGCCGCGGCGGCATCATCCGGAAGCGCGCGGCCGAGCGCCTGCGCCTTCTCGCGCCAGGACCGCTGCACGTCGGTGAGATCGAAATCCACTCAGCAACGAACACTACCACGGGCCACGGCTTGCCCGACGAAGCGCACGCGCGAAGTCGAGAGACACGAAGGCACGGAGGTTTTTGTTCTCCGTGCCTCCGTGGCTCGTCTCAGCGGGAGTTGCCGAGTTTGTGAAAGATCGGTCTCAGTCGCGCGGCGGATTGTCCAAGGTCTTCGGGCAGCACGCGCGTCTCGCCGACCACGGTCATGAAGTTGGTGTCGCCGTTCCACCGCGGGACCAGATGCATGTGCACGTGCTCGAGCACGCCCGCGCCCGCCGGCGTTCCCAGGTTCACGCCGACGTTGATCCCGTGCGGCCGATACGCCTCGAGCAGCGCCTTTTCCGACAGCTGCAGCAGGTCCGCCACCTCGTGGACCTCCTCGGTCGTCAGCGAGCCGAGCGACGGCGTGTGGCGGTACGGCACGATCATCAGATGGCCGTTGTTATAGGGATAGAGATTGAGGATGACGTAACAGAGGTCGCGTTCGTAGACGATGAGGGAGTCGGGGGCGGGAGGACGCCGCTCTAAGGAACGGGGCGCTTGACAGAAGACGCACTCCGTAGCTGGTTTGCTACTCGTCACGTACTCGAGCCGCCACGGGGACCAGAGACGATCCATGCAAGTTCGAAGTTTGAAGTTCGAAGTGAGAAGTAAGTTCGAACTTACCCACCTACTTCGAACTTCCCACTTCGAACTTCGAACTTATCCTAGACGGACTGGACGACGCCCGCCACGCTGCCGGTGATCGCCGCCGATTCGGCCGCTTCCGCCTCGCGGTTGATCAGCTCCTTCAGCTCTTTGCCCGGCTTGAAGTAGGGCACCTTCTTCGGCGGCACATCCACCTTGTCGCCCGTCTTCGGGTTCCGCCCCTTGCGCGGCTCGCGCTTGCGCAGGCGGAAGCTGCCGAACCCGCGCAGCTCGATCTTCTCGCCCCGATGCAGCGCGTCGATGATGCTCCTGAACACGGTGTCGACGATGACTTCGGAATGTTTCTTCGTGAGATCGGACACGCGCGACACTTCCTCGACGAGCTCCGCCTTGGTCATGCTGCCGCCAGGAATATTCAAGTTGCTCTCCCTATCGGTTTCGGAAGTGATCGCCCAACGTCGCCGTCCCGGTGCTTTCGCTCTCCGAGTACGACTCAAAGTCCGTACGATAGTCGTCCGACTTGAGCGCGCGGATGCTCAGGCCGATCTTCCGCTCCTGCGGGCTCAGCTTGATGATCTTCATCTGGTAACTGTTGCCCACCTGCAGGTCGATCTTCTCGCCGCCATGCGTGTCGTCGAATTCCGACACGTGAATGAGCCCTTCGATCCCCTCGTCCAACTCCACGAACGCGCCGAAGTTGGTCAGGCGCGTCACCTTGCCCTCGATGGTGTCGCCCACGTGATGGCGCGTGAAGAAGTCGTCCCAGATGTCGGTGGCGAGCTGCTTCAGGCCCAGCGACAGGCGCTGGTTCTCGGCGTCGATGCTGAGCACCATCGCCTCCACCACGTCGCCCTTCTTCAGCACTTCCGACGGATGCTTGATCCGCTTGCTCCACGACATGTCGGAGATGTGGATCAGGCCGTCGATGTCCTCCTCGACCTCGACGAACGCGCCGAACTCGGTCAGGTTGCGGACCTTCCCCTTGATCTTCGTGCCGACCGGGTACTTCTCGGTCAGCTCGTGCCACGGGTTGGTCTCGACCTGCTTGAGGCCGAGCGAGATGCGCCGCGCCGCCGGATCCACGCCGAGCACCATCGCGTCGACCGAG
>Ga0209515_10008902_pt1 | contig 11569 bp, 10 predicted proteins | sample Subgroupgradi54m_FD_187454 | JGI IMG/M metagenome (GOLD analysis project Ga0209515, IMG submission 187454) | Subsurface groundwater microbial communities from S. Glens Falls, New York, USA - GMW60B uncontaminated upgradient, 5.4 m (SPAdes)... ... | reverse complement strand
CTGTTGGCGGTATTTGTCCATGAGCAAAATGGAAGACGCCTCGGCGCGTATGATCTTGTTCACGACGTTCAAGACGGCGTTGAGCACCTTGTCCAACTCCAGGGAGGAATTGATGATGCTGCCGACCTCCAAAAGATGGGCCACCGTCTGAACATTGATGCCTGCCACGCTATCTTTTTCTTTCACCTTTTCCGGCATTTTCTATGTCTCGCGCGTTTTAGATTGATTTTACATGGCACCATCCTATACTGTTTTTCGGGTTTTGTCAAGCGATTTGCTCCATAACGCAACACATTTCTGTGTCCTTCATCCATGACGGATAATTCCATGCAAAAGCGCGTTGCTCAACTTCGCGAAGAAATACAGCGGTATAGCTGGCGCTATTATGTGCTGGATTCTCCCGAGATTTCTGACGCCCAGTACGACAAGCTGTTTGCCGAATTGCTCCAGCTGGAAAAGGCCCATCCCGAATGGGTGACGGCGGATTCGCCCAGCCAGCGGGTGGGTGGCGCTTTGCTCAAAGAGTTTGGATCCGTCAAGCACGACGCCCCGATGCTCAGCCTTGCCAATGCCTACGAAGAAGAGGAAGTGCGCCGCGGAGTGGAGAAAATTTTTAACCCAGCCATTCCGGTTCGCGATGCGCCAAAAATAAATGATGACGAAAAGCACGAGGAGCGGCATCACGCGATAGGCGATGTAGGTGTAAAATCCGAGGCCGAAAAAAATGCCGCCGATAATGTGAAATAAAGTCGCATATCTAAATTTTTCCCCGCGCGCGAGCTTATTAAATCCCAAAAGAAGAAAATAAATCGCCCACACCAAGAAGAACGGCGCCGTGATGGCGCGAAAACTGATGCGGGAAAAGTTGATATGCCAAAACGAAGTCGCGAGAAGAAATGCCGAGAGGAGCGCAATATGTTCGCTACGAAATATGAATTTTTTACGAATGTACGAATCTTCCGGTTGTTTTCGTATATTCGTACTCATTGGTATTTCATAGCGAAATAATTCTCTTGTCAGGGAGAACATCCCCAATACGGTTAAAATCCCGAATATGGCGCTCGGCAATCTCAATACCCACGGTTCGTTCTGCCCGATGACCTTCAGAAACACCGCCTGCATGTTCATAAACAAGCCCTCGCGGCCGTTGTTTTCGGGATAATAGACCTTAAAATGTCCCGTCTGGAGCGTCTCCTGCGCGTTCGTGCCGTCCATCGCCTCGTCGGGATAGAGCCCGGGCGGCGTCGTCTTTAAATGGTAGAGCCGCAAGAAGCTTGCTATAATGAGGATAAGGCCAAGCGTGAAGGCTGTTCTTGATCTACTCATACAAAAATTATAAACCTTTTGTTTCTTAGCTCCAATAATGCAAAGTGCAAAGATCGAAATGCAAAATGACAATATAAAATATTTTTACACTTTGATTTGTCATTTTAATCTTTGATTTTTAAATTTTGATTTAGAAACATGGACCAATTCACCTCCGAATTTAAGCACGAAGCGCTCGAGGCCGACATGCAGCACTTGGCCGCGGAGATTCAAAAATTCCGCGAGCGGCCGGAACTGCGCGAGGCGAGCGGCGAGGAGATGTTGAAGAAATCAATCCAGTCGCTTTCTCCCGCGCAACTGCAAGACGAAGCGAAACAAGGCGAGCCGTCGGCGGGGCCGCTCCCGTCGTACACGAAAGCCGTCTCGGCAGAAACAAAACTCGAAATAGAATATCTCCTTGATCTTGCGTTCCATAAGGGAATTTCCACCGCGAACGCCGAGGCGGCGAAATCGAGCCCGTTCGTATTAGACGCATTCCATGACGCACTCGTTGGAAAATTGTATCCGGAATTGCAGAGGCGGGGAATCGTAAAGTAATTAGCTTTTAGCTGTTAGTTTTTAGGGAATAAATTACAACAACAAACCCGAAGGGCGACTAAAAGCTACAATTGGCAACGAGAAGAAAATAAAGTATGAACCGTAGTTTATTCTCTTCGAGCGAACCAACTGAATAAAACGAAGTTTTATCAAACCTAACAGCTTATTATGACGACATATTTTTTAACCGGGATCGCGGCAATTATAATTTTAGGAGGACTATTCGGACTTTTTTGTTTCCTCCGGCGACGGAAACTTTTTGATTCGCTCCAGCTCGCGCTTCTGTTGATTAAAATTCCGAAGGAAGCCCCGTCGAAAACGCCGTCGGATGATGATCTGAAAAAAGACGTCAACCGCTTTGAGCAACTCCTCGGAAATTTTGCGGCGCTTAAAAAACCATTCGTGTTCGAGCTTGCAGTACCGCATATCGGCGAAGAAATTTATTTTTACCTCGCGGTTCCGCGGAGCGTGCAGGAAGTTGCGGCAAAGCAGATTCAGGGGCTCTGGAACGGCGCGGTCGTCTCACCCGCGCCCGAGGACTACACGATTTTTAATCCTACTGGCGCAACCGCGGGGGCGTATCTGACGCAGAAAGAAAGTTTTGCTCTGCCCATTCGGACATATCAAGAAATCGGAGCGGATACCTTTGGCGGTATTTTGGGCGGCCTCGCGAAGATGAACGCAATCGGTGAAGGCGCGGCACTGCAGATCGCGGCCCGCCCCGCGAAACAAAAAATCAAGAAAGGCATTTATACGCAGCTCGAATCCCTGAAGCGGGGAGGAACACTCGAGAAAATATTGGGGCATGAATTTCCGTTCAAGCTCAAAGACGTGCAGGAAGCCCTCAATCCCGAGCAGGAAAAAAAGAAAAAAGAGGAAAAAATTATTGACGAGGACGCGGTGAAAATCCTGCAGGCGAAAATCGCAAAGCCACTCTTTTCGGTGAACGTCCGGATACTGGCCTCGGCGCCGTCGCCATTCCAAGCAAATGACCTTGTGGACGGCATCGTCGCGGGGTTCAGCCAGTTCGGCGCGCCGCGGCGGAATGAGTTTAAAATCGTGAAACAAAAGAATCCCAAAAAATTGATATACGATTTCAGTTTCCGCAATTTTGATGCGGGGAAAGCGATGATTTTGAATAGCGAAGAGATTGCGAGCTTTTATCACTTGCCGACGCGAACGACGGAAACGCCGCGCGTGAAGTGGCTCAAATCGAAAGAAGCGTCCCCGCCTTCGAATCTTCCGAGTCAAGGCGTACTTCTGGGTAAAAGCAATTTCCGCGGCGAGGCGCATCCCGTCTACATCGGCGATGAGGACCGCCGGCGGCACGTGTATGTGATCGGGCAGACAGGCACGGGGAAATCAACGCTTTTGGGCGACATGGTGATTCAGGACATTGAACAGAGGAAAGGCGTCGCGATGATCGATCCGCACGGCGACTTGGTGCTGAACATTCTGGGGCACATTCCGCCGGAGCGATTCAACGATGTCATTTATTTCGATCCCTCCGATTTCGAGCGGCCGTTGGGGCTCAATATGATTGATTATAATTTCGGCCGGCCGGAGGAAAAGACGTTCATCGTAAACGAAATGCAGAGCATTTTTAACAAGCTCTTCACGGCCGAGACGATGGGGCCGATGTTTGAGCAATATATGCGGAACGCGTTGCTCTTGCTTATGGAAGATATGCCGAACGAACCGGCGACCTTAATCGAAGTGCCGCGGATTTTTACGGATGCCGAATATCGGAAACGGAAACTCGCGCGGATTCAGAATCCCGTCGTCATAGATTTTTGGGAAAAGGAAGCGGTCAAAGCCGGCGGCGAGGCAAGCTTGGCGAACATGACGCCATACATCACCTCCAAGTTCAATAATTTCATTGCGAACGATTATATGCGTCCGATTATCGGCCAGAGTAAGTCCGCGTTCAATTTTCGGAGCGCGATGGATGAAGGGAAAATTTTGCTCATCAATCTGTCGAAAGGCAGGATCGGGGACATTAACGCGGGTTTGCTCGGCATGATCATCACGGGAAAAATTTTAATGGCGGCCCTCTCGCGCGTGGATATTCCCGACGCGAAAGACCGCCGCGACTTCAATCTCTACATTGACGAGTTTCAGAATTTCACGACGGATTCCATCTCGACGATTCTTTCCGAAGCGCGAAAGTATCGCCTCAATCTTACGATGGCGCACCAGTTCATCGCCCAGCTTACAGAGAAGATCCGCGACGCGGTTTTCGGAAACGTCGGTTCGCAGATCGTTTTCCGCGTGGGCGCGCAGGACGCCGAGTTTTTGGTGAAGCAATTCGCGCCCGTCTTCGACGAAAATGATCTCGTGAATATTGATAACCTGAACGCGTACGCAAAGTTATTAATCAACGGCGAGACGAGTAAGCCATTCAACATCAAAATCGAGGGGCTCTCGTGGGGCGTGGGCGACCGCGAAAAAGCGGAGAAGCTCAAAGAAATGTCGCGCGCGAAATACGGCGCCGACCGAAGGGAAGTTGAAGCGGGGATTTATAAGCGGTTGAGAGAGTAGCTCATTTGACTTTTCAGTTTTCGGGCGTATAGTAAAAGTATGACAAAAATATCGCAGCAATTTCGAGTCGTAGTTGAACAGGACGAAGATGGATATTTCGTGGCGTCGGTTCCGGCGTTTCCGGGTTGCCATACGCAGGCAAAAAATTTAAATGAGTTGCGCAAGCGGATCCGCGAGGTCGTTCTTTTGTGTCTTGAAATAGCAAAGGATGACGAGCGCTATCGAAGCCGCATTAAGAATTTTTCCTACGAGCCGGTATTTGTAGGCCTGGAAACAGTGGAAGTATGAGCCGTAAATTGCGGATACTTAAAGCTCGCGACTTGATTCGCGTCCTCCGGAAACTCGGTTTTTCTCCCGTGCGCCAGCGCGGCGCCCATGCCTGCTTCAAGCATTCCGATGGCAGGTTTACACTCGTGCCGTGACATGGTGGCGAGGACATCGGCCGCGGGCTTTTGCGCCAAATCCTGCGAGAAATAAATATGTCCGCCGAAGAATTTTCTGATGTAATATAGTATGAAGATTCGCAAAGCAGGCGTAGAAATACGGAACGGGATGGTTATTTTGCCGGTTAAGGAGTACCAAAAATTATTCAGGTATGCATTAATAAATGATTTTTTGAAGAAATGTTACGTGAAGGCGCGGCGCCGACCGCCACGAGGTGGAAGTGGGGATTTATAGATAGTTTGGAATAAAAAAAAGACCGCCGGTGCGTGCCGTGCGGTCGAATAGAAACTTAAAGTGGCAGGAGTATCATGCCTTGGTATCCGTGCCAGCCTAAACTTGTGCCATTGGGGCCGAATATCTCCTCGCGACCTCGGAAAGATTTCCAGTCATTCTTTTCAACATTATTGATGTAGGTCATGAGGTTATCTCGGAAGAAGTGCGGCCCTCGCCCGCCAAAGAAATTATTTTTCGAATACGTTTCCGAGAGTGCGCGTTTGAGAAAAGGTATGGCTTCCTCGAAATACCATCCGTGATAGGACATCATCCAGATGGGAGTGTTGTTATGCCAAATGATTGTTTGGCCGAAACTTGCGAGGTTATCCGGAATCGTGAAATAGCAGTCAATAAGTTTAAATTCGCCGGACTCGAAAGGGATTACTTTAGATCCCGGCAATTCTGCGATTGTCCCTTTTTTCGGCTTGGTAGCGTACCCCTGCCGCATCGCCGAGAAGAATACGTCCAGAATTTCACTGCTTTCAGTAAGTTGTGATGGCATTTCACCCACCTCGTTTCTTTGGGAGATTGACGACGAACTGGCGATATTAAAGCATAAGATAAACTTTTACGCAAATCGCGCTCCGGCGTGATAGAATGAAAGATGTTATGAAAGAACTTGCGGCTGATCTCAAAAAAATTGTCCGCGGCGACGTGCTCGCCGACGACGCGACGCTTGAAACCTACAGCGGCGATTATTCGATTTTCAAGGTGCGGCCGGAGGCGGTCGTTTTCCCGAAAGACACCGCGGATATTAAGAAATTGGTATATTGGGTAATTGAAAATAAGAAAACAAATAAAAATCTTTCTTTGACGGGACGGTCGGCGGGAACGGACATGTCCGGCGGGCCATTAAACGATTCGATCATCGTCGAGTTCGCGAAATATGTTAATAAAATAAAAAAAATTTCCGCGGATTCTGCGGTCGTTGAACCCGGCGTCTATTTCCGCGACTTTGAAAAAGAAATCGCAAAAAAAGGGCTTTTTTATCCTCCCTATCCGGCGTCAAAAGATCTCTGCGCGATCGGCGGCATCGTGAACAACAATTCCGGCGGGGAGAAGACATTAAAATACGGGAAAACGGAAAAATACGTCGAGGAGTTGAAAGTCGTTCTCTCGGACGGGGAAGAGCATGAGTTTAAACGGCTCACCGGCAAAGCGCTAAGCACAAAATTAAAAGAAAAAGGGCTCGAGGGAGATATCTACCGAAAACTCTACGCGCTTCTCGAAAAAAATTATGATGTGATCCAAAAAGCCAAGCCGAAGGTGTCTAAAAATTCGTCCGGCTACGCCCTATGGAACGTCTGGGACAAAAAGACGTTCGATATCACAAAACTTATCGTCGGATCGCAGGGGACGCTCGGGCTTGTGACGGAAGCGAAATTAAAACTCCTTAAAATAAAAAAGTATAATCGCCTCGTCGTTATCTTCGCGCGGAGTTTGGATCCCGTGCCGGAACTTGTTGAGACCCTGCTGAGGTTCGATCCGGAGAGCATCGAATCATACGACGACCGCACGCTCGGCCTCGCGCTCAGGTTTTTGCCCGCGCTTTTGAGATTCATGAAGGGCGGTTTATTCACGCTTCTGTGGAGCTTTCTTCCGGAGGCATGGATGGTGCTCCGCGGCGGCTTGCCGAAGATGGTGCTATTAGTGGAGTTTGCCTCGGACGACGAAGCGGAAATCCAAAAAAAGGTACAGGAAGTCAAAATGGCGGTGCGGCAGTTTCCGGTGCAAGCACGCGCGGTGAAGGACGACGTCGAAGCCGAAAAATACTGGACGATACGGCGGCAGAGCTTTAATTTACTTCACAGCCACGTGAAGGGGAAAGACGCGGCGGCGTTCGTTGACGACCTTATCGTGCGGCCAGAGGCGATGTCCGAATTTCTGCCCCAAGTAAATGCGATCCTTGATAGATATAAAGACAAATTACTTTACACGATTGCCGGGCATCCGGGAAACGGCAACTTTCACATTATCCCGCTGGTGGATTTGAACGATCCGGAAGTGCGGAGGATTATCCCCCGCGTGACGGAAGAAATTTACAAATTGGTGTTCCGCTACGGCGGATCCATGAGCGCGGAGCACAACGATGGCTTGATCCGCACGCCGTATCTTGAACTGATGTACGGCGAGAAAATATGGAAGTTATTTGAAGAAGTAAAACGGATTTTCGATCCGCAAAATATCTTCAATCCCGGGAAGAAAGTCGGCGGAAGCGCGGAATACTCGTTCGGGCATATGAAATTATAATGACATGACATTGCATATGTAGTGTTTTTGTGGTATCCAGTATTTAGCAGTATAAAATCTGAATAAAGGAAGGTGGTGTGAGATGCCGTTTTCAAGCAGGCACGAAGAAATTTCCCTTGGCATTGCCATTTTGCTTTTTCTAGCAATGGTAGTAATACTTATATCCGGTCAATCTCGGTATTTATCCGGGATAAACTACGAGAGCGCAAGAACGTCGCCAAGAGAGCTTCGTGAAAAAGCGTTTTTCACTTCTGTCTGCCGTTTCGACCGTTATCGGAACGGCTTTTTATAACTATCCCAATCTATCGTTCTGGATAAAAACTTTTATTCCTTTGAGCCAAATCCTGAACGCGCGATGCAGGTGAGTAATTGAAATCAAATAATTCAGTTCCACGAGTATTTTCAGTATCCAGCCAAAAAATCCGGAAATGACAAACGGTCCGATTTTCGCGACAGCGTATTTTCCGCCGATGGGAATAATATACGGATAATCGCGCGGAGCATAATTCTTAATTCTTAATTCATAATTCACATCTTCAGCGTGCTTGATCTCTTCGATGAGATTATGCGCGACGATATTCGCCTGCGAAATCGCGGCGCGGGCGACGCCGGCAATCGGTTTTTTGGTCACGGAATCGTACATGCACATGCTGTCGCCTAGGGCATAGACCATCGGTTTCAGCTTGAGGTCGGGCGTTTGCGGAAGGCATATCATTTCGCCCGCGACTTCGATCCGGCCGCGGGATTCGGTTTTGAGCGGAAGATTGGCGAGCAGCGCCGGCGCCCTCGTGCCGCCGTTCCAAATGGAAATATCATACGGAATTTCCCGGCCGCCTTTGAGGATTACTGCTCCCTTTTTTGCCGAGGTAATCATCTCGTTTTCGAGAAGAACGACATCGATTTTTCGGAGTCGTTTTTGGGCGATGCGGACAATGCGCGGATCAAATCCGGGAAGAATCGATGGCGCGGCTTCGATAATCGTGACGGCAATGCGGCACCGCGGAAAATCTTTTTTTAATTCACCGGACCATGCCATAAGTTCTCCCGCGAGTTCCACGCCGGCCGATCCGCCGCCGCCGATCGCGATACGTATATCGCCCCTGTTTTCCATCGCCCGATTCCACACCGCGTCGCGGATGCAAATGGCATCAGCGAGGGTTTTCATAGCAAGCGAATTTTCTTCGACGCCCGCGATGCCGAAATAATTCGTTTCCGACCCCAGCGCGACGACAAGATAATCACACGTTACTTTTTCTCCGCCACGGAGATGGATATCGCCGTGGACGAGATCGAGTGCCTCAACTTCGCCCCGTACGAATGTGATAGGCGCGTCTTCTATAAGGGATTGTACGGGATACGCGGCGAGATGATGCAGTTCGGAAATGTTCGCCGTTTCCTTGGAGGTGGTTGCTATTTCATAGAGAAGCGGCGTATAGGTATGATATTCGTTCCGGTCAATGAGAATTGCCTCGTATCGCGATGTTAGGCCAAGCGTCCGAAGTTTTCCGGAGATCTCCCGCGCGGCGCGAAGCCCCCCGAAACCAGCACCCAAAATAACAATTTTTTTCATATTTCTATTATATCGAGTAAAGAGATATAATGGAATAAGCCGTTTGTGTCATTTATTTAATTCTTGAAATTCGAAGCACGAAGCACGAAACAAATTCGAATGAGCGAAACTCAAAATTCTAAACAATACGACTTAGAAGATCGGACGCTTGCTTTTGCAAAACAAGCAAGATCTTTCGTTAAAAATCTTCCGAGAAGTATTGCAAATATTAAGGATGGGAAGCAATTTATGAGGGCTTCGGGTTCTGTCGGCGCCAATTACATCGAAGCAAACGATTCTTTAGGTAAGAAAGATTTTATAATGAGAATTAAAATTTGCCGTAAGGAAGCGAAAGAATGTATTTATTGGCTAGAGCTTGTTGATGTCGGAAGCGATATTTCTCTCGAGAAAGAACGGCGTGCACTCCGTAATGAAAGTACCGAATTAATGAAAATTTTCGGATCCATCGTAAGAAAATCGGAATAGTTTTTATTATTTAAGATTTTGAATTTAAGTATTGTTTCGAATTTCAATATTCGAATTTCGGATTTATCTCTATGATTCGTTTTTTAAGCAAAACAAAGAAAGCAGATTTGAAGGGAACGGCTCTCGTGCGCCTCGATTTTAACACCGAAGACGAGTGGCGCATGCGGACGTCTCTGCCCACGATCCGGTTTCTTCGTTCGCGGGCGGACAAGATTGTGATCGTGAGCCATCGCGGCAGACCCGATCCGGTGTCGGGAAAAAAACTGGAAAAATTTGATCAGAAATTCAGTTTGCGGAAAGACGCAAGGCAGTTGTCGCGCTGGCTTCGGACACCTATCTGTTTCATGCCGCATTTTGAGTTTAAGAAAATCCGGAAAGAAATCGCTGACGCCCTGCGCGGCTCGGTCTTCCTTTTGGAAAACGTACGGTTTTTGAAAACGGAGACGACGCCGCGTCCCGAACTTGCGCGCTCACTCGCGTCGCTTGCGGATTATTACGTGAATGACGCATTCGCCGTCTGCCATCGCGCGGCTGATTCCGTGAGCGGCATCGAGCGATTTATTCCGAGCTATGCCGGCCCTGAGCTTGAAAAAGAAGTTCAGTTTCTTTCGCGCGTTCTCGCGCGTCCCGCGCACCCTCTTGTCTTTATTATCGGCGGCGGCAAGGCGCACGATAAACTTATGGTGATGAAATATTTTCGGAAGAAAGCAGACGCGTTTCTTTTGGGCGGCGTCGCGGCGAACACCTTGATCTGCGCAAAGGGCATGGACGTCGGGAATTCGGAGGTTGACGACGACCCGAAAGACCAAAAACATTTTCGTGCGGTTCTTGCCTATCCGAATCTTATGTTACCCTGCGATTGGAAGATGGGAAAAGGAAAGATTTTAGATATTGGCGCCGATACGATTACGGATTTTATAAAAATAATCCGGAAAGCGCGGACGATCGTGTGGAGCGGCCCCTTGGGATTTTTTGAAAAGAAGCCGTATGACCGAGGGACGCTCGCTGTTGCGAGAGCGATTGCGGCGAACGGGAAGGCGTTCTCCCTCGCCGGCGGGGGCGAAACCGTCGCGTTTTTAAAAATGCACCGCTTAGACAAGAAATTCAGCTTCATCTCGACCGGCGGCGGGGCGATGCTGGAATTTTTGGCAGGCAAAAAACTTCCCGGCATAGAAGCATTAAAAAGATCAAAGATTAAATCTCAAAAATCAAAATAACAATACCTATAAAATAATATTCGTTAATTTTTTATTTTAATCTGTCATTTTCCATTTTGATATTTACATTTTAATTTATGCTTTACGACCTTTACTTTCACGACGATTTCGACGGGCGGGCGAGCGCGGCGGTGATGCTTAGTTTTTTGCTCAGCCGCGGCGATGGGATACAAAATTATTATCCCGTCGGGCACGACGTTCAGCTCAAAGAGCGCTGGCCGAAATTGAAATTCGCGCGTCCGGCCATCATCGTTGACTTCCGCTATCATCCGCGCGCGGCATTTTTTTTCGATCATCATGCGACGACATTTATGAAGGAAAGCTGGAGGCGGAACTTTCGACCGACGAAATTCCATCATCTGAACATCAAATATCTTTCCTGTTGCCGCGTTGTTCTCGATGCGCTCGTCAAAGATTTCGGATTCAAGCCAAAAAAATATCTGAAAGATCTGGCGAAGTGGCTCGACGTGATTGACGGCGCGAAATATACATCCGCCGCGCAGGCAGTTGCGATGAAGGAGCCGGCGCTTCAAATCGACGCCTATATTGACTGGTGTTCGAAAGGGAAATCCCTAGCGTGGCTCATTCGGCTCCTGAGCGAACAGCCGCTCGCCGCCGTTGCCGCGGATCCGCGAATCCGGAAAGCCGCGGCGCGCTTGAGAAAACGGCAAAAGGGGATCCTTGAGATGTACCGGAAACATACGAAAATATACGGCCGGATCGCGTTTCTCGATTTTACGAATGCGACGAAAGGCGGACTGCGGTTCGCGTCATACTATTTGTTTCCTCGCATCACCTATAATCTTTTTCTGAAAAGAAGCGGCGGCATGTTCCACATCAGTTTGGGGAAGAATCCGTGGAAGCGCGGCGCGGGCAAAATTCATCTGGGAAAACTACTCGCGAAATGGTACAATGGCGGGGGGCATAAGAATGCTGGCGGCGCGCG
>Ga0209515_10008900_pt1 | contig 11570 bp, 13 predicted proteins | sample Subgroupgradi54m_FD_187454 | JGI IMG/M metagenome (GOLD analysis project Ga0209515, IMG submission 187454) | Subsurface groundwater microbial communities from S. Glens Falls, New York, USA - GMW60B uncontaminated upgradient, 5.4 m (SPAdes)... ... | reverse complement strand
CAAGAAAGAAATCGCGGACTTCGTGAAGACCACTCTCGCCGCCCACGCGGCCCCGCGCGAGATCGCCTTCGTCGAGAAGGTCCCCAAGACCCGCTCCGGCAAAATCATGCGCCGCGTCTTAAGGGCCTGGGATCAAGGGTTACCGACGGGCGATATTTCAACGATGGAAGAATAGATGAGGAAGCTGGCGTGTGACCGAGCCCGGGGACCCACCGCAGGTGGGTGGGCGAGGGAATCCCGACGCCGAAGGCGGAGGGAGGATCAAGGCCTCCCTGTCGGTGACATCTCAACGATGGAAGAGTAGTGCATGACAGACAAATTGATCATTAAGGATTTGGTCGCGGAGTGCCGGATCGGGGTCTACGACTGGGAAAAGCAAACTCCGCAGAACGTGTGGATTGATTTGGAGCTGGCGATTGACGCGGCGAACGCCGCTGCCAGCGACAACGTGCAGGCGGCAATCGACTACGGCCGACTCGTCACGACGATCAAACAGCACGCCCAGCACAAGCCGTTCGGGCTCCTCGAAACCCTTGCCGAAACCCTCGCTGCCCTGATCCTGAAGGCATTCCCCACGCCGCAGGTCACCATCCGGATCAAGAAGCGCGCCCTGCCAGGCGTGGATTACGCCGCGGTGGAAATCACCCGCCCGTAAGGAAGCCTACTTGCTTGGCTGGTAGGTGGCGAAGGAGTGGTCCGTCTCCCACAGCGTGACGGACGTGACCGGAAAGCCCCGCCGCTTGGTTTCTTCGTAGATCAGCTTCGCCAGATTCTCCGCTGTCGGGTTCTCCTCGATCGCAAACAGCGGCTCTTTCAGCTTGCGCAACAGCGGCAGCGCCGGGTCGTGCTTGCAGAGGATCATCTTGTGGTCGAGGTGGGCATCGATCCAGCTCTGGATGGACTGTTTGATCTCGTTGAAGTCCCGCACCATTCCCCGCCGGTCCAACGCCTTCGACGACAGCTCGATCTCCACCTTGCCGTTGTGCCCGTGCAAATAGCGGCACTTGCCCTGGTAGTGGAGCAGGCGGTGTCCGTAACAAAAATAAATCACCCTGGTGACAACATACATGGTTTGAGACCTGCTTTCCCTCAGGCAATGAGGCGGCCGCCGTCCACGTAGATGGTCGTGCCGGTGATGAAGTCCGTGGCTCCCAAGGCGAAGGTCACGGCGCTGGCGATGTCCTGGGGGCTGCCCCAGCGCTTGAGCGGCAGGCGCTGGACGGCTCGGCGGCGCGCGGCCGGCGTCATGCCCGGCGGCGGCAGGACGGGCCCCGGGGCGATGGCGATGACCTGGATGGAGGGCGCCAGTTCCTTCGCGAGGGCCTTGGTGAGCGCGATGAGCCCGGCTTTGGAGACGCAGTAGGGCAGGTAGTCGCGATACGGGCGGTCCCCTGCCCAGTCGGCGATGTTGATGATCTTGCCGCCCCCGCGGCGCTTCATGAGCCGGCTGGCGGCCAGGGCGCAGAGGAACGGCCCTTTGAGGTTGGCGTCTAAGTGCGCGTCCCACGCGGATTCGGTGAGGGTGGCAAAGGGCGTGCGTTTGAAAATCGAGGCGTTGTTGACCAGGACGTCCAGCCGCCCGAACTTGCGCTGGATGCGCGCGATCAAGGCGCTCACGTCCTTCGCGTCGGACACATCCGCCCGGATGGCCTGGGCGCGGCTGCCCAGGTCCCGCAGGCGCTCGAGCGTCTCATGGGCCTGATCGCGGGAGGTGCGATAGGAAATGACGACGTGCGCACCGTGCTGGGCGAGCGTGAGCGCGATCGCCCGACCCAGACGCACGGCACCGCCGGTCACAAGCGCCACACGATCAACCAGTTCCATCACGGCAGTATATCACAATCTCGGTCGTGGGCCAGTGTGCTCCCCGTCCGGCCCTGCGCATTGACTTTCAAGGAGGGCTTTGTTAGGCTCAATCCACGCGCATGAAACGAGGCGGGGTCGTCACCCTGGTCAGCGGGGGGGTGGAGAGTTGTTGTTTGGTCGCACGGCTGCTGAAACAGGGCGAGGTCGTTCGTCCCCTCTACGTGCGCTGCGGCTTATCATGGGAACGGGCCGAGCGGTTTTGGCTCGCGCGTTGGCTGGCCCGCTTGCCGCATCCCCGGTTGAAGCCTCTCGTCACGCTGGAGGTGCCGGTCCGGTCCCTGTATGGGCGGCACTGGAGCGTGACGGGGCGCCGCGTGCCTTCCGCGCGCACGCCGGATGCGGCGATGTATCTGCCAGGACGCAACGTGCTGTTGTTGGCCCACGCCGCGGTGTACGCGGTCGGGCAAGGTCACTCGACGCTGGCTCTCGGGACGCTGGCGAGCAATCCGTTTGGAGACGCCAGCCCCGGTTTTTTCAAACGCTTCGCCGGCTGTTTGAGCGAGGCATTCTCCGTTCGCGTGCGGATCACGGCGCCGCTGCGAAGGCGTTCGAAGCACGAGCTCATCAGCACCTTTTCGACACTGCCGCTTCATGTCACCTTTTCCTGCATCCAGCCACGTGGCATGCGACACTGCGGACGGTGCAACAAGTGTGCGGAGCGCCGCCGCGCCTTCCGGCTCGCCGGCGTCCCCGACCTGACCCCTTACGCCCAATGACGACCTTCACTCATCACTCATCACTCATCACTCATCACTGACTCATGTATCGCGGCGGCATTGGTCAGTGGTCCTGGGCGCTCCACCGGATCACCGGCGTCGGGGTGCTGGTCTTTCTGTGCCTGCACATCCTGGACACCTTCCTCATCATCCTCGGCCCTGAGCACTACAACGCGATCATCGCGCTCTACCGCGTGCCGCTGTTCCGCGTGATGGAGATCGGGCTCTTCGCCTCGGTGCTGTTCCATGCGCTCAACGGCGTGCGCATCATCCTGATCGACTTCTGGGAGGACCTGACGCGTTTTCATCGCCAGCTCTTCTACGCCGAGATGCTCTGCTTCGTGGTCCTCATGGTGCCGGTGACGTACCTGATGCTCAAACCCGTCTTGCACTTGCCATGACGACCTCGCTGGCCTCCTACGGATCGCCCAAACCTTCCGGCGGTTTTGAGCTGTGGTCCTGGCTCTTCATGCGCCTCTCAGGCCTGCTGCTCCTTGGGCTGGCGCTGGGGCATCTGGTCATCATGCACCTGATCAACAATGTCGATGCGATCGATTACACCTTTGTGGCCGGACGCTACGCCGGCTGGTTCTGGCGCGGCTATGACCTGCTGATGCTCGTCCTGGCGATGTGTCACGGGCTCAACGGCGTGCGCATCCTGATTGATGACTACGTCCATCCGCCCCTCGCACACCGCCTCGCCATCGCCCTGACGTCTCTCATCGGCGGGACGTTCCTCATCATGGGCATCGCCGCGATCGTGCTGTTTCAACCCGTCGCTGCGGGGCGGGCGTAGATGGCGCGAACGGTGGTGCGGCATCAATACGACGCGGTGATCGTCGGCGCCGGAGGGGCCGGGCTCATGGCGGCCCTGGAAGCGTCCAAGACATGCCGCGTGGCGGTCGTCAGCAAGCTCCACCCCACCCGCTCGCACACCGGCACCGCGCAAGGCGGCATCGGCGCGGCGCTGGGCAACCTGGAGCCGGACAGCTGGGAATGGCACATGTTCGACACGGTCAAGGGCAGTGACTATCTTGCGGACCAGGATGCCGTCGAGTTCATGTGCCAGGAAGCCATCCGCGTCGTGTATGACTTGGAGCACATGGGGTTGCCGTTCAGCCGCACGCCGGAGGGCAAGATCGACCAGCGGCGCTTCGGCGGGCACACGAAGGACTTCGGCAAGGCTCCGGTCCGACGCTCCTGCTACGCGGCGGACCGCACCGGGCACATGATCCTGCAGACGCTCTATCAGCAGTGCATCAAACAGCAGGTGACGTTCTTCGATGAGTTTCACCTGCTGGATCTGCTCATCCAGGATGGGTGCTGCGCGGGTCTTGCCGCCATCTCCCTGGCGACGGGCGAGCTGCACGTGTTTCATGCCAAGGCGGTGCTGCTGGCGACCGGCGGGTTCGGGCGGATGTACAAGGTCACCTCCAACGCCCACACCCTGACCGGAGATGGCCCTGCGGCGGCGTTCCGCCGGGGGGTGCCGCTGGAAGACATGGAGTTTTTCCAGTTTCATCCGACGGGGATTTACAAGCTGGGGATCCTCATCACCGAGGGCGCGCGGGGGGAAGGCGGGGTCCTGCGCAACCAAACCGGCGAGCGGTTCATGGAGCGCTACGCGAAGACCCTGATGGACTTAGCACCCCGCGACATGATCAGCCGCGCCATCTACCGCGAGATCCGCGAGGGACGCGGGATCGACGGCAAGGACTACGTGCACCTGGACCTGACCCACCTGGACCGGGACGTCGTCGAGAAGAAGCTGCCGGATATCACCGACTTTGTGCGGACCTATTTAGGGCTGGACCCGAACCGGCAGCCGATCCCGGTCCAGCCGACCGCGCACTACGCGATGGGCGGCGTCCCCACCACCATCAACGCGCAGGTGATCGCGGACGCGGACAATCGAATCGTCGAGGGGCTCTACGCGGCGGGTGAATGCGCCTGCGTCTCGGTGCACGGCGCCAACCGCCTGGGCACGAACTCGCTGGTGGACATCGTGGTGTTCGGCCGGCGGGGCGGGCAGCACCTGGCCGGGTGGGCCGTGAAGGCTCCCTGGGCGGCGCTGCCGGCGCATCCTGAAGAGCGCGCGCAAGATCTCCTGGGCCGATTGACGACCAATCTGGGAGGCGAATCGGCGGCGCAGATCCGCAGCGAGATGCAGCAGGCGATGATGGACCATGTCTCGGTGTTCCGGATCGAAGCCGGGCTGAAAGACGCGCTCGCCACCCTGGCCCAGTTGCGCGTGCGATTCCAGCGGGTGGAGGTGCAGGATCGCAGCCTCCGGTTCAACACGGAGCTGGAAGAGGCGCTGGAGCTCGGGTGTCTGTTGGATCTGGCGTGGGCCACGACGGTGGCGGCCCTGGCCCGCCGGGAGTCCCGAGGCGCGCACTATCGCGAGGATTTCCCCAACCGCGACGACGCCCAGTGGCTGAAGCACTCCTTGGCCACACTCCGGAACGACGCAATCGAGCTCTCCCACAAGCCGGTGACCATCACCCGTCTCCAACCCCAGGAGCGGAAGTATTGATGACACAGACAGGTAGAAGGTGAGGACGGTGCGTCGAACCACGGTGAATAAAGTGCCGCGCCGTGGCGGCCATGCTCCTGTACCAAAGTTCGGGGTCTATCGGGCTCGTGTCCACGGGTCACTCAGTCGTCGGGAAATCTACGACGAGCGCCTCGGCAAAGACATCTTGGAGGCGGAGCAGCAGATCAAGCGAGGCGAGGTCGTGCCGTGGTCTAAGGCGAAGCGACGACACGGCTTATGACGAACCGTTACACGGTCGGCTTCTCCAAACTCACTCAGGAGAAGTTTGACGGCTACTTCCATCGGGATGGGCTGGAGTTGCTGAAGAAGCTGAACGCTGAATAAGTCATGATGTCACCGGAAATCCCAGAGCGGCATGTTGCGGAAGTGGGGTCTAGCGGTTATACTGATCATCGGTCCATTTCAGACCGCAGATTGTAAGGAGCAGAACTAGATGGTCTTTCCACCCGAAAGGACAAAACAATTTCTTGTGCAGTTTGCCTGTCGGATACCGGCCCGAAAGGAATTGCAGGCAGCGGAACGGAAGGCGCTTGAGAATGTGCTGAGAGGCCTAGATTCAGATCTCTTTCAGATCTTTCATGAGGAACACAATGCAGTGAATCTGTTTCAGGTGTCTCGTCAGCATCCTGTCGGGCCAATCACAATAACGGTTCCTTCCTTCGTACTTGCTAACGACGCTGCAAGCTTATTCTCGTTGATCATGACTGGCGGCACCGTGATCAAGAATAAGACATTTGATACCAGCGGTCAGAATAAGAAGATGGCTGGGATCTTGTTTGCGGTTCAAAACACTCTGAAAGGTTTGCACTATCACCGAGCCGGAAAAATATTCGAGATTGTCCTCGGACCATTCTCGTCAGATGAGAAACCAAAAGTCCTCTCAAAGCTGGTAGCACATCCGCTCGAGGAGGTAGGAGAGCTCACTCTTACCTTCGCCAAATATACTAAGCTGGACGAAAGCATGTATAACTTCAAAACGGTCATCACCTACAACCAACTAGAGTTGGGTCACCAGTTTGACCTTATCGTTCGCGTTGACATCAACAACCGACAGTTGGAGGAGTCCATGGAACCGGGGCAGATTGAGCGGGGGTGGGGAGAGGCGGACCGCCAAATCGCGGCATATATTGACTCGCTCTTAGGGTATACTTCCTAGTGAGATGTCCCCTATATACGGTTTAGAACAATCAGAGATTCCGCGGCAGCTCGATTCAGCTACGTCGGGTGTGGTGGCCATTATCGGGCCAGAATCGACGATGGAAAGAGAGTTGGATACGCTTTCTAACGAGCGGGCGAAGCGGCAGCTTTTGATCGAAAGGAACCCCCTGATTTGTCGGGGCGAGCCGATTCTGCGGGCAACTCGTATTTCTGTCAGCAATATCGTTGAGCTATATCACTTGCTAGGTTGGAGCATCCGGAAGATCAGGGAGGAATACCCTTATCTGAACGAGGAACAAATACGGGCTGCGCTTGAGTATTATGAAGAAAGACCACGAGAAATCGACACCTACCTCCAGCAAGAGAGAGAAAACGCCGGAGAGTAAGTTAGTTATTCCTACCTTGTACCTGAACGAGAATATCCCCATTCGCCTGACAACCCTCTTGGCTTCCTTTGGGATCAATGCTGTCCATACCATTGCCGCGGGCAACCAAGGCGTGTCCGACGAAGCTCAGTTGCTCTACGCAGCGACCAACAACTACATCCTACTGACTCATAACAGGAGACACTTCAGACAGTTGCACGACCACTGGCTAGAAAGTGGCAGGACCCACTCAGGGATTATAGTGACCAGGCCATCTGAACCGGAGCGGTTGGCACATCGTTTGAAACGCTTTTTCGAAGAAGTCTATCCCACCATCCAACCGCCCTTCTGCGTTTCTCCTCCACCATGATAGGGTTCTTTTGAAGAATGGTTTTTGGCGCATCGACTGGAGGCGGAGAGAAACTGAGATGCAAGTGAGACTGAAGATCAAGCGGTTTAATCCGGAGCAGGACGAGAAGGCGGTTTTCCGGGAGTACACGGTGGAGGCGGAGCCGACGGACCGCGTGTTGGACGCGCTGCATGCGGTCAAATGGCGCCACGATGGCAGCCTCGCCTTCCGCCGCTCCTGCGCCCACGGCATCTGCGGCTCCGACGCGATGCTCATCAATGGGAGAAACCGCCTGGCCTGCAAGGTCCTCATCCAGGATGTGCCGCAACCTATTGTCATCGAGCCCATGCGCGGCTTTCGCGTCCTCAAGGACCTCATCGTGGATATGGAAGAGTTCTTCGCGAAGTACCGCGCGGTCAAGCCCTACCTGATCGCCGACGAGCCCGCCCCGGAGCGCGAGCGCCTGCAACAGCCCCAGGAGCGCGAGCGATTCGATGACACGTCTAAGTGCATCCTCTGCGGCGCCTGCACCACCTCCTGCCCTTCGTTCTGGGCCAATCACGAGTTTCTGGGGCCGGCGGCGATCGTCCAGGCGCACCGCTTCATCTTCGACAGCCGCGACCAGGGCGCGGCCGAGCGGCTGGCCATCCTCAACGACAAAAGCGGCGTGTGGCGCTGCCGCACGATTTTCAACTGCACCGAGGCCTGCCCGCGCGGCATCAACATCACCAAAGCCATCGGCCAGATCAAGAAGCGGCTCCTCAAACGCCGCGGCCGCTGACCGCAAATGCGAATTGGGTTCATCGGATTAGGCACGATGGGCTCGGCCATGGCGGCCAACCTCGCCAAGGCCGGGTTTTCGCTGGTCGTCTGGAATCGCACGGCGGCGAAGATGGACCCATTCGTGCGCCTGGGCGCGAAGGCGAGCAAGGGGCCTGCGCACGTGGCGGCGGAGACGGACGTGATCATCACGATGGTCTCACGCCCTCAAGATGTCGAAGCGATCGTGTTGGGACCCGACGGGGTGGTGGAGGGCATCAAGGCCGGCTCGGTGCTCATGGACATGAGCACGGTGTCCCCGGCGACCTCCCGCAAGCTTGCCGGAGCCGTCACCACCAAGCAGGCGGAGTTTCTCGACGCGCCCGTCGTGGGCTCGAAAGGCCCCGCCACGCAAGGCGCGCTGGTCATTCTCGTCGGGGGGCTGCCACAGACCGTGGAGCGCTGCCGCCCGATCCTGCTGGCGATGGGCCACACCATCGTGCACGCCGGCAACGTCGGCGCCGGCTCGGCGCTGAAGCTGGTGACCAACCTGATGCTGGCGCATCTGATGGCGGGCTTCGCTGAAGCGATGCTGCTCGCCAAGGCGTGCGGCTTGGATCCAAAGCGATTCCTTGAAGTGTTGGAGGCGAGCACCTTCCCTTCACCCTGGTACCACACCAAGGGCGCCGGGATGCTCAAAGGGGACTTCAGCCCGCACTTCGCCCTCAAGCACATGCGCAAGGACCTGGAGCTGATGACCGCCTTGGGACAGGAGCTCCCCGCCCGGTTGCCGATTACCGGCGCGATCCGCCAGCTCTTCGCCCAGACGGAAGCTGCGGGGCATGGGGAGCTGGACTATTCGGCGATCTTCCCCTACCTGGTAGGCACGCGGATCTCCCCTGCCCACGCATGACCTCACACCAACGCAAACTCCTCCCGCTGCGTCGGGACGTCCATTTTCTTGGCGAGCTGCTTGGGCGCGCCCTCATCCATCAAGAGGGACCGGCGCTGTTCGAGACCGTCGAGCGCATCCGCAAGCTCGCCATCGCGATCCGGCGGCGAGGCCGCCGGTCGGATGACGCGCGCTTCGCGCGGCTCCTCCGGCAGCTGGACGTGCCCAACGCGATCAACGTCATCCGCGCCTTCTCGGTCTATTTCCAGCTCGTCAACATCGCCGAGGAGAACCATCGGCTGCGCCGCAAGCGCTACTACGAAAACCTCCAGGGCTTCCATCCCCAGCGTGGCTCCATCGAAGATCTCGTGCACCGGCTGCGGCAGGCGCAGGTGCCGCTTCCCGCGCTGGTCAAACAGTTGGCACGCGTCACCGTCAGCCCTGTCCTCACCGCCCATCCCACGCAGGCGCTGCCGCCTTCGATCCTCGCCAAGCATCGTCGGATCTGGGATGGGCTCCTCCAGCGCGAGCTGCTGCACCCAACCCCCAAGGAAAACCGGCGCATCACGCAAGCATTGGCGGAGGAGATCTTGAGTTTGTGGCAAACCGATGAGCTGCGCCCCACCCGGCCGACCGTGGAAGATGAGGTGGAGCACGGGCTCTACTATCTTGCGTCGGTCCTCTACGATGCCGTGCCCGACACGCTGCTGGCGCTCTACGAGGAGCTCGAGCGGGTGTACGGGCGTCGCGTCGAGCCGCTCCCACTGCTGCGGTTCGGCAGTTGGATCGGGGGGGACAAGGACGGCAACCCCAACGTGACCCATCAGACGCTGCGCTGGGCGCTCGGACGCTACCGCCAGGCCATCATCGCCAAGTACCTGGATTCCCTCGAGCGCCTCAAGGAGCGCCTGACGCAGTCCGACCGCCTCTGCCGGATCTCGCCGTCGTTGCTGCGTTCCGTGGCCGGCGACCGGCGGAGTTTCCCGGCGCTGGTCGAGACGTTGGATGCGCGCTATCCCCATCAACCCTATCGGCAGAAGCTCACGATCATGGCGCACCGCCTGCGCCAGATGCTGCGGTCTCCCACGCAGGACGGCGGCTACGGCAGCCTCGAGGACTTCACGCGGGACCTGCGCGTGATGCAGCAGAGCCTCCTCCGGCACCGGGCGGAGGCGATTGCGCGCCAGGAGCTGGCCAAGTGCCTGCTGCAGGCGCGGCTCTTCGGGTTTTCCTTCGCCAAACTCGACGTGCGGGATCACAGCCAGCGGCATCTCCAGGCGTTTGCCGAGCTGGTGACCAGCCAGGGCTTCTCCGACGTGGACCCGCGGACGTTGTCGGAGCCGAAGCGCCTGGAGCTCCTGGAGCGCTTGTTGAGCCAGCCCCGCTATGTGGAGCTCTCGCGCGGCCTCTCGCCCCAGACCCAGGAGGTCATGCGGACCTTCCAGGTTATGGCGGAGCACCTGGAGCGCGTGGATCCCGACGCGATCGACGGCTACGTCATCAGCATGACGCATCACGTCAGCGACGTGCTGATCGTGCTGTGGTTCTTCCGGCAGGCCAACCTGTTCCATCGCACGACGCGAGGCTGGACGAGCCTGGCGCACATCATCCCGCTGTTCGAGGGGATTGACGACCTGCGCCGCGCGCATGACGTCATGAACACCCTCTACCGCCAGGACGCTTACCGCCAGCACTTGCGCTCGCGCGGCAACCTCCAGCAGATCATGCTGGGCTATTCGGATTCCAACAAAGACGGCGGCTTCTTCACCGCCAACTGGGAGCTGTACGAAGCGCAGCGCCGGCTCCACGCGGGCGCCAAGGCGCACGGGGTGCACCTGCAGTTGTTTCACGGCCGCGGCGGTACTATCGGCCGCGGCGGGGGGCCGTTGCACCAGGCCATCCTCGCGCAGCCTCGCGGGACGCTCGAGGGGCGGATCAAGATCACCGAGCAGGGCGAGGTCGTCGCCGCCAAGTACGCCAATCCGTCGATGGCGGCCCGCAACGTGGAGTTGCTCCTCTCGGCGGTGTTGGAAGCCACGCTGCTGGTGCCCCCGAGCCGCCGACGAGAGGCCGAGTGGGACACGGCGATGGGCGAGCTCTCACAGGCCGCCTACGCCCACTATCGCCGGGTGGTGTATGAAGATGCGGCGTTCCGCGACTATTTTGAGCAAGCCACGCCGATTGACGCGATCACCGAATTTCAGATCGGCTCGCGGCCGGCGCGCCGCACTAGCTCGCGGACCATCGAGGATCTGCGGGCCATTCCCTGGGTCTTCAGCTGGGTGCAAAGCCGGCATCTGATCCCGAGCTGGTTTCCGTTCGGCAGCGCGGTGGAAGCCCTCACCCAGCGGCATCCCGACGGGCTCAAGAGACTGCAACGGCTGTATCAGGATTTCCCCTGGTTCCACGTCATGGTCGATTTCATCCAGATCAGCCTCGGGATGGCCGACCTGCGCATCGCCCGCCACTACGCGGATTTAGTCCGTCCGTCGTCGCTGGGTGGACGAGTGTTCGGAGCAATTACGCAGGAGTACGCGCGCTCACGCCAAGCGGTCCTGGCCATCACCAAGCAACGGGAGCTGCTGGAGTCCAACTACGTCTTGCACAACGCCATCCGCCTGCGCAACCCGTATGTGGATCCCATCAGCCTGCTCCAGGCGCGATTCCTCCGGCAGCGACGGCAGGCGCACACCCGTGCGCGCCGCCGGCAACTGGAGCGGGCGCTGGCGCTGACCATCAACGGCATCGCCGCCGGCATGCGGCACACAGGCTGATCGGTGTGGAGGAAATGGTGGAGGAACGGGGCTAGCGCAGTTGGATGTGGAAGTGCTCGGTGAGGGCGTGGATGATGCGCTGGTGCAGACGGTCGACTTCCTCGGCGGTAAGGGTGCGCGAGGGATCGCGGTAT
>Ga0209515_10008891_pt1 | contig 11581 bp, 12 predicted proteins | sample Subgroupgradi54m_FD_187454 | JGI IMG/M metagenome (GOLD analysis project Ga0209515, IMG submission 187454) | Subsurface groundwater microbial communities from S. Glens Falls, New York, USA - GMW60B uncontaminated upgradient, 5.4 m (SPAdes)... ... | reverse complement strand
TTTATAACAAACTTTAAATTCGAAGATCCGGTTGCACTTTCCGAAGCAGCTAGAAGGTTTTTAGCATGTTCTACATCTTGAAGATGTATGCTTGTTTCTTGATTTGCCCAAGAACTGGGAGAGAACGGACCCGGATTTCTTTCTCCGAGCGGAAAAACGTCGGGTATGGCATAGGATAAGGCTTCTCTAATTTTTTTCTCAGACAAAACTTTATCTTGGATATTATAAAAAAGCGTTATCAGCTGTTGATCGTTTAAGACTCTATTTACGGTTATAGATTTAAAAGAATTTAATTTTGTTTTTTTAAAAGTTGTATCATGAATACCAATAATCTTTGAAACTTCCCCCATAACAAATGCGGTTTTTACCGCATCTTCTGTTGGAAAAAATTGATACCTAACGACTCTTTTATCCGTTCTTTTAGAAACTAAGCCTATGGACGTTACAAAATCACCATTAAGTTTTACAGAGCTGATCCTATATTCTCCTAGCCCCACAAAGCCTTTTTTGAAAATCGGCCGGGAAACTGTAACCAAAAAAGGGGAATAGGCATCCTTTAATTTAAATTTTATTGTGTAATCGTTCGGCCTTGTAATTGAAGCGTCCGAGAAATTGTAAGTTACGTTTTTTGAGGTAAGGCGCGTGCCGTCCGAAAAGTAAATATCTCTTCTTAAGAAAAACGTATATTCCCTGCCATTGTCCCCGATTTTCCATGCTCCTGCTATATCCGGTTTAACTGTACCATCGTAAGAAACCGAAGTTAAACCTCTTGACACCATTTTTAAAATTGGGTAGGGAAGATCGTCAATTGTATATGCACCTGCCATACCAATCGTTTCTCTTTGAACAAATGGAAAAGTAGACGGAATAATTTGAATCAAAATTCGTAAGGCAAAAAATGACAAAAGTCCTATTGTAAGAAAGACAAGAATTGAGCGTCCCCATTTTTTAAAATAAGCTTTAATAAGCCAGAGTATCAGGCGGCGTCTAAATATAATCATAAATTCAAATTATTTTATCGGGGAGGTAAAAAGCAGAGAGATTAATCCAAAAACGGCGGCGAGTATTACGGTTGCCCATATCAAAATTTTTTCTATGCTTTGTTTGCTTCTGTAAAATTCTCCTCCTCCGCCTCCAAAGGTTTTAGAAAGACCTGAACCCTGCATTTGAAGAAGAATAGCTCCAATTAGAAAAACGGGAACTAAGATTTGAAGAACAGTTATGAAAATCATGATCTTTCGATTATATATTTTCTGCTATAACCTTTGCAAGCTTTACCGAGTCATGGTATAGGGGGAATGCTTCGTTCACCAAATCTTCCTGCACGATTTTAAAAGGTAGTTTAGTTTGTCCTTTTTGAATCGGTACGTATTTGTAATGATACTTCCATCTTTGAGGAATTTCCGGATTTTGGTTGTTATTTATAAAAAAAACGTCAAAAAGCCTAGCACCACAATGTTTTTTTATTGCTTTAGCAAAATCTTCTATTGTATATTTTGGTGTTTCAAATGGTTTATTTGCGACATTAACAACAAAAAATTTTTCAGCTTTAGATTCTTTTATTGCCGCAAGTATATCTGGTACCATAATTACAGGAAGGACGGTTGTATAAAGATCGCCAGGCCCCGCAATAATTACATCAGCCTGCGTGATCGCATCTACAACTTTTTTATCTACTGATGGATTTTTCGGCCTTATGAATAGTTTTTCGATCTGGCCTTTGAATTTTCCCAAATCAATATTTTCTTCCCGAGTTACAATATGTCCAGTTGACGTTTTTGCCCAAATAGAAATAGGAGTCGCAGTGGATGGGTAAATTTTACCTCTGGTTTTAAATATTTTCTGAAGTTCTACCAGTCCTTTATAAAAATCATTTTTTATATAACTTAGGGCAAGAAGTATTAAGTTTCCGAGTTTTTGCCCCGGGAGCAGATTATCAGGACCGTATCTTTGCCCTTTAAATCTGAATTTAAGAAGATCAATTAATATCGGATCGGCATCAGACAATGCAATCATGCAGTTTATGATATCTCCCGTTGGAAATGTTTTATAATACCTTCTAAGTCTTCCTGCCGATCCGCCGTCATCTGCCATAGAGACCACAACGGATATGTCCGAAAAATACTCCTTAATACCTCTTAATAAATTTGCTGTGCCGACTCCGCCGCCCAAGCAGACTATTTTTTTATCAGCCATGTTAGGAAAGTGATTATAGCAGATAATGCAAGCCCAGACACTATAAATGCAAGCAATTGATTTACATCTGTTCGCGGAACCGAAAATCCGGAATAAGAGATGCCTTGAAAAATAAAAGAGGAAACTTTAATTTTTGGAACAAAAATTGTTAGAAGATAAAGTATAATGACATTCGTAAAGAAAGAAAAAGTTCCTAGAGTTACTATATTTAAAGGCACCATAAGTATATTTAATATCGGTTTTATAAGCAAAAATATAAGAGAAAGAGCTATTCCACCCAAAAGATAAGTTTCTGCCCCGCCTGTTATTCTTACACCCGAGAAGGTTTGAGTCAGAGCAAATAAAGAAAAAGAATAAAAAACTATACTTCTTAAAACAGTTCTCATAATCGACGGCTTACAATACTAAAATTGTATAATAAACTTATGAAAAAACCAAATTTTAAAGAGGAAAAAAAGATTTGGGAAAAAGGCTGTGAATTTGTAATAGGAGTGGATGAGGCTGGAAAAGGAAGCTTTGCAGGTCCGGTTGTAGCAGGAGCGGTTGTATTCAAGATTGGAAGCGATTTTAAGGATGGGATACTTTCGCAAGTCAATGATTCGAAATTACTAAGTCCTGACAAAAGAGAGGTGCTTTCAAAAGAGATTAAAAGGGAAGCGAGTCTTTACTCTGTCTCGATCATCGGAGTATCAAAAATCAATAAGGTCGGGATAGGAAGAGCATCTAAAATTGCTATTCGAAAAGTCATAAAAACAATTCTGTGGAAAATAATAGAAAGCAGCAATGGCAAGCCTTCTATTTTTGTTTTAGCAGACGGATTCCATGTCAAATATATTCGTGGGATTGGTCTAATAAACCAAAAAGCAATTATAAAAGGGGACAGAAAAAGCATTTCTATTGCCGCCGCATCTATAATTGCCAAAGTTTATAGAGACAGGCTAATGAGAAAATTAAACCGGAAATATCCCGGTTATGGTTTTGCCGCAAACAAAGGCTACGGAACAAAACTTCACCAAGCAGCTCTTAAAAGATATGGATTGACAAAAATTCATCGTACATCTTTTAATTTAGATAAGTTTCTGAATCCTTAGTTACCGTCTCACAGTTTTCTATATCTTCTAGAGATAAGTAAAATAATGTGGTAAACTAAGCTAATTCCATTATGAAAATTCTATTTGCTGTTTGGGAACTTGATCCTTTTTTCAAAGTAGGAGGTTTAGGTGATGTAGCCAGGTCATTTCCTGGCGCTTTAAAAGAAAAAGGGGTAGATATCAGAATAGTCCTGCCATATTATAAAGTTTTAAAGCTGGGCAGGCAAAAAAGAGTTATGGTAGGTAAAATCAAATGTTTTTACAATAAAAAAAACGAAGATGTAGAGATTTATAAAGTGGAACATCCAATAAGTAAAGTACCTGTCTACCTTATCAAAAATAAAAAATATCTGGATATAGCTAAATTTCCAGACACCTTCGCTTTTTTCTCTCTGGCAATTGCAGAAATTATAAAAAGCAATATTCTTTCCTGGATGCCGGAAATCATTCACTGCAACGATGTTCATACAAGCTTACTTCCGCTCCTTTTAAAAGAAAAAAAAGTTCAAGTCAAGACACTTTTAACTATCCATAATCTTTCCTATCAGGGAAAAACAAGTACTGACGTACTGGATAAATTAAAAATAGAAGCTTCCAAGTGTGCGGTTTTGCACTGGGAAATAAAATCAAGAAAAGTGAGTTTTTTGATGGAGGGTATAATACACGCAGATGCAATAACCACAGTTTCCCCAACTTATGCCAGAGAAATCTTAACAGAAGAGTACGGATGCGGTTTGGAAGATGTGCTTTTGGGGAAAGAAGGCAGGATCTTTGGCATACTCAACGGAATTGACAATAATTGGCACCATATGATGGCCAATAGGATGGTTAAATATCCATATTTATTGACAAAGGACAACATTGCGAAAAATAATGGATTGAAAGTTTACTCATGGGAGGAAGGGAAAAAGTTAAATAAACTGTACTTGCAAAAAAAACTTGGATTAAAAGTGGACCAGTCAATACCCCTGGTTTCTTTTATTGGCAGGTTTGATCCATATCAAAAAGGAGTCGATATTATACATAAGATGCTGCTTAGAATCAATTTAGAAAAATGTGAGTTTGTCATTTTAGGCTCAGGCGATCCGCACTGGGAAGAGAGATTTCAATGGCTTGCCAAATTTTATCCCAAAAATATTTCCTGTAATTTTATTTTTGACGAAGTTTTGGCTCATCAGATTTATGCCGGATCAGACTTTGTCCTCATCCCTTCCAAATTTGAACCATGCGGTTTGGTACAGATGGTTGCCATGTTTTTTGGAACACTTCCAATTGCGCATGCAACTGGCGGTCTTCGTGATTCTATAAAAGACGGTGAAACCGGTTATCTTTTTAATAAGTACACCTCTACCTCCCTTGAAAATTCTTTAAATAAAGCTACTGGAATTTGGTCACAAGATAGAAAACGATACAAAACAATGGTAGAGAACGCTATTAGAATGGATTTTTCCTGGGACAAAAGTGCACAGGAATATTTAAATCTTTACCAGAAGTTAATAAACAGAGAACTGTAAGGAGTACATGTAATCGCTGCCTGAAAGGTGAATCGACGGACAATCCTCGTAATTTTTTCAAATTTCCACTATTGCAAAAGCCGCAGGATAAGACTATGCTATTAATAGATGTTTGCTTTAATTGTTTTAGTTGTTTTTGGAATCGGAGTTGCTTTTTTTGCAACACAAAATACACAAACGATTTCTATAACCCTTGCTAATTATCCACTGACCGGGGTTCCTTTATATCTTATTGTTTTGGTATCTTTGCTTTTGGGATTTGTGGTAAGTTGGATTATAAGTCTTGTTGATGTTATTTCTTCGGCTTTAAAGATTCATGGGAAAGAAAACACCATTAAAGATGATAATAAACAAATCTCCGAGCTTACCAAAAAAATGCACCAGCTTGAGCTAGAAAACGAAAGACTAAAAGGAGAATCAGGTCATCCATCGGATGATAAGTCATTATAAAATGCCGCTCCTCGCTAAAATCTGGCGGATGCTTCACTTACCCAAATCAATACAACTTTTTATTATGCGCATATTCGAGGATCAATTCCTAATTGGAGTAACTGGAATTATTTTAAACAACAAAAACGAAATTCTGCTTTTTAAATATGGCTACAGACAAACGGAATGGGGACTACCGGGTGGTTATATTAAAGCCAAGGAACATCCGCAGGAAGCGTTGGAGCGGGAAATAGAAGAGGAGTCGGGTTTTGTGGTAAGCGTTGATGAAGAATTAAAAATAAGAACCGATAGGCAGTCAGCTCGCGTCGATATATGTTTTGTAGGAAAATTAATGGGCGGTAAGTTTAGAAAAAGCTCAGAAGTAACGGACGCGAAGTTTTTTTCCTTCAACGATTTACCTATGCTAATATCCAAACAACAGCTGTTTATAATTGAACAAACACTTTTTCAGAAAAAACTTCTAGCAGGATCTAGAACATCAATAAGATAATTCTTATCTGTGAGTCGTTCCTCCGTAAAGTGGAACTCTCTACACGATCATTTTATAAGAATCTATCAAACATTTCAACAATTTAAGATAAAAGTCCCATTATATGCTAACTCTAGTTGACTACGTAGAATCTTTTTATAGGGAAGATCATTATGTTCCGCAGATATCTGAAACTCCCCAGAAATCTGCAATTTGCTTCGAGTTATATTGATCTTGTTTAATAAGTTTTTTAGCAATACCTTTATTGACATAGTAATGCCAACACTGGCAACAGCATGGACCTTCTTTTGACTGCGAGAGAGCCTTATCGTAAACAGCTTGTTCTTGAGCATTGAGTACAGTTGCTTTATCATAACTAATCCACTTCTGAGCAAGCGCTATTGGTGTTTTATATGGATTTAAGACCATATCGGGAATATTCTTATACTTTCGTAGTGCTTCAAGATGCCTGTGATACTCTTTTGTATCCGTCAAAACACCACAGCATTGTCCTCCTAAGTACAAACCCTTTGTACTTGAAAGAGTAGTTGCACCGGCAAGACAACTTCCACCGATTGTATGTGAGAAAGAAGATAGACCATCAACATTTGTGTCGCAAGAAATGATTTGACTATCGAGATCAACCAATTCTGGATCAACTTTCTTTGTAAGATTGTTACTTTGTCGCAAGAACACATTTTTACCTGCCTGCGTTGGAATTTTATTTTCAATAGCCTGTAGATTATTCTTCAAAGAGTTTGTGGAATGGATGCTTTGAAGAACTTGATTTGGTAAAGATACAAGAACTCCTAAGACAAGAACAAATATACCAAGAGTTAAAATAATAAATATCTGTTTATTCATTGTTCATTTACAAGTTAAGCTGTATATCCCACTTGCCTACTTCTTTCTGGTATTTTACATGCTTTTTCGTTTTGCATATTATTTTTAATTAGTAAATAAAATGAAATAGCAAGTACGATAACCGCTATATAAGCTATCTCCATTCCTCTAAATGGTAAATAGGCAATACTTCCGCTCAAACCCAATAATGAAACAATTGGCAATCCACATGCCGCACAGCCGCTTCCTATGGTCCCAAGGACAGATCCTCCTCCTGCAATAAAGTGCAATCCGCCTATACGTCGCACTAATAACAGCTTCATACCGATTAATGTTAGATTTGCTCCTGTCAAAAACGCTGTTAAACCAAGAAGCAACAATGCTGTCGTGCTTACCGCTGTTGACGCACCTTGCAGAAGTGCAATAAATAAGTTTACTTTATAGGTTATCGGGCTTATTCCTAATAAAGTATCTCTTACCAAACGAGCGTTCATTAAATATATAGATAGAATAAAATATACTACTGAAATAGCTATAGTTGGAATTAAAAAATTTCTGGCAAGAAGAATTTTTATCATATATGAATTTATTTAATAATCAGAGTATACTACCGAAAACATCATATTTCAAGCTAATTTACTTGAGACTAAGAATGGCTGGCACTGCTTGAGTATTTGGGATTGATTAATGTCCTTCGTGTTGCATGACATTGTGTGGGGTTTTCATCATTTTAAGCATTCCTAAGCCATTTGTATTAAAGAACCTTAAGATACAAATAAAAGCAAGAATTAAAAACGAAATGTTAAGAAAAGTTGTATAATTCCACTGAATACCATTTGCCATAATAATAATCGAACGATTGGTGGGAATAATACGCAAAAGTCCAAATAAAAATTCTACAATATATCCCGCTACGGCCATAGTAATGAAAAAAGTGCCTAAAATATAAAACATGGGTTTCCATCCGTAGTATTTACGATATATATTTAAAATCGGAAGAACAATTAAGTCCGCAAAAATAAAACTAATTACACCGCCAAAACTTATGCCACCCTGCCATAATACTGCAGCAAGCGGGACATTTCCAATTGAACATACAAAGGAAATAATCGCAACAATTGGACCAATTAGCGGTCCTACAATAAACGAAAGGGTGTGATTATTTGTAAAAAAGAAGGCTCGCCAAAATGATTCAGGTATAAAAACTGCAAGAACTCCAGCGATAAGAAAACCTAAAACCAAATCTTGCCAAGCCGATAATAAGTCCATCACAAAATAATGACTTACCGCAGTAAGTCCCTGAGTACTAAACAGCCGGGAGAAAAATGATCCTTTAGTAATACTCATGTCCATATCTGCATGTCCTTCCATCTTTCCCTCTAGTCCTTTCTTCGCCTGTCTTAAAGCTTCTTTGACAAGTGTTTTACTAAGTGTCAGTCGAAAAATAAATGAAAGAAGGATAATCATAATAATTCCACCTATCCATTCTGCTAATGCAAACTGCCAACCCAAAAGTACAAGAAGAATAATGCCAAGTTCAATGACAAGATTTGTTGATGCAAGTTCAAATACCATTACAGATGTAAAACTTGCACCTTTCTTAAAGATAGAGCGAGCAAGTGCTACTGCTGCGTACGAGCAGGAACTAGAAGCAATGCCAAATATTGTCGCAAGCGATAGAGACTTGGAATCATCAGATCCTAAAGTCTTTGCCATAGATTTATGGGAAACAAGAGCTTGGACAATTGCGGAAAGAGTAAATCCTAAAATAAGCGGCCATAATACTTCCCAAAACATATACAAGGATAGCTGAAGCGATCTACCAATATTTAGAACTATTATCTCCACATAAGTATTATTACATAAAAAGGATAAAATTTAGTAGGATATTTGGCAGATGCGTAACAAAATTTCGATGATAAAATTGAGCTACGAGGGTTGGACTCTAACCTAGAACATTTTAAAATCTAACTGCTCAGGAGTCGAACTTTTTTAGCTTTAAAAGATTGAAATAAATGAAATAATTAAAGATTTTAGCTTCGGGTGAGCGAGACCTATCTTAGGTGGACCTCACTACTTGATCATTTTACAAAAATCTATTAAACATTTCAACAATTTAATATACAAGTTCCATTATGCCCGTATTCTAAAAACTAATGCACCCCTTTAGGGTTTAGTGAGGTACTCAGAAAAAACTTCCTGAGGTGTTCTGAATATCAGACGTTTTCTTGGTCTATTGTTTAATTCCCATTCAACGTCTTTTAATTCTTCATCTGTGATTGTACTAAAGTCTGTTCCTTTTGGAAAGTAGTATCTTATCCACAAATTACAATTTTCGTTTCCTCCCCTTTGCCATGAAGCATACGGATCTGCAAAGTATGCCTGTATCCCAAATTCCGTATGGTTTGTATGTTCAGATCCGTTATCAAGTGTTGTTGTGCGTCTTGCATGGACAGGAAGTATTCCGAAAACTTTTTCCACCGCCCATACCACTTCATCAGCTGTTATCCGGTTCAATCTCTCAAATCTTGTTAGAGAAGATACCCGTTCATACTCAGTATGAAGTCCTGAGATGTGATCCTTTCCGACAATACTGTCTCCTTCCCAATGGCCAAATTGTTTACGTCTTTCTACAATCTTTGGTCTCTCGTGTATTGATACCCGGTCCGGTATTCGAACTCTTTGTGCTTTACGTCCTCCCTTTTTTCTGCGTCTGACCTGTTTTCGCCTCAAAAACTCCCATAGAGGACGGTTGTAATCAGTGATGGTTATGACTTCTTCACCACAGGACAACCTTTTATCAAGGACCCTGCTTTGTGTAAGTCCTTCCTTTGTCAGGTCAGTTTTTTCTTTATAGATGAATTGATAGATTGTTTCCATACATATCTGCCATTTTCTCTCACCTTTATGATCAACTTCCCGCAGCCTTCCTGATATTTGCTCTGGAGACCAACCAGAACGCAAATGATCCAAGACATATGAGTATACATCCGGGTTCTTTAAAGGATGTTTTGCGGTATATGCTTTTTTCCTCCTGTCATCTGCTACTTTTTGTGCATGAAGTGGTTCATAGATCATTTCCCAATCTTTACCGACAGTAGCTCTCGTTTTGTTTCGTTTTAATTCCCGGCGGATGGTAAGGACAGGACGATTCAATCTTCGGGCGATTTCCTTGTTTGCAATTCCTTCTTTTTTCCACTCACTAAGTAGCTCACGTTCTTTTTGTACGATTTTAGTATGATGCATAATTCACCTCCCCTCCCATCTCAGAAAGTGCATCATACCTCACGGGGGGGGTGCAATCGTTTCTAGAACTTGGGTATTGTTGTGAATAAAAGTGGGTATCAATTCCTCTGTCTTAAGAATGCGGGAATTCTTAAGTCATCCCCTAAACTTGAAGCTAAAATCCAACTTAGCGCCTAAATGAAAAGTTTACCTTTTTAAGCCTTCAAGAAGAATTTACCAGCAATAGAAGTTAAAGTCAATGGTAGATTAAGAAGATTGAAACCTTGCAATTGAGAATTTACTTATATCAATTTTGCTTTTCCCATCTATTGCTAGCTCTGCAAGTATCTCGCCAATGGCGGGAGAATGTTTGAAACCATGTCCAGAACAAGGTGAAGCTATGATTACTTGAGGATGTTTGGGATCAAAATCTATTACAAAGCTTGAATCGGGTGTAGTGGTATAAAGACAGGTCTCTGCATTACGAGAAACACTAGTAATACCAACTAATCTGTTCTTCACAAATTTTTCGTATGCTTCCTTAGGTTCATCATCCAAAACTTCCCTATTAGCATTATCAGGGGTTGTAGATTCATTAAATTGTTCTCCTGCTATTTTGATAGTCTTGTCATCCATAGTGGGAAACCCATAGAAGCCAAATTCTCCACTCTTCTCAAAAATCCAAACAAATACTGGGAAACTATTAGGACCATAGCTATTAGCTTGTCTCTGATCAATGTCATACCAGAATAGTACTTGCCTATGTACTTTAAAAAGTGGAGAAAATTCTGAATCTACAAACTCAGCTATCCAGGGATCTGCAGCAAGAATTACTTTTCCAGATTCAAACACTCCTTTTTCAGTCTTGATAGTTACCTTATCATTGCTATCTGAAGGTATGATTTCTAAAACTTTTTCATTTCTACGTATTTCTGCTCCATATTTTTCTGCTAAGTTAAGCTGAGCATCTATGCAAAGCTCGGGCAATAAATATCCTGCATTGTATTCAAAATATCCTCTCTCGTTTGTAATGTTAAACTGAGGAAATCTTGATCTAATCTGATCAGAGTCTAAAACTTCATGCCTTATTCCATAGTTCCTTGCGGTATCAATTGTTCCCCTAAGAAAATTGAATCTCCCATGAGGAGCAACTTGGCTATCTTGGCTTTCCAAAATCAACCCACCAGTCATAAATAACAGTTTCGTTCCAGTCGCTTTTTCAATTTCATCCCATATTTCATAAGACCTTAAAGCAAGAGGAACAAATTCTTCACCCTCACCTAACGCTTGTCTTGTAATTCGGAATTCGCCATGAGATGAGCCGAGATTATGAGGTGGAGAAAATTGATCTATTCCCAAGACTCTTTCTCCTCTTTTTGCTAATTGGTATAAAGCAGCACTTCCCATCGCCCCCATGCCTACTACAGCCGTATCAATCTCTTTTGACATGGATAACATTATAACAGAAGGGCAAATGCCAGAGAAAAATGGTTTTGCATCGCATAAGTGCATTGGCGAAGTCTTATTGTTTACTTATTGGGTTGGGGGTAATGCGAAAATTTATAAGTCGTCCCCTAAACTTGAAGCTAAAATCTTACTAAAGCACCTTCTAAAAGATTACTTTCTTAAGTCTCCAAGAAGAATTTAGCAACTAGTAGAATAAAAGTATTAAACAAGAATAGAAATGTCCCCTTTCGCAAGAATAGAAACGTCACCCTCTTTTGAAGAATAAATCAGTTATGATTTTATTCCTGCTCTTTTTGTATGTCCGATCCTTTTATTCTTTCAAATGA
>Ga0209515_10008890_pt1 | contig 11583 bp, 8 predicted proteins | sample Subgroupgradi54m_FD_187454 | JGI IMG/M metagenome (GOLD analysis project Ga0209515, IMG submission 187454) | Subsurface groundwater microbial communities from S. Glens Falls, New York, USA - GMW60B uncontaminated upgradient, 5.4 m (SPAdes)... ... | reverse complement strand
TATAGTGTATAATAATGAGTAAAATATTTTTAGATAAAATTGTAAGTTTTAGTGATGAAACTTATAATAAATACACCGAATTGTATCAACACAAAGACAATGAAATTAATATTGATAAAATAAAAAAAAATATTATTCTCAATGAAAATGCATTTTTTAATAAATATAACTACTGTGATATAAAAGATATTGTTTTGCTTGATTTTAATGTAAATTTAAGTGAAACAGTATTAATATATCCATTATGGTATGAAACATCAATTTTAGAAAAAATGATCCATTCATTATTATTTATTAATGATATTGATTATCTTAATGACAATAATAATTTAAAAAAATATAAAATAGACAAAAAAAAAATACAAATTGATGGTACAAATGACAAATTAACACAAAAAACTTTTGCAAATTTTATTGACAAATTTTGTATTAATATTATTTTAATTGACAAAGATAATATTAATATATTTTCACAAAATTATGAAAACACAGCAGTTCTTGTTGAACATAATAATGAAATATATCCTGTTTTAGATTTTACAACGAGATATTTTATAAAAAATTCAAATTTTATAAAAGATTTATTTAAAAATAAAAAAACCATAAAAATATCAATTGATACTTATTTTAATAAAAAATACAATTTGTTAAACAATGATTTAACAAATAATGATTTAACAAATAATAATATGACAAATAATAATTTAACAAATAATAATATGACAAATAATAATTTAACAAATAATAATTTAACAAATAACGATTTAACAAATAACGACATAAACGATATTACCAAAAACACAAAAAATACTAAAAACAACATGATAAATACATATAAAGAAATTGAATCATCTGAACAAAACATATTATATTTGACAGAATGCAATATTAAAAATATAGATGAAAATGCAAATAAAAAAATAAATATCGGAAAAAAAAATTTATTTATTGCACAAAAAATTGAAGAAAATAATTCATGCACAAGTTCAATTTTCAAAGATGTTGAAAAACATAACATAACACAAAAAGATGTTGAAAAAATTAAAATTTCTATGAGTTTAACTGAAATACAAGCATTTGCATTAAAATTAAATATTCCAATAATTTGCAGTTCAACAAAAACTGGAAAAGTAAAAAATAAAACAAAAAATGATTTATTTAATGAAATTAAGAATGCACAAATATAACAAATTTTTTTTAAATTTACTTTTAATTTACTTTTAATTCATTTTTAATTTATTTTTAATTTATTTTTAATTCATTTTTATTTTACTTTTAATTCATTTTTAATTTATTTTATTTAAAAAAAATATACATAATAAAATTATATGTCCTTTAATACAGATGAAAAAGTTGTTGATATAGTAAATGAATTAATATCATGTGTTGATATTTGTATAATAAACAAAAAAATATGGGAAACAGATAAAATAAAAATGATAACATTAATTGCACAACAAAAACCAGAATTTTATGCAAGACGCGGAAGATTAATTCATAGCATTGTTATGTATGACGATATTAACACACTTGTTGCAATGTTAAAAAAATTTTATTTAGCACAGGAAAATAAAATGGATTTTCAAACACTCTCAAATGAAGTTGTTATGGGCATTAATAATAAATTTGCAACAGAAGCAACAAAAGAAGTTTTAGATATGATTAATAGTAATAATAATAGTAATAATAATAATAATAGAGATGCTAAATAGTATAACAATAAACCAATAAACCGATAAATAAATAAATCAATAAATCAATCGTCCGATCGACCAATCAATCAACCAACAAATCGATTAATAAACAAAAAAAATTGAATTTTTAATTTTCTGTTATTATTTAATAAATAATACATGCAACACACAATGTTTACAAACATACACGAAATTAGCAAAAAATATAATTTAACATTTGATAATTATTCACAAAAAACACAGGTTAAAATTATTAATATTTTTAATACTGGAATTTTCGATCCGACAGATTTAAACAGTGGTTATTTATTAAATATTTACGGAAATTATCTTGAAATTAACAAAAAATATAAAGAAGCAGAAACAACATATTTAAAAGCAGTTGAATTGAAATGTCAAGAAGCAATGAATGATATCGGAACATTTTATTTAGGAAGAAATAAAAAGAAAAAAGCAGTTGAATATTTTACAATGGCAATGGATTTAGGCAATAGTGATGCAATTAATAATTTAGGAAATTATTATGAAAATGATGTAAAATGTAATAAAATAGATAAAGCTATGGAATATTACATGATGGCAACATCGTACGGAAATTTTTATGCAATGGAAAATTTAATTCGTATGTATCACGAAATACTTGACACAGAAAATGATGAAGATATTAAACATTTGTTACAAAAATCAGATGATTGTATATCAATAATTCTTGACAGACTAAATCCGTTAAATAATAGCAGTGAACAAAAAAAAAGAATTTTAAAAAATGTTGGATTATTTTTAATGAAATATAAAAAATATGAAAAAGCTATTGATATTTTTAATGTTATGACTGAATGTGGATATTTTCAATCATATTTATATATTGGTATTTGTTACAAAGAATTAAATAAAATAGATGAAATGTTTGCATTTTTAAATATTAGTGCTGAAACTTATGAAAATACAGATGCGTATATTGAAATTTTTAAATATTATTTACAAAATAATGATTACGATAATTCGTATAAATATTTAGATAAAGCCTTTAAATGCTATCAAAAAATAAATTTAAGAATTATTTCGAAAAAAACAAATAACTTAAATGAATCTGACAAAACGAATAAATTAAATGAATCGAATGGATCGAATGAATCGAATAAATTAAATGAATCTGGTGAACTAAATAAATTAAATGAAAATAAATTATCGAATAATGACACAATTAATACAATTATGGACAATTACAATAGTGCTCATTATAATGACAGTGATGATGAAATTAATTCATTACAATCTTTTAATTCAGATTTATCACACAGTGAAAATATTAATACGAAAAATGAAAACGAAAATATTGTTAATAATTCAAATTCAAATTTAAATGAAGAAGATAATAATGACAACATTATTTGTAAAACAGGACAAGAAATATGCAATTTAACAACTAAATCATTTAATAACAAAGAAATTTATACTTATCATAAAAAAACATATTTGTGTATTACTTTATATTTTATTGCTATTGAAATTATATTAAAAAATCAAAATAGACACATACAACATGATTTTATTGAAACATTGAAATACAAAAAATATTTCAGTTATGGTTATAAAACACTATCTGAAAATAATAAATATTGTGATGATTTTAAAAATGTATTATGTTATGGAATTTTATTGGAAAATAATAGTTTAACATATCCAAAATTAAGTATTATGAATACACATTCACATTTATTTACAATTAAAAATATTAAAAACAATATTTTATTTCCTGAAAAAACACATCGTAATATAATAGCACATATTGGATATATGCATTGTAAACATTATTTTACAGATAAAATGAGAGAATATTTAGATGAAGCAATAAAACTTGGTTCAACTGATGCATTAACATTTTATGCAATTTATTATAAAAAAAATTATGATAATGCAAAAGCTGAAGAATATTTTTTACAAGCAATTAAATTAAACAATGAAAATGCAATGTATGAATATTCACTTTATTTAATTGAAAATAAATTCCACGTTGATGAAAAAGATATTAAAAATATTGAAAAATATCTTTTATATTTAATTGAAAAAAAACACGAAAAATCTTATTCGCTATATTCATTATATTTGTTAAAAATTAAAAAAAATGCTGAACAATTTAATTTTTATTTAATTGAAGGTATTAAATGTGGTTTTGTTTCATGTATGAAAACATTAAAATCTGAAATTTCTGGTGTTAAATTATTTAATTTATTGGAAAATATTGAGCAAAAAAATGAAATCATTAATGATGAATTTAAAATATTGTTAGCAAGTAAAGAAATTAATAATTTTAAAAATAAAATTTCATTTGCAAAAAAATATAATATTGTTGAAGAATGTTGCATTTGTTTTGATGTGTCACATGGAATATGTGTTGCTGATTGTATGCATACAATTTGTGAACAATGTTTTGTGAGCTTACAAAAACAAGTATGTCCATTATGTAATAATTAAATACAAATAATATAAAATATATAACAAAAACATATAACGTGTAACGTATAACATATAATGTATAACATAAAATATATAACAAAAATATATAACAAAAATATATAACGTATAATATATGACGTATAAAATATAACAATATTTTTATGACACAAAAAAAAGAAAAAAATATTAAATATTAAATATTTTTATACAACACATATATTTTTTATAATAAATAATGTTATTAATGGAACCAAACATAAATATAAATTTAATCATAATACGCCACTTTAAAACTTTTAGAGACCAAAAAAATAATGAAAAAATAAAATACAATAATGCATTTGAACATTCAACATCATTTATTAAATTCATTAAAAATACATTAGATAAATCACCAGAAATAAATAACATAAAATTTATAACATCACCACAGGAAAGAACAATTATAACAGGACTAATAATTTCAAATTGTATCAAAAATGAAATAATTGAAAAAAAAATAAAAAATAATATCAAAATTACTGAACCAGTTATTGACGATATATTAGATAGAGATCCAAATAAAGAAAAAGAAAAAGATATGCATGATTATTTTAAAAATAATTCGTTAAATTTTAATTCAAACACATTATACATTTATATAACACATTCAAGTGTAATATACACATTTTTTAAATGTTTAATGGATTTTTTAAAAGTTTCAACAACTTTTGATTTAGAAAAACATATCAGTAGTTATAGTTTAACATATGTCGGAAAAAAAGAAAATACAATTAAATATAAATTCAATAAAAATATGAAATAAATGTTTAATAAAATAAATTTTAAATTTTAAACAATAAATTTCACACTAATTCATTAATAGCACAATGGACTATTTTAAAAATATTACGCATCCATACAGATATTTAATAAACAATAATTTTTCTGTATTTTTTGAATTAAAATCAGATTATCCAGTAACTAGTCAGGATTGGTTATTCAGAATATATCCAGAAAAATATAAAAAATACAGAAGATTTTTGGTTCATTCAGAACCATACACAAAACATTATATGTTTGATATATTATGTAAAAAAATAGACACATCAAATTTATTTGATACAACATTTATTGAAAAATTAAATTTAGCAAATGATGAAATAAATATAAAAAATACAAATAATATAGATTTAATAGACATTAATAACGGCGTTGAAGGTGACCATAAATTTTGCGATTATGTTAGTAAATATAAAACATACACAAATGATTCATATAAAAATATAAAATTTATATTTGATAGATTTCATGAAAATTATAAATATTTTTATTTAATTACAAAAGACTATTCTAATGGTTATGAATGTGTTACATTTGACACAACACAAATAAACAATAACAATAATGACGAAAACGAAAATAATTATTTGAATAATTTTATAACTGAAAATGAACGTATAACAAGTGTTGATTATGAACTAATAAAAAAATTTATATCTGATAAAATACCAATTTATCAATATATGTTGCCCGAAAATATAGATGATTTAAAAGCAGTTTATGTTGAATTTGAATCATATGATATGTTACAAATGTATGCAATGTCTGATGATTATTTATATATGATATATTCACAAAGGTAATTAAAAAAAGTTTAATGCAATTTTTGTTTATAAAAAAATTAATTATTTATTTATTTGTTCATTAGCATAATCACTAATGTTGTTAAACAATTTTTTATTTAAAAATGCATTTACCCATAAATGAGAAGCAACAATTTGTTCATCTAAAAATTTATTATATTCAACACCATTGTGATTTTCTAATTTTAAAAATTTACTTGTATTGTTCATTCCAATATATTGTTTTTCAAAACATTCAACATTAATTTTTTTGTAAAAATCAATCATGTTTTTGTCAATTAAATTTTCACTAAATATATCAGAAATATTAAAATTTTTATTATTTTTAATTGATTCAACAATGTTAATTAATTGTTTATTTATTTTGTCTGTTAATTTTTTTTCATTAAATTTTTTACAAATAATAAATTTTTCAGGAGATGATGCACGACTTGATAATGGCTTGCAAATGTAAACATCTGTGTAAAATATTTTTAATAATTCAATGCATTTAATTGTAATAGTTGTGTAAGTTTCAAATATTCTTAAAACAAAATTCCCTTTATCTTTTTGCATTAAAATTGCTGTTATAATTTCGCATAATATTAATGTGTAACATTCTTGTTCTCTTAAATTTAATTGTTTAAGAATAAAATGCGTATCTGCTGTTATAAAATCAGCTGATTTTGCTTTTTTAATTATTATTTTTATGTCAGTTATATCTGTAATGTCAATACCATTATCGCTATTACTAATAACGTCAATATTTTTGTAATAATTTGTTAAAATTTCATTGTTTTTAGTTGTATAATATTTATCTTTATTTTTTTTGTTTATAAGTTGTCTATAAACAATTAATGATTGTAAAAATGCATTTTTGTTTTCACCTAGATGTAAACACGTTATATTTCCTGTTTTTGGTATCAAATCAAAATATAAATTTATTTCCCATAATTTCAAAAAACTTCTACCAACAATTGTTGGTGCACTTTTATCGTTATCTGTAATTAATTTATTGATTTCTTCACCAATTGTTATAAATGTTTCACTTGTATTTGTTTCATTTTTAAAATCAATTGTTTTTTCAAATGCATTTACAACATGATAGATTTTTTGTCTGTTAACATAATTATTTGTCATTTTTTGCATATTTTCTTCTAATTTGAATGAATAATGATTAAATGAATACAACATATTTGGAAAACATATATTGTTACTAAATGTAATATCATAATTAATTATATCTAAATTTGGTGTGTCTATTTTTTTTATAAACGGTTTGTATTTTTCAAAAATATCCATATATATTTATTATAGTTTTTATTTTTAATACATTGTTTAATATTCAATTTTTTATTTGATTATGACAATAAAAAAAATTAATTTAAAATCAAAAATACATAAAAATTATTTTATAAAATATTTTTTGTATTTGTCATCATTAATAAATTCTGTCCATGTATTATAAATAGTTTCAGTTTTCATAATATATTCTTTTTTGTTGTAATTTTTTGTTTGTGTTGATATCCAAGAACCTAAAATTTTGATATCTTTATTTTTATCTTTTGATGATGGTCTTTTATTGTTTTTACCAATATATTTTTTAACTAAATTTAAATTATTTAACCATGCATCTTCATTAGATATAAAATAATTTTTGTATTTGTTATCATTAATAAATTCTGTCCATGTGTTATAAATATTTTTAGTTTTCATAATGTATTCTTTTTTGTTGTAATTTGTTATTTGATTTGATAACCATGCGCCTAAAATTTTGGTTTCTTGATTTTTATCTATTGTTGATGGTGTTTTATTGTTTTCATCAATATATTTTTTAACTAAATTAAAATTGTTTAACCATGCATCTTCATTAGATATAAAATAATTTTTGTATTTGTTATCGTTAATAAATTCTGTCCATGTGTTATAAATATTTTCAGTTTTCATAATATCTTTTTTTCTGTTGTAATTTTTTGTTTGTGTTGATATCCAAGAACCTAAAATTTTAGTATCTTTATTTTTATCTTCTGATGATGGTCTTTTATTATTTTCATTAATATATTTTTTAACTAAATTTAAGTTGTTTAACCATGCATCTTCATTAGATATAAAATATTTTTTGTATTTGTTATCATTAATAAATTCGGTCCATGTATTATAAATAGTTTCAGTTTTCATAATATATTCTTTTTTGTTGTAATTTGTTGTTTGTGCTGATAACCATGTGCCTAAAATTTTGGTATCTTTATTTTTATCATGTGTTGATGGTGTTTTATTGTTTTCATCAATATATTTTTTAACTAAATTTAAATTGTTTAACCATGCATCTTCATTAGATATAAAATATTTTTTGTATTTGTTATCATTAATAAATTCAGTCCATGTATCATAAATAGTTTCAGTTTTCATAATATATTCTTTTTTGTTGTAATTTGTTGTTTGATTTAATATCCAAGAACCTAAAATTTTTATGTCTTTATTTTTATCTTTGTTTGATGGTGTTTTATTATTTTCATCAATATATTTTTTAACTCGTTCTAATTTATTTTTCCAAATTTCTTCTCCATTTGTTAAAATTCCAACACTATTATAAATTTGATTATATTTAAATTCAATATCGTTATTTTCAATTTCATTATCATCATCATTAATTGCATCAATCGTAATATATCCATTTAATTTTTTATCATTATAAGATTTTTTAATTCTGCTATCATTTGACGCAATTATTTTTAAAAAACTACAAATTGAATTTTCATCTTCTGTAGATGAAAATGGTAAAATAACATTTGCAATTGTTTTGTTATTATGTAGTCTCAAACATCTTCCAATAATTTGTATAATTGTTGTTTTATTACTTGGTAAATGTAAAAAACATACACCTTTTGTTATTGGAGCATCAAATCCTTCAACTAATATTCGTACATTAACTAAAAACGATAATTTACCTTCTTTATATTTATTAATAATTTTATTTCTTTTTGTTTTTGGTGTATTGCAGTCAATATATTCAGAAATATTATTTTGTAAATTATTTAATAAATTATTTATAGCAACACCTCCTTTTTGTGTATTACAATAAATAATAATATTTGTGTAATTTTGTATTAAATGTTTACATATATTTGTATTAGTTGGATCATCAGAAAATATTGGTATTTGTATGGTATAATCACATAGATGTTTTAAATTAATCATTTCTCTGATATCTTTCGAATAATAATCAAAATTATCTATTTTGTCAATTGTAGCTGATAAATAAACATTGTTATTGTGTTTTGTTAAATCTGAAATAATTGTTATGTATTTTTTGGTATTTTCTAAATCTTTATCTGAATTATCAGAATCATCAGAATCAACTGAACAATCATCATCTCCATTATCATTATCATAATAAATTTCTGGTTTATTAATATTGTGTGCTTCATCAACATAAATTTTTGCAAATAAATTGCAATGAACAGAAATGACGTTAACACTATTAAAAACACAAATTGTAATATTTTTATCGTTGCTAAACACGTTATTTGAATCTCCAATAAATTGTATTTGATTTTTAAATGTAGGTTTAAGTTTAATAATTTCTTCTTTTAGTTGTTCCATTAAAATAATTCTTGGGACAAGTATTAAATATTTTTTGTCGTTTTCAAAAGAATGAATAATTATTGTATTTTTACCTGTACCAGTTGGTAAAGAAATAATAACATTTTTTTTACTATTTTGAATTAAATCAACACATTCAATTTGATAATCTCTTAATTCAAATTTTTTATTTTTTACAAGTTGTTTATTTTGATCATTGATTAAATTTGTAGGTGGATTTTGATATAAATTTTCACAAAAATTTAATAATTCTTGTCTATTATATGTTTTGTCAATAAATAATTCATTTTTTTCTAATAAATTTTTAGATAATGAACATCCTTCATTTTTAGTAATAATTAAATTTTGCCATCTAACAAATGTTTTATTTAATATTTTATCAAACATAACCTGACTTGCAAAAAACGTTGCACATTCTTTCCAAGTTAAATTTTTTTTTCGTAATTTGCACTGAACTATTGTATCAATCAAATTAGAACAATCAATACCAGTATCTTGTTTTGACATTTTATTCAATTCTTTAAATTCAGGATCAATGTCATTGTATTCATAAAAAATTGTTTTGAATTCTTCAGATAATTTAATACACGAATAGTATTCAAAAATTTTTGCTAAATCGTAGTTGTCATATTCTATTTTATTCGAATTTTTTAAATTTAAATATCTATTGTAAATATTTAATTTGTATAATTGTGTTATTAATAATGCCATATTATATAGTATTATTATTTATTTAATATTTATAAATTTCAATTTTTATAAAAATATTATTCATGTAATAAAAATAATATTAGCATTATTTATTTTTATAAAAATTATTTCATATTTAAACATTTTATAATTTTTGATAAATTATCTGATATTTTTTTTAAATCATTTGTTTGATTTGATTTTTTTCTCAAAATAACAACTTTTTTTCTTATGGTTTGTGTTTTTGGTTTGTTGTTATTATTGTTAATGTTATCAACATTATTATTGTTAACATTATTGTTGTTAACATTATTATTGTTAACATTATTATTGTTAACATTATTATTGTTAACATTATTGTTGTTAATATTATTGTTGTTAACATTATTGTTGTTAACATTATTGTTGTTAACATCACTGTTATTGTTATTGAAAAGTTCCAATTCTTCATCAGAATACAATGATTCATTATCTGTGTCTAAATTTACATTATTATTTAATTCATTTGTTACATTTAATATTTTTATTTCTGTTTCTTTTAATTGTGTATTGTCATTGATGACATTGTTATTGTTATTATTATTAAACATATTTCCAATATTGTTAAATGATTGTGTTAATTTATTAATATTACTGTTATTATAATTATTACAATTGCCAGTTATAAGTTGTGTTTTTCTGTTAGGTTCACACAATTTATAATTAATTTCATCTTCATCTTCATCTTCATCCATTTCATTTTCACTTTCACTATTGTTAATATTGGTATTATGATTGTAAATATTATTTTTATTTTTGTGTTTAATATTTTTAATATTTGTCATTTTAATCAAATTCATTTTGTTATTAGATAACATGTGATTTTTTGGAATTTTTCTTTTTCTGTGTGACGGACCTCTATAATATCCAACTGGTAAATTTATAATTTTACCATTTTTTGTGTCATATATTTTGTCTAATTGTAATTTATGATTTTTTTCTCTTGCCAACATCAAATGTCTATTATAATTTTCTATTGCTGTCGAACTTTTCAATTTGCTCTCATTTTCTGAATTTGTAATACCTTGTCTTAAAAAAGTTAAATCTGTTTCATTTTTTAAATCTAAAATTTTTCCAGTGGATGCAATACATATTTTTGTGTTATTTTTTAAAAACATTGGTAAAAGTAATTTATTAAAATATGTCAAGTTTCGTGATAATCTTGTGATATCAGATACACATAAATAATAATTTTTTTTATTTGCAACTTGCATTAGTTTTGTATATGTTTTGTCATCTGTATATGCAGAACCAATTGTTGTAAATTTTAAAGAAACAATATCAGGATTGATATTGTTACTTTTTAAAAAATTATTTATTGTTATTTCTTGTGCTAAAACTGATAAGTTTTCGTTGTCACTAGATTTTCGACAGTAAATTATAATTCTATTTGGCGAAATGTTCATAATTACTTTCTATTATGTAGATTATATAAATTTCAATTTTTTTTATTTATATTGAATTTTTTGTAAATTATATGTAAATTATGTAAATTA
>Ga0209515_10008889_pt1 | contig 11584 bp, 9 predicted proteins | sample Subgroupgradi54m_FD_187454 | JGI IMG/M metagenome (GOLD analysis project Ga0209515, IMG submission 187454) | Subsurface groundwater microbial communities from S. Glens Falls, New York, USA - GMW60B uncontaminated upgradient, 5.4 m (SPAdes)... ... | reverse complement strand
GCAAGCTGGCGTTGGGCTGTTAGAAGGCGGCGCAATAATCTTGCCATCTGTACTAGTTGCATAAAATCCTTAGGTGGCGAGGCTATTCCACACCCGGTGTGGATAAGATGAAGAAGTTCCTGACGTGAGGTGGCAGTTGCTTTTTCCACCCATGCTTTGGTAGTTTCCCGATCCGTGGCTATGGTGTCAATCAGCTTGACCCGCTCGCCGACCGATGCTTTTTCCAATTGTTCTAATGTTTTAAAACATAGCAACAAATCGTCTGTGGTGTATTGATCCGATGTTCCGAGAGCAATGAGCTGGCAGCGGGAAAGGATGGTAGGAAGAAGTGTTTGGGCACTCGGCGTCTCTAAGATAATTTGCGCATGCGGCGGCGGTTCTTCCAAAGTTTTTAACAGGGCATTCTGCGCCTCTATCGTCAACAGGTGCGCGTTTTGAATAATACCCGCGGTGTATGGGGAATTGAGCGGGGTAAGTTGCAATCGTTGTTGGAAGGTTCTCACCTCAGAAACGCCGATGCTGGGTTCTTCGGTGGTGAGCATTACTTGATCAAAAGGAGAAGCGTTCCATTCTTCCAATTTTTCATTGATCTCGGCCTGTCTTTCTTCGGGTGAGCCCCCACTAATAAGGAATGCGTGCATACCTTGTATAATCCGACAAATCCGACAAATAAGCAAACCTGCCTGCCGGCAGGCAGGTCCGACAAATTCTATTTGTGGCATTTGTAGTATTTGTAGTATTATGGAACTATGGCTGCCCAAGATATTCTTCAAGTCCTCGTTAGCGATAAGCGCATAACCGCCCAACAGGCAACAGCAATCAATACGGAGTCCTTAAGTAGTGGTCAAAGTCCTGAAGATATTCTCCTCAAAAAGCGTATGGCCTCTGGAGAGGATGTGGCGCAAGCGCGAGCAAAAACTCTGGGTATCCCCTTTGTGACGTTATCTGGCAAAGCCATTTCCCCTAATGTGATTGCGTTTATTCCTGAACCGGTAGCCAGGCGCTATACGCTTATCCCTTTTGGCTTTGATGCGAAAGCAAACGAACTTGCCGTTGCCATGCTGGACCCCTTAGACTTCCAGGTGGTGGAATTTTTGGAGAAAAAATCTGGGAAGGTCATAAAACCCTTCATGGCGATGAAGGAAGATATTATCGGCACTATTGATGATGTATATACACAAAATCTGGGCGCTAATGTTTCGGCAGCTTTGAAAGAAACTGCCCCATCGGAAATTAAAACCTATGAAGCAGGAAAATTAGGACAAGTCATTCGGGAGGCACCGATTGCGGAGATTGTTTCGGCCATTTTGGAACAGGCAATTCGTATTCGCGCATCTGACGTACACATCGAGCCGCAACTTGGCGACACTAGGGTACGCTACCGTGTGGATGGTATTTTGCAAGAACGTTTAGCACTCCCTGCGGGCCTTCGTGAAGCGGTCATATCTCGGATTAAGATTCTCTCCGATATGAAAATCGATGAAAAACGTATCCCGCAAGACGGCCGATTTAATTTTAAAATGGATGCCCAAGAAGTGGATCTTCGCGTGTCGACCCTTCCCACCGTGCATGGAGAAAAAATCGTTATGCGGCTTTTGAAAAAATCCGGTGGTATACCAACACTGCCTGAACTGGGACTGCGCGGCTTGGCTCTCAAAAATTTGGAAAATTCCATCCTTCGGCCCCACGGCATTATTTTGGTCACCGGCCCGACTGGGTCCGGGAAAACGACGACGCTCTATGCCGTTTTGTCCCGTCTCAACACGACGAAGGTCAATATTATGACGCTTGAGGATCCGGTGGAATATCAAATTGCCGGCGTCAATCAGGTGCAGATTAATCCCCAGGCAGGGTTAACCTTTGCCACGGGTCTTCGTTCGTTTCTGCGTCAGGATCCAAACATTATTTTGGTGGGAGAGATTCGTGACCGCGAAACGACAGAATTGGCTGTGCAAGCAGCTCTCACCGGTCATTTGGTGTTTTCTACGTTGCATACCAATAACGCAGCCGGAGCCATACCGCGTCTGTTGGATCTAGGGGCAGAACCATTTTTGATTGTTAGTGCGCTCAATGCGGTCGTGGGACAACGGATTGCGCGAAAAGTTTGTCCGACATGTAAAGAAGAATATACGCCGGAGGAAGCGGTCGTTGATGATATCAAAAAGGTGCTCGGAGACCTTTTGCCGAAAGATAAACCGATTAAACTCTATCGAGGGACCGGTGTGGTGAATGGTCAAGTGTGTCAGACTTGTAACGGCGCAAAATATATGGGAAGAATTGGTGTTTTTGAGGTATTCCCAATATCGGATGCCATTAGTAAACTGATATTAACAAGGGCACCCATGAAAGATATTGAACGGCAAGCAATTAGTGAGGGCATGATTACTATGAAACAGGATGGGTATATGAAGGTGCTCGAAGGAGTTAGCGCACTTGAGGAAGTGCTGAGGGTGGCACAGGATTAGATAATCCGACAAATCCGACAAATAAACAAATCCGATAAATGGTTTTTCATTTGTAGTATTTGTTGAATTGGTAGTATTTGTAGTATTTTGAAAGTATGGATATTCAACAACTTTTCGCAGAAGCAGCCAGGCTGGAAGCATCTGATCTCCATCTCCTTGTGGGATTTGCTCCTATGCTTCGCGTTAGTGGGAAATTGGGTCCCATTGGCGGAACATCACCCCTGAAGCCCGATGAAATTGAAGTGTTAGTAAACGCCGTATTTTCTTCTGAACAGAAAGACCTTTTTTTCACCAACAAAGAGATAGATTTTTCCATAGCAACTGCCGTCGGGAGATTTCGTGCTAACGTGTATTACCAAAAAGGAACGATTGCGGCGGCGTTTCGTTTAATTCCTGACAAAATTCGATCCATCGATGAGTTGAAACTGCCTCCTATTTGCCATGAGTTTGCCAAACTACGACAAGGGTTTATCTTGGTCACTGGACCCACCGGTCACGGAAAATCCACAACGCTTGCTGCCATGATCCAAAGTATTAATCAGAGTCGCGCGGTACATGTCGTTACCATTGAAGATCCGATTGAATACACGTACCCGCCCGGCCTTTCCCTTGTCTCGCAACGCGAGATGCATGCCGACACGCATTCGTGGAATGTGGCCCTTCGCAGTGTGCTGCGGGAAGATCCTGATGTCGTTCTTGTGGGAGAAATGCGGGATTTTGAGACGATTCAAGCGGCACTCACGGTTGCCGAAACCGGACATTTAGTGTTTGCGACCCTTCATACAAATTCTGCAAGTCAGACCATTGACCGGATTGTAGACGTATTTCCGGAAAATCGTCAGGATCAAATTCGACTGCAGCTGTCTGCGGTACTGGAGGGTGTGATCTCCCAGCGTCTGGTTCCTGTTATTTCGGGCGGGCGGATTGTGGTTGCCGAAATTATGACCGGGACTCCTGCCATTCGTACCACGATCCGTGACGGAAAAACCCATCTTTTGGATAACATTATTCAAACATCAGCAGAGCTTGGCATGACGACACTTGAGACTGCCCTTGCTCGCCGCGTCAAGGAAGGTTCGGTGAGCATTGAAGTAGCGACTGCATACTCGCAGCGCCCAGAAGAATTAGGAAAGTTGCTCAAACAAACGCCAATCTAGCATCACGATGTACGTCTAGTATTGTTCGATCCGCCAGTTGGCGGAGAGAACTATTTTAAACTTCTCTCCCGCCAAGCCGGGACCATGTCCCGCCAAGCCGGGACCATGTCCCGCCAAGCCGGGACCATGTCCCGCCAAGCGGGATCGAAGAATAACTGACTGTTGATATGTGAGAATTTTTTATGGCATTTTTTAATTACAAAGCCCGCGACGAAGCGGGAAAATTAGTGACCGGACTGGTGGAAGCGCCCGCCCCGCCCGTTGCCGCTCGCCTTTTGCGTGATAAACACCTATTTGTCGTATCGCTTCACGAAACGAAGCAGCGATTTAACTTATCTGGCGCCCTTACTCGTTTTAAGCGAGTGAGTTTTGGTGATGTGGTCAACTTTACCCGGCAACTGGCAACTATGGTCGTTGCGGGGCTTTCTCTTCCTGATGCTTTGGCAATTTTACGCACGCAAACGACGAATCCTGCATTTGCTAGTACGCTTGCTGATATTGAACACCAGATTATTGGTGGAGGGAACCTCGCTGATGCGTTCTCTCGATATCCCTCTATTTTCCCTCCTATTTATACCGCACTCGTTCGGGCGGGCGAATCATCGGGTACTCTGGATCAGGTGCTGAATCGTCTTGCAGAAACGCTTGAATCACAGCAGGAATTTCAAAGTAAGGTGAAGGGTGCCATGATCTATCCCATTATCATCGTGTTTGGTATGATCGGCGTGATCATGGTTATGATGACGGTGGTCGTTCCCAAACTTACCGATCTATATAAAGATTTTAATATCAGCTTGCCCGCGAGCACGCAAATACTTATTACACTTTCCGGTTTTTTTGTGCGGTTTTGGTGGCTGATGATTATCGGTGCGTTTGGTGGAGCTGCTCTTTTTAAAAAGTGGCGAACTACTGCCATCGGTCAGCTTGCGGTTGACTCGTTTATTTTTCGTCTTCCTCTGTTTGGTGATTTGCAAAAGAAAATTATCTTAGTGGAGTTTACCCGGACTCTTGCTATGCTTATTGCATCGGGCATTCATATCCTCGATGGACTCCGGATTCTCCAGGATTCGTTAGGCAATGTGCTGTTTCGTAATGCCATAGGAGACATTGCAAAAAAAGTAGAGAAAGGGTTTCCGTTGGGAGCCACATTTGCGCAGTATGACGTGTTTCCGCCGATTGTGTCGCAAATGATGAAAGTGGGAGAAGAAACAGGGAAAACAGATGAGACGCTCACGAAATTATCCAAATATTTTGAAACGGAATCCGAACACCTGGTAAAAGGGTTAACGATGGCTATCGAGCCGATCATCATGGTAGTTTTGGGCGTGGGCGTTGGGTTTATTGTCATTTCCGTCATAACGCCGATTTACAATTTGACAAACCAATTCAAGTAGATTTTGGGTACTTGACAAAGTGTTTTTACTATTCTACGCTAGATAGTAGAGAGAGGAAGAATTTATTTATGATCCATCCAACTGCCACTTCGTTACGCAAAGGTTTTACTCTGATTGAACTTCTCATCGTCATTGCACTTCTTGGGGCATTAGCCATTGGGCTATTGGCAACCGTTGACCCCTTTGAACAATTCAAGAAAGGCCGGGATACGTCAACCAGAAACACGACACTCAATTTATACACTGCGGAGCTCCGGTATTATGCGACGAAAGCATTCTTTACATGGCCCACATCATCAACGTTTATAAAAACACTAGACACCATGGGGTCGGATATTACGGCACTTATTAACGCGGGAGAACTCAAAAGCCAATTTATTAACCTTGCGGGAACGGGCAACTTAGCTAAAATATTCATGTCATCGACATCACCGACACAGATAGGCGTCTGTTTTAAACCAGAGTCTAAGTCATTCCAAGTAGATCCAGCAACGATTTTTGCCTCGGATGGTCAGACATCGGCAAGCGTGTGCAAGTCACAAACTGCTGTAGGCGGTACTGACTGCTTCTACTGCGTCCAATAACGGATGATTATTGTTGGCGCGTTGAGCTTTTTATTATTCCTCATTTTTCAAGCTAAGGGTATTTATGGAGGCGATAGCGGTGATCTCGTGACCGCGGCGTTTCAAAAGGGTGTTCCCCATCCGCCAGGGTATCCTTTGTACACATTTTTGGGTTTTTTGCTCACCAAATTGCCAGTTTTTACCGTGGCTTGGCGTGTGGGACTTTTATCCTCTTTTCCCCACGCACTTGTCGTGATACTGGTGTACCTTACTGTTTTGCGATTGACGAAACAACGGTTGGTGGCGTTGTTTAGCGCGGTTTTTTTGACAGGAAATTATCTTTTTTTTCTCTATAGCGTCACACCAGAGGTATTTGCGCTTTTTGATTTTTTTATTGTTCTTCTTACGTATTTACTTATTAAGTGGCAGCAAACGAAACAATTCAAATATCTTTACTGGATAAGTTTCGTTTTTGGTTTGAGCCTTGCGCATCATCACATCATATTGTTTTTTGTTCCAGCAATCGTCTACTGGTGCTGGGTGGAAAGATCACACCTTAGAGGTGTGCGCCTATTCACACCTCTGGTATATTTTTTTATCGGACTGCTCCCATACCTCTATATTCCCATCGCTGCTCGGGGAAACGCGATGGTAAACTGGGATGGTGCTGTAGATTTCGCCGGATTTATTCGACTCGTGACGCGTGCGGACTATGGCACATTTGTTTCTGGGGGATTTTACGGAGCGCATCTGGTAGAACGACTCCTTCAAGTGCAAGCGTATGGCCAACTTCTTCTTTTTGATTTGACGTGGGTCGGCATTATTTCAGGACTCATTGGATTATTTTGGTTGTGGAGAGAGCAGAGAAAACTCTTTATCTTTTTTCTTCTTGCCCTGTTTTTTTTGGGGCCGGGATTTTTCTTCTACGCGAGTTTTCCTTTATTTAACCGATTCAATTTAGGCACGTATGAACGATTTTTACTGCCTTCATACGTTTTTTTCTCTGTGCTTATCGGTCTAGGAATTTTTCAGGTGGCCACGTGGCTTGATGCGTATATGAAGAAACGTTCGTTGATCTGGGAGATGTTTGGAAAAAATGCATTGATCCTGGTGCTTTTTTTCTATCCTTTGAGCATCATGGGAATGACGATTTGGAGATTTATTGGCCTTCCCGCCGATCGGACTGCGGACAATTTAGGCTACGACATAGTGAACAGTGTGCCGCAAGGAAGTATTGTTCTGGTGAGCCGCGATACGCCACTCTTTACTGCTCAATATGTACGCTACGCGTTGAGATTTCGACCAGATGTCGTTCTTTTGCATGCAAATAAATTATCTTTGTCTGATTATCCTCCCATTATTGCGCGCAGTTTTCCTTCACTGACTATTCCTCAAAAGACAGGTGCTTCGCTTCCTTCTGCATTTATCAAAGCCAACGCCGGCCGATTCCCCATATTCACCAATACGCTTTTCCCTGTCGATAAAAGCTGGTTTTGGGTGCCGTACGGACTTCTCTATCAGTTGACGCCAGAAGCATCTCTCCCATCGATGGATGCATTCTACCGTCAAAATCGTGCGATTTGGGATGGCTTTCATGATCCAACCAAAGGAATAGTAGCGCGATACAACCACTTGATGCTTTCTGATGTCCGCGATGTGTATGCAAGCGCTCGGATTGAATTTGGCAAAACATTGCTTAAGGCAGGAAAGATTGAGTGGGCCCGTGAGGAATTATCGGCAGCTATCGCCTACGGCGGGGACACCCAAGTATCGGATGCATATACTCTGATCGGATTATCAGAGCTTTTTGCACATCATTGCCAAGAAGCTCTGGAAGCGTTCAACAAGGCTCGTCAAACAAGTATCGTTGCCGACAAAGCATTGCGTCTATATGAAGGGGTTACGTATCGTGATTGCGCTGGCGATCCAACAAAGGCGCAGAAGCTTTTGGACGAGTACGAGCGGTTGCGAAAGAAAGAAGAAATCCCACTCCAATGAAAAAAACTGTCGAAAGACCTATGAAAGCGCCAATGCGCAGACTTTGTGGTGTAAATTTGAATACAACCGTGTGATCGCCTGGACTGACGATGACACCGCGCTGTCGTATGTTCACTGGGAATACGTCGGTTGGTTTTCCATCAATAAATGCTTTCCAACCCGGATAAAACGTATCGGCAAGAACTAAGAGTGCACGGGATGGATTTTTCGTCACCGCAAGCGTTATATTCGTATCCGATTCATTGACGATTGCGACCATTCCATCGTCTTGTTGTTCCGTCATCCCGTGTTGCACGGGATCCCCCGTGGATTCTGGCTGCTCTACGAGAATGCTTTTGCCAGGAATAAATGTTTTTTCTTGGATTTTTCGTACCGCTTCTTCAAACGTTTGGGCAACGACGGTGTCGCGTGCCAGATACACTCGAGGAACACTTTTTTCATTGGTATACACGCGAATCGTTATGCCGCCGTCGGCGATGGATCCAGTAGCCGTCAACCCTTCTTGTGTCAGAGGAACCGCGCTGACGATTTGTTGCACAGAAAACATATCGAGAAATTTTTTTGTCTGGGCACTGACGGTTGCTTGATTATTTTCTATTGGTATCAATTGACTTAGTAATGTGTCAACGAGCGCTTGTCTTCTCAAAAACCGTCCGGCGTAGACTTGGGCGGACGGGATGTTCCACAAAAGATTGCTATCGGGAGCAAGCGTACTCCGAAGGGCCTCATACGGGCGCATATTTTGCCATCCTTTTGTGAGAAAGGTCTGATTATGGGTAAACTCACTGCCGATGGTATACACATTCTTGTTTGGCATCAAAAATTTGGTGATGGCGGGAGCAGCAAACCAGTTCTTGGCAGGTTGGATGGCGTGATAGCCTTCCCAGGTTTTCATCAAAAAAAATACATGGAATCCGATAATCAATATAAGGGCGACCCTTGTAAGACCTCGTCTTGTAAGAAGTTGCATACCCATTGAAGAGAGGATAATGAGCGAGATGACAAATACCCACAAAAATCGAGATGGGACGCGGAACAAGTTGAAAGGCCACATCGAATACACAATATACAGCGGCGAATGACTGCCAAGCATGAGGAAAAGAGAGATAAAAAGAGCTGCAAGAAAAAATGTTGTCATCCTGGCTTGTCCAGGATCTTGTGGGGATTCTGGACTGCTCCGCCAGCTGGCCCCGATGCGATCGGGGCTGGCGGATTGCCAGAATGACGATATGAAATATGCGACGAGAGAGATCAGTGGCAGGATGCCGATAAAGCCGGTATTTTCCCAAAAAATACTGCCGTCAAATGCGCTAAACGGCGGATAGGTGCCAAACTTCGGGTTTCCTAAACGAAATGGGTCAATGAAGGTAACGAGATGTTTGAGGGGGTAGGAAAAATAGGTTGCATCTTGCGGCGAAAATCCTCCGCGGGCGGTAGAGTTTTGTAAAAATTCAAGCGAAGGGAGCAGTTGTACGCTCGAAAGTCCGATAGCAAGTGCAACAGCAATAAAAAAACGCATCATGGTGGCCAATAAAGTCGAAATATTCTTCGAGTGATTAGCGAGAAGCCGTGCCTGCCGGCAGGTAGGTTTAAAATAGTTCTCGTCCCGCTTGGCGGGACTCGAACAATAGAGAAAGTACCCTGATGCAAAAAGCACGGTAATAACGCTTGCCTGAGGAAATCCTGCAAAGATTTGCTGACTGACCACCAGTGCGAGAACACTCACCCACCGCCACGATTTTTTTTGGGCAAGAAGATGCGTGGCGATCATTACCCACGGCAGAAGGCTAAACCCCTGGAGTAATGTAATGTGCGTTAGCTGTGACATTACCGGTCCAGAGAATGCCATCGTCAGTCCTCCGAACAATGACGGCAACGGAGAAAGATTGAGAATCCGTAGCCACACATACATCCCCCACCCAATAGTGATAACGACAAACATGAGGCTTAGGTTGTACGCAGTTACCGGATCAAAAAATTTATACAGGATAAGATTGGGGAGAAAAAATGTGCCGGTTTGTCCTTCGGCAAATATCGGAAATCCTCCGCCGAGTTTTGAAGACCACAATGGTAGTTCATTTTTTTTAAGGCTTTGACTCAAAAAATACTTGGTAGGAAAACTAAAGTGCCAGGCGTCGCTTCTGCCGAAGTCAGGGGTAACTAAAAGCTGCGGCACCGGAAAAAAGAATCGCCAAAAAAAGAATGCAGCACAGATAGTAATAAAGAAAAAAGAGAGACAGTCTGGGAAATAGCGCTTCATGATGGTAAGTGTACTGGAGTTTCCTCGTATTTGGCAATTGACAAAAATAATACTATAGACTATAGTCTCATAGGTTTTGCACATTGATATATTCATTGTTCTTGACGCAAAACGGTTGTATCATTTCGTTCGTTGGTAGACGCAAAGGAGGCTTTCTATGCGTCGCAAGTCTTTTACTCTCATCGGGGTGATCATGAGTATTTTCGTGATTACCATCACAAGCGTTATGCCGTCACCAGTCAAGGCGGTAGCCAGTGGACCATGGTGTACAGGTCGTGACCAATGTCCAGCGGGTTGGACATACACATACCCGGCGGTTTCTAGCTGTGGGACTTCTCTGGGTCTGTGTAGCCAGCCACTAGTGCAGTCAGTGTTGCCGGGAAGTTCTGCAGGGCTGCTGCCGCTCATTGGAAGTCAGTGTTTCAGTCAAGACTCCTCCTTTACCAATGTCTCTTCTATAGACGTTGGGGATTTTCTGGGGGACGGGAAGTACAAATGGCTGGAGCACGGCGCAAACCGGAATCCCGCATTCATCAATGCGGTGCTGAAGTTAGGAGGCGAACAGGCCTTCTTCGGGTATCCCGCTCGCTTTGGCGATGCATACACTGGGGAGACTCATTGGGTTCTTGTTTTGAACAAATCCAGTGGTCTTCCAAACTACATTTCGGAGTCCGATGCCGGCGGGAAGGCCTTGCTCATGGCATGGACAAACTGGCATTGGTGGAACCAAAACACGGACGCCAATGGCCAACATCTGGGAAATCATCCGTGTAGTGCCATCGGGATACCGAAAGCCCAATGGGATCAACTCATCAGAGATGCTGCTCACAAGTGATTTCGAGAGCTTGCCCCCCTTCAACGTAGCATCTACACTCATACCTACCTGCTCGGTATGCAGTACATAGATGTAATTGCAGATAGCCTTTGTTTTCTCCTTGATACAAGGAATCCAGGAAACAGAGGCTTTTTTATTAGGGGTTGGTTCCTACCTCCACCCCAACCATGGGTAACGCATTACCGTCAAACATGCTTGACGTGAGATAGGTACCTGGTACCACTCCTGGTAAAAAGAAGGAAATCTGTACTACGCCTCTACCCCTTTTTGTATAAACTGCTGAATGAGGTTTTGATATGGCACCTGTGACTTACTGGCTTTCGCTTTTACTTTCAGTAATAATTGTTCAGGAAGACGGATAGAAATTAAACGTTTGGTACGTTTAAGACTTGGAAAAACTACACCTCTTTTGAAATCAGATGGTTCAAAATATTCTGATAAATCAAGGTGTGCCCAATACTCGGATTCTTCCGCTTCACTTTTGAACTTTGGAACGACGAGCTTTTTTTTCATATAATCCTACCTCCTTTCTATTTATATCGCGAGAAGAAACTACACGAATTTTATTTCCTTTTCTTGTAAAGATTTGATAGAGTATTCTGTCTTTCTCTGTTTTACCAATGATAAGAAAACGTTTCTCGACAACAGAATGTTCTACGTCTTTATTCAGTATATTATTTATATCAAAAAAAACTTCTTCCGTTTCTTCTGGAGCTACATCATGTCGCGCAATGTGCGCTATATTTGCCTCATCCCATTCAAATCCAACAACTCCCTCCAATACGTCGATCTTCATATATACAAATAATGTATATACATTTTATTAGTAATACAATAGATAGTCAATCTATCAATTTCGTGCTTCAGAAGGGAGTGTCTTTCAAGGTAAATTATGGAGGTTGAACCGTTACC
>Ga0209515_10008887_pt1 | contig 11584 bp, 9 predicted proteins | sample Subgroupgradi54m_FD_187454 | JGI IMG/M metagenome (GOLD analysis project Ga0209515, IMG submission 187454) | Subsurface groundwater microbial communities from S. Glens Falls, New York, USA - GMW60B uncontaminated upgradient, 5.4 m (SPAdes)... ... | reverse complement strand
GAAATCAATTCAACAAGTTACAGATGATTTAAAAGACAAATGGACAATAACTTTAAAAGACGAAATATCGGGTAATTCTTTAAAAATTCTTGTTAATAACAAACCGCACTAATTGGGAAACTCAGGAAGAATACTTCCAGCTGTAAAAGATACGTTTGTTAGGAAACTTAAAATAACTAAAAACGAAAAAGAAGCTGGTCTTTGGCTACGCGAACTTGGAGATAAAAAGATAAAAAATTTTTTTAGAAAATATAAACTTCCTCTAAAAACTCAGGTTTTTTATATTAATGAGGTAAAAAATGTTAAGGGTTTTATCGAAAAAAATCTTGCAAAAAATAATGATATTATGGTTAATTATTGGCTAAAACCTTTCTACAAAGACAAAGACAACGGGCATTTCTCTCTTATTTCCGCTATCAATGGGTCAAAGATTACTCTTTGTGATCCGGCAATAACCCACAAAGCTTTCTGGGAAGCGGACATAGATAAGTTAGCTACGTCAATGGGGAAAAAATTTGATGGAAATTTTAGAGGCTTCGTTGTCTTTACCATCTAAAATGGGCGAAGGCGCGGTTGGCGTCTGCCATTCTTTGCATTCCATCTTTCTTTCTAATCGCCTCTCCCTTATTTTCCCAAGCATCCAAAAATTCCGCAGCTAATTTCTGCGAAAAAGTATGAAATTCTTTGCTGGATCTGGCCGTTGCAGCTTGAATAATCCATCGAGTTGCCAAAGATGTTCTTCGATCTCCCCGTACCTCAATTGGAATTTGATAAGAAGCTCCACCGACTCTTCTTGCCTTAACTTCCTGCCTGGGCTCTACATTAGAGACAGCTTTTTCAAAAACTTCAAGAGGATCCTTTCCTTGCTTTTTCAAAAGCTCAAATGAATCATAAAAAATACGCTGAGCAACAGTTTTTTTACCGTCCCTCATTAAATTATTTATAAATTTAGTGACAAGACGGCTTTTATAAATTTTATCCGGTTGGGTTTCTCTTAAATTGGCTTTTTTGTGTCGCATAATTATAATTGTTAAGCTGAAGCTTCCGGCGTGGTAGCGGGCGCAGAAGTTTCTGGCGTTGGTGTTCCCGCGACTACGCGAGGTGCTAAACTTGCTCCTCCCTTTTTCGTTCCGTATTTACTTCGGGAAGATTTTCGCCCGTCGACTCCCATTAAATCAAATTTGCCTCTTACTATATGGTACTTGACTCCCGGTAAATCTTTTACTCTTCCGCCTCGGACGAGTACTATTCCGTGCTCGGATAGTGAATGACCTACTCCCTGAATATAAGCTGTTACTTCCATTTTGTTAGATAATTTTACTCTTGCAACCTTTCTAAGAGCTGAGTTTGGTTTTTTGGGAGTCATTGTTTTAACCAGCGTAACAACTCCCCGCTTTTGAGAAGCTGGTATATTTTTGTAAACCTGATCTTTTGCATTAAAAAGTCTACGCAGTGCTGTCGATCTTTTTTTCTTTTCTTTTTTCGTTCTACCGTGTCTTGCAAGTTGTGATAAAGTTGGCATAAGTTTTGGTATTATATCTTATTTAGAGTAGGTTCTTCAACCCCGATTCGATCGGGGTCAACTGTCATTATTTGTTCTGGAGTTTCTTTAATCTGATCGGATGCAACAGGAATAAGTCTTCCGATAATAACATTTTCTTTTAACCCTATGAGCTTATCTTCCTGTCCCTGAAGAACTGCTTCTGTTAAAACCTTTGTAGTCTCCTGAAAGGATGCGGCAGAAAGCCATGAATCGGAGAATAAAGAGGACTTCGTAATTCCCAAAAGAATCTGCCTGGCTGTTGCCGGCTCGCCTCCCTGTGATAATATTTCTGCGTTAATTTCTTCAAATTTAACTTTTGTAATAAAGTCTCCCGGAATAAGAGCAGTATCTCCGACTGTTTCTATAACAACCTTATCCGACATTTTTCGCAAAATTACTTCGAAATGTTTATCGTTTATTGCAATTCCTTGTGATTCATAAACCCGCTGAGCCTCTGTAATAATATAACGCTGTGCCTCAACATTTCCTTTTACCTTAAGAATATCTTTTGGATCAAGGTATCCTTGGGCAAGTTGTGTTCCTGCCGAAATCGTATCGCCGTCTTTTACAGCAACTTCGGAAGCCAGCGGAACAAAATATTCTCTCTCTTCCGGCGGTTTTACCCTTGCATTTCTTACTTTTACAACATAACCGTCTTCTGTTTTTTCTATATTTACTTTTCCCCAGATATCAGACATCGGAGCCAAGTTTTTGGGAGTTCTCATTTCAAATAATTCTTCTACTCTTGGCAAACCTTGGGTAACATCAGCCATAACAACTCCTCCAAAGTGTCTTACTCTCATTGTTAACTGGGTTCCCGGCTCTCCGATTGATTGCGCTGCAACTACACCAACCGGAACTCCAACGTTTACTTTTCTTTTTGTCGAGAAGTCCCAGCCATAACAAGTTGCACAAATTCCGTATTCTAATCTGCAGGTTAAAGCAGACCTGACATTTGCTTCTTCAACTTCATTTTCTATAAGAAGCTCAAGCTTTTCTCCGTCTATTTCTTGTCCCCCTTTTATTATCGGTTTTTTGCTCTTTTTAGATACTATATTTGATGCGGCAGTTCGTCCCAGAATTCTGTCAAAGAATGTTGTTATTCTGTCCGGCTCATCTTTTACAATCAAGATTCCTTCTTTTGTCCCACAATCCTCGCCTCTTATAATTACATCGTGAGATACATCAACGAGTCTTCTTGTAAGATAACCGGCGTTTGCAGTCTTTAAAGCCGAGTCGGTTAATCCCTTTCGTGAACCACGAGCCGATGCAACGTATTCAAAGATAGAAAGCCCTTCCCTAAAGTTTGATTTAATTGGAAGTTCTACAATTTTTCCAAGAGGATCAAGGATTAACCCCCTCATTGCCGAAAGTTGTTTTACCTGTTCTTTCCCTGCCCTTGCCCCCTCCGAGTCTATAATAACTTTTATTGGATTCTCAGGCTTTAAAATTGACCAGGTCTTGTCCGCCAGATCATCTGTTACCTTAAGCCAAATTTCATTCTCAAGTCTTTTTCTTTCTTCATTTGTTATAAGACCCTGCTGATATTCCTCCTCAGTTTCTGTTATTTTTTTCTCAGCCGCCTCAATAAGATTTTCCTTGCCCTCAACCATTTCATTGTCAAAAACAGAAACTGAAATTCCCGAAATTGTTGCTCCGTAAAATCCTAAAGTTTTAATGTTATCGATAATCTTCTCGACCTCTTCGGCTGTTGAGTTTGAGATTGCATGAGTAATTATTTTTTTAATTCCCGATGCCTTAACCGCCTCATTGATGAATCTTAAAGACTCTGGAATTTGTTCATTAAATAGTATTCTTCCAATTGTAGTTTCTATTATTTTATTATCGACTCTTACTTTAATCGGTCCTCTGAATTTTATTTTAGAAAGAGAATGGGCAAGAATTGCTTCCTCCCTGCCTTCAAAAACCGACTCATCTTCCTTTCTTAAAGTCTCATCTAAACTTGTTAAGTAGAAGACTCCGACTGCCATTTCTTTATTTGGAAGTGTAATAGGGCTTCCATCTGCCGGCTTAAGTAAATTGTGACGCGGCATCATAAGATTTACAGCCTCCTCCTTTGCCATATTAGACAATGGAATATGTACTGCCATTTGATCCCCATCGAAATCCGCATTGTAACCTGCGCAAACGCATGGATGAAGGCTTATAGCAGAACCCTCAATTAAGACCGGGTAGAAAGACTGAATTCCAAGCTTATGGAGTGTTGGGGCACGGTTTAATAAAACCGGATGATTTTTTGTAATCTCTTCTAAAATATCAAAAACCTCTGGCGGCCTTTTTTCTATAAATCTTTTTGCGGATTTAATGTTTGGAGCATAACCTCTTATTATTACTTCTCTTAGAACAAATGGCTTAAACATTTCAAGCGCCATTTCCTTTGGAAGACCGCACTGGGAAAGATCAAGCTGAGGACCCACAACAATGACCGATCTTCCTGAGTAATCTACTCTTTTCCCCAAAAGATTTTGTCTAAATCTTCCCTGTTTTCCCCTAAGCATGTCCGATAAGGACCTAAGAGGAGAAGAGATAACCTGAGTTGTCCTTTGAGATACATCAATTAATGCGTCGACTGATTCCTGGAGCATTCTTTTTTCGTTTCTAAGAATTATTTCAGGAGCCCCTAAAGATATTAAGTGTCTTAATCTATTGTTTCTGTTGATTACTCTTCTGTATAAATCGTTGAGATCAGATGTTGCAAATCTTCCTCCTGCAAGCTGAACCATTGGGCGTAAATCCGGAGGAAGAACAGGCAAAACCGTAATAATCATAGAGGATGGAGAAACACCTGCCTTTCGCATTGATTCAATCAATCGCAGTCTTTTGATAAGCTTTAAGTATCTTTGTCCCTTGGATTTTTCTGCTTCGCTTCTTAGTTTTATAATCAAGGCCGATAAATCGATTTTGTTTAGAAGTTCTAAAATTCCCTCTGCTCCTGTTCGCATTGTAAAGAAAACCGGGATATCGTATTCTAGGATTTTAAAATATTCATCTTCCGAAAGCACTGTCCCAATTCTTAGATTTTTAAGAAGGCGGGACAAAGCTTCGTAAATTTCATCAAGTTTTTTTTCTTCTTCAATTAATCTTTCAGAAAGTGCAGCTATTTTCTGCCTTTCTGTTAAATCAAGCTCCTGATAAACAAGGTCCTTTTGCTCTTTTTTAAGTTTTCCCGCTTTCACTTCCTGTTTTTTCTCTTTTGTTTCCTTCTCTATACCCTTTTGCCCTAGAACTATCTCTTCTCTTTGCTGTTTCTTTCTTCCCTCGATATTTTTAAGGAACAGAGCAAGAGCTTCTTTCTTTTTATCTTCATCCACATCTACAACCAAAAAGGATGCGTAATAGATAACGGACTCAAGACTTCTTTGGGACATATCCAAAATTAAAGAAAGAGGGGAGGTTGAGCCTTTAAAGAACCAGACATGAGAAACAGGAGAAGAAAGATTTATATGCCCCATCCTCTCTCTTCTAACTCTTGATGTTGTTACCTCTACTCCGCATTTATCACAAATAACGCCTCTATGCCTTATCCTTTTGTATTTTCCGCAATAACATTCCCAGTCTTTTGTAGGACCGAAGATTCTTTCATCAAAAAGCCCATCTTTCTCTGGCCTTAAAGTTCTATAGTTAATTGTTTCAGGTTTTGTTACCTCTCCATAAGACCAGGAAAGAATATCTTCTTTATTAGCAAGAACGATTTTTAAAGACTTGAAGTCCAAAATTGTTATGTCTTTCATTTTCTTATCGTTTCTATTCATTTACTGCTTGCCTTCCTTGTCCTTCAACAGACAACGCGCCTGCCTCTTCTGTCTTACTAACTACTAATTCCTCTCCGCTTCCGGTTCTTTCTGCATTTCTTTTGCTTTTTCTTCTGTTTTTTCCTCGATTGGCTTCACTTCTTCTATAACCTCGGGAAGCGCGGTGTTAACAGATTGAGGCGTATCAATAGTCGCACCTTGTGCTATAACATTTACTCCCAAAGCCGCGAGCTCTTTTATTAAAACTCTGAATGACTCGGGAACTTTTGGAGTCGGTATATCTGTTCCTTTAACAATTGCCTCAAATGCCTTAGCTCTTCCAATAACATCATCGGATTTTATAGTCAACATTTCCTGCAAGATATGCCTTGCCCTATGCGCTTCAAGCGCCCAAACTTCCATTTCTCCTAAGCGCTGTCCTCCCATCTGAGCCTTTCCTCCGAGCGGCTGCTGAGTAACCAAAGAGTATGGACCCGTAGATCTTGCATGCGTCTTGTCCTCAACCATATGGATAAGTTTCATAATATACTCGATTCCCACAACAACGGGATTTTCATATGACTCTCCTGTTCTGCCATCGTATAAAACTGTCTTTCCCGATTCGGGAAGTTTTGCCATTTTAAGAAAAGCTACGATTCTATCCTCTCCAACTTCCTCAAATACTGGAACTGAAACTTTTGTATTAAGTTTTTTTGCTGCCCAGCCAAGATGTGCTTCCAAAAGCTGTCCTAAATTCATACGGGCCAAAACACTAATGGGGGAAATAATGATATCAACCGGTGTTCCATCCGAAAGGTATGGCATATCTTCGGAAGGCAAGATTCGGGAAATTACTCCTTTATTTCCGTGTCTTCCTGCAAGTTTATCTCCAACAGTAACGTGTCTGAATTGTGCTACTTCTACAATTATTTTTTTAACAGTACCGGGTTCAAGCTCGTCTCCTTTTTTTCTGTCTAGAATTTGAACATTAATAACTGTACCTCTTTCTCCATTAGGAACTCTTAAGGAAGTGTCTCTTACCTCTCTTGCCTGTTCTCCAAAAATTGCCCGAAGGAGTCTTTCTTCTGCTGTTAACTCAGTTTCCCCTTTTGGCGCTATCTTTCCAACAAGTATATCTCCTGGCCCCACTTCACTTCCTATAACAACAACTCCTTCTTCATCAAGATTTGCTAAATCTTCTTCTGAGACATTTGGTATGTCCCGGGTTGTTTCCTCGACCCCCAATTTTGTATCAACAACTACCGCTTCATATTTTTCTATATGAATGGAGGAAAAAATATCGTCTTTAACAAGTCTGTCAGAAATAACAATTGCATCTTCATAGCCTAGGCCATCTAAGGAGGCGTAAGCGATGATTAGATTTTTTCCAAGAGCGAGTTCTCCGTTATCCGATGCAGGACCGTCAACGATTAAGTCTCCTTTTTTGACTTTTTGTCCGGGAATAACCATTGTTCTTTGAGTGTAAGAAGTTGCCTGTGAACTTCTCTTAAAAGAAACTATTTTGTAAACTGCTTCTTCTTTTCCCTTATTTGCTTTTAAAGTGACTTTGTTTGCATCGGCATATGTAACTCTTCCATCAAAAGGAGCGCTAACAACTCTTCCCATAACTTCTGCAATATTTTTTTCCATTCCTGTCCCAACTACTGGGCTTTCCAGATTTACGAGAGGCACTGCCTGACACTGCATGTGAGTTCCCATTAAAGCTCTGTTTGCCTCGTCATGTGACACAAACGGAATAAGAGAGGCAGCCGATCCAACAACCTGACGGGGTACAACATCTACGTATTCCATTTTCTCTTTTTCGGTTTCTATAAACTCCCCTTTGTATCTTGCAGGAACACGATCCTCTTCTATTGTTCCGTCTTTTAAGATTATTCCCGCATGGGTTATATAGTGATTTTGTTCATCATCGGCTGTTAAATAAACTATTTCATCTGTTGCTTTTGTCATAGTTTTTTTTCCTCTTTTTCGATGCACAATTTTTCTGTAAGGCGTTTCTAAAAATCCAAATTCGTTAACCTTTGCGTAAAGCGCAATATAAGTGACAAGACCAATATTCGGGCCTTCGGGACTTCTAATAGGGCAAACTCTTCCGTATTGAGAACTATTGATATCACGAATTGAGAACGCCGCCCTCTCTCGAGAAATTCCTCCTGTTCCCATAACAGTTAGACGATTTAAATTATCTATTTCGGAAAGCGGATTGGTCTGATCCAAAATTGTGGAAAGCTGAGATGTCCTAAAAAATTCGTTGATCGATGCCATGATTGGTCTTGCATTTATTAAAGATCCAATAGAAACCGGAACATCGGGTTGAATAAGGCTCATTCTTTCTTTAATGCTTCGCTCAAGTCTTAGTATCCCAACCCTAAATGCATTGGTTGCAACAAGCTCTCCAACTCGTCTGACACGTCTGTTTGCAAGACTATCGATATCATCAACTCCGTTTTTTCCGGCAGCAAGCTCTATTAAGAAACTTATTGTTGCGATTATGTCATCTACGCTCAGAACTCGTTCATTTGATTCTTTAAAACCGAGCGTATCTTTAAGTTTTTTATTCATTTTATATCTTCCGACTTTTCCCAAGTCATAGCGTCTAACGTTGAAGAACATCCCAAAAAAACTTTCTTTTATTTTATCTATTACGATTGGCTCTCCGGGATGCATTTTTCTAAAAATCTCTGTTAATGCTTTCTGTGAATCGGGCGTTTCGTCTTTCTTCAGGGTGTTATTTATAAAGGAAGTTTTTCCATCTGTCTCTAATTCTTTAAACTTTTCTCTTATCTGCTCGTTTGAGGAGATTCCCAGAGCCCTAAGAAATGTGCTTGCTAAAAACTTTCTTCTTCTGTCTATTCTGACTGTTATCGTTTCGTGTCTTGTTGTAGAAAATTCAAGCCACGAACCGTGAACAGGTCTTATTTCGGCAGTATATATTTTTTTACCCGTAATATTATCTTGGGTAACCGTAAAGTAGGCACCTGGAGATCTAACAAGCTGATTAACAATGGTTCTTTCAACTCCGTTTATTACAAAAGTTCCTCTTTCTGTCATTTGGGGAATATCTCCTAAGAATACTTCATGTTTTATAGTTTTATCGGTTTTTTTATTAAGAAGAACCGCTTCAACATACAGTGGAGCATCGTATGTTAAACCCTTGCTCATTGCTACATCTGCAGAATTTGCAGGTTTTCCTATGCGGTAATCTTTAAAAATTAATGTCCAGTTTTTTTCTGTAAAATCATCGATTGGGGAAATTTCCTTTAAAATCTCCTCGATTCCCTGTTCGAGAAACCATCTGTATGATTCTTTTTGAACGGCTAAAAGATCTAGTTTAGGCAGAAACTTGTAGTCATTACCCCAGTTTTCGCGTGTGTTATTTTTTATACTTTTCTTATCGGCTCTAGGCATCTGATAAATTCCTGTCTGATAAATTCCTGAAGAATTCTCCTATCTAACAAAAAAAATACACAAGGTGTAACACCTTTTCAAAGTAATTTTTTGGCGTATTAATCTTATAACACAGCGCCTTTGAGCATGTCAAGCCCCAATAATAAATAATTGCCTATGATAGAATTAAAATAATGATAATAAGACCGGCTCTTAAAAGGGATCTTATAGAATGTGGAAAATTAGGAGATATACCTGAGTTTGAATTACCTGGCGGGGGGCATATTGATAAGAAGTTTATGGAGAATTATCTAGACAAGAATTTCTTTCTTGTTGCCCAGGAAAATTCAAAAATAATAGGATACATAGTTGGAGAGCCTTTAAAGGGAGGCGGGGTTATTGTTTGGTATATGACAATAAAAAAAGGGAATCAAGGAAAGGGTTTTGGAAAAAAATTACTTACTGAGTTTGAAAAAAGATGCAGACAAAACGGCAGAAACTATATAGAACTTTATGGACCCCTCTCCAATAAAAAAACTTTAAGATTTTATGAAAAAATGAAATATGTAAGGGGGAGGACATTCTTTGAATTTGTTAAAGAATTTAAATAATGAAATATGGCAAAAAATTAAAAGAAAAGGCGCAAAAAATAGTAAAAGAACTTAAGAAACTTTTTCCTGTTTCAAAAACTGCCTTGTCTTATTTATCCCCTTGGGAGCTTACTGTTGCTGTTATTCTTTCGGCTCGAAATACCGATAAAAAGGTCAATGAGGTAACAAAAGATCTATTTAAGAAATACAAAAATATTGAAGATTATAGAAATGCTGATATAAAAGATTTGGAAAAAGACCTTTCGAAGTTGGGACTCTTTAGACAAAAAGCAAAGTTTTTAAAAAAATCTGCCGAAATAATAACGGGCAGATATGATGGTAAAATTCCAAAAACCATGAGCGAGCTTATTTCTCTTCCCGGAGTCGGGCGAAAAACAGCAAATATAATTTTGGGAAACGTTTACGGAATAGTTGAGGGAATTGCGGTTGATACGCATGTTACAAGACTTTCTAGACTTTTCGGATTGACCAGAAACTCCGATCCCAACAAAATTGAAAAAGATTTAATGGAAATTCTACCGCAAGAAGAATGGTTTGATTTTACAAACAGAATGATTGATTACGGAAGATTATATTGCCCTGCCCACTGCAAACACATTGATTGTCCTCTGAGAAAATATATTGAAAAATAACTATTCTTCTATTATCGAAAAAGCAATTTGTCTGGTTCTCGGACCATTTAATTCAATAAGGATTATCCTTTGCCAAGTTCCCAAAGACAAAGTCTGATTTTCAAAAATTAAAGACAATGATGTTCCGATAATTGATGAGAGAATATGATCGGGTGTATGAGATGGGTCATGCGGGTGACGATATGAAATCTTAGGAAGCATTTTTCGAAGAGACTCTAAAATATCTTCATCAGTTCCGGGATCTAAATCGGCAGTAGTCAGAGAGCATGTTGTATGAAGAACAGCTAGAATGATTGATCCGTTTTTCTTGTCGGACTTTTGTAATACCTGATTAATTTTATCGGTTATATCAACTATCTGGTCTTTACTATCAGTCTCTATTTTAAAAGTCATGCCGATATAGATTGGATTCTTCGCAAAGCTTTTTCTTTATCAAGAGTACTAATTTTTGATCTTTTAACTGCTCTTTCCATAATATTAATAGTCTGATCATAAGTTTCTGTATCCACAGGATATGGAATTGAATCTTTTCCTCCATGAGCAAAACTGTATCTTGCCGGATCCTCGTAAGACGGGTCTGCGCCGTAAATAATTTCAGAAACTAAAGAAAGTGCTCTTATTGTTTTGGGTCCTACTCCTTCAATTGATAAAAGGCTTTCATAATCTTGAGGTTTTTCATATGTTACTCTTTGCAAAATTCTTTCAAGGTATTTGCTTTTCGTAAAATCCTCATGCACCACGGGATGAGTTGTGAAATGCGGATCGGCAAGTTCTAAAAGCGTTTCCTGAACATTCCCTCTTTTGAAGGAAACCATCTTTGAATAAGAAGAGAAATGACTTCTTAGAAGCTCTATGTCTTTCATAAGAGTGTTATAGCCCGAGGAGACAAGCTCTTTTGATAACTCTCTATTTTTCCGACTTTTTTTATCAACCAGATTTAAAACATTTGTCTTAAAAACTTGAGACGCAATTCCCGCATGCGGCTCTTCTACAAAACTGAAATCCTCATCTAAATCTTCATACCAATGGTATCTTCGGGCTGTCGAGTTTGCCGTATTCATACCTTGCTGAACAACTGCCCAACTATCCAAGATGGGAGCTGAATTTCCATTCTTCTTAACCGAGAAAAAGAAGGCATGATGATAAATTTGGTATCCGTCCTGCACCAAACTTGAATCTACCTTGGCGGCCATTTTGGAGCTATACGACAAATCCCTGACTTTTCCTTCTTCTAAATTTAATCTTTGACCCCAATCCAAAATTTCCGAAGGAGTTTTACGAGATGTTTTTCCTTTTCCTCCGCAAATAAAAACACCAAGGTCTTTTTCTTCTCCCCTAATTGCTTCTTTTAAAGCTGCAGTTAAAATTGTTGTAAGACCTGAAGCATTCCAGTCAAAAGCCAAAACAGTACCAAGTGATTGAAACCAAACCGGATCGGAAATTCTTTTTACAAATTCCGATGCACCATACTCGTCAACAAGAACCCTAACCATCTCTCTTCCCAGCTCGACCATTCTTTTAAAAAGCCACGGAGGACAATGACCGGTGTCAAGAGTGAAAGTGGCAATACCTCTTTTCATAAACAAACTTTATTTGTATTTCTCAAAATCAAGGGCGAGAGAGTTTATGCAGTACCTT
>Ga0209515_10008886_pt1 | contig 11584 bp, 8 predicted proteins | sample Subgroupgradi54m_FD_187454 | JGI IMG/M metagenome (GOLD analysis project Ga0209515, IMG submission 187454) | Subsurface groundwater microbial communities from S. Glens Falls, New York, USA - GMW60B uncontaminated upgradient, 5.4 m (SPAdes)... ... | reverse complement strand
GATTTTCGCCGATTCGGTGGAACCCGTTTCCACAGAACCGCCTTTGCCGGATCGACCACAGGCCAGCAAATGCTTTACGCGCTGGATGAACAAACCCGCCGCCATGAATCCGAAGGTTTGGTTACACGCTTTGAGGGCTGGGAATTTCTCTCGGCTGTTTTGGATGAAAATGGAGTGCCGCGCGGAATTGTCGCAATCAATCTATCTTCCATGGAATTAAAAGCGTTTCGCGGTGATTGCATCATTATGGCCACAGGCGGCGTCGGAATGATTTATGGCCGCAGCACCAATTCCACGATTTGCACGGGTTCTGCGGCCGGCGCACTTTTCGAGCAGGGCGTTTGGTACGCCAATGGTGAATTTGTTCAGGTTCATCCAACGGCCATTCCGGGTGAAGACAAAAATCGTTTAATGTCTGAGGCCATTCGCGGCGAAGGCGGGCGCATTTGGACAATGAAAAACGGGAAACCGTGGTATTTTCTTGAAGAATGGTATCCGAAATACGGTAACTTGGTCCCCCGTGACATTGCGAGCCGCGCGATTTTTAAAGTTTGCCGGGAACTCAAACTCGGAATCGACGGAAAAGATATGGTGTATCTTGACATTTCGCACATTCCGCGTGAGACACTCGAGAAAAAATTGGGCGGCGTCATTGAAATTTATGAAAAGTTTGTTGGCGAAGACCCAAGCAAAGTTCCGATGCGCGTTTTTCCGGCGGTTCATTACACGATGGGCGGCCTCTACATCGATCAACATCACATGACGAACGTGAAAGGAATTTTAGCGGCGGGGGAATGCGATTACCAATATCACGGGGCAAACCGGCTCGGTGCCAATTCACTTCTTTCCTGTATTTACGGCGGTGAGCTTGCCGCGAAAACCGCCGTTCAATATGCGGAAGGACTTTTAGCAGGTTCCGATCAAGCCAATCAAAAATATTTTGATCTCGAGCTGAAGCGCCAGCGGGAATTAAACGATCAATTGATCCGCTCGCGCGGAAAGGAAAATCCGTATCATATTTGGGAAGAAATGGCCAAATGGATGACGGACCATGTCACGGTTGTTCGCATCAATGAAAAATTAAAAGAAACTGACCAGAAATTGGTGGAATTGACAGAACGTTTGAAAGATATCAATTTAAATGATTTGTCCGAATGGGCGAATCAGCCGCTTATTTTCGCGAGAGAACTTCGGCACATGCTTTTTCTTGCGCGCGTGATTACGCTTGGTGCGCTTCGCCGGAACGAAAGCCGCGGCTCTCATTACAAACCGGAATTTCCCGAAAGAAACGATCAAGAGTGGCTGAAGACAACCATTGCCAAATTTGATCCGCGCGAACCAAAGTTTTCCTACGAAGAAGTCGATATTTCATTAATGAAACCGAAAGAGCGGAAATATTAAATAACCAAACCGACATCTTGACCTTTGCCCAATCACAAATTATAAAATGAACAAACCCGACCAACTTACCGTTCGCGTCAAACGTCAGGACAACCCGCAGGCGAAGCCTTATTGGGAAGAATATCGTATCAAGTTTCGTCCGTACATGAATGTCATTACACTTTTGCAGGATTTGCGCAAGAATCCGAGAACGTTTGACGGGCGCTTGACATCCGCCATTGCGTGGGAAGCAAGCTGCCTTGAAGAAGTGTGCGGGACGTGTACGATGGTGATCAATGGAAAGGTGAGACAGGCGTGTTCGGCTTTGGTTCATATGCTGGGCGAACAAATTACAATTGAACCCATGAGCAAATTTCCGGTGGTGCGGGATTTGATCGTGGATCGAAGTGCCATCTTCAAAAATTTTAAGCGCGTGAAAGCATGGGTACCGATTGATGGAACGCATGCGCTCGGGCCCGGCCCGAGAATCAGCCCGGAAGACGCGCTCGAGAATTATCAATTGTCGCGGTGCATTGCGTGCGGCTGCTGCATGGAAGCGTGCCCGCAATTTAATGAACGTTCAGATTTTATCGGCGCGGCTGCGATCAATCAGGTGCGTTTATTTAATGCGCATCCGACCGGGAAAGTGTTAAAGAAAGACCGGCTCGGGGCACTCATGGGCGAAGGCGGAATTGAAGATTGCGGAAATGCGCAAAATTGTGTTAAAGCCTGTCCGAAAGAAATTCCTCTTGTGACTTCCATCATTGAAGTAAACCGCCAAATCACATTCAGCCTATTGGATTTATTCAAGAAATAAAATCGAACGCGCGTTCAATGAATAACTCATGGACAAAATCGATTCAAATCTAACGGCATTAAAAAAAGTTGATCAAAAACATTTCGAGCCGAAACTAGGAAAGAACGTTTGGGTTCACTCATCTGCGCAAGTGATTGGCCGCGTGACATTGAAAGATTACGCCAATATTTGGCCGGGAACTATTTTGCGCGCGGACATCAACGAAATTGTAATCGGGCGCTTCACGAACATTCAGGATTTGTCCGTTGTTCATTTGGAATCGAGCCGCGGATGTTACGTGGGCGATTATTGCGTGGTTGGGCACAGTGTGATTTTGCATGCGTGTACGGTAAGAGATGCTGCACTGATCGGGATGGGTGCTATTATATTAAATGAAGCGGTGATCGGCGAAGGTGCATTAATTGGTGCGGGAGCGCTTGTAACGGAAGGAACCAAAGTAAAGCCGGAAAGTCTTTATCTTGGAATGCCGGCCCGGTTTGTCCGGAAATTAACCAAAAAGGAAGTCAAAGGCCACATTGCTTGGGCAGAGAAATACGTCAAATTAGCCCAAGTGCACGCGAAAGGAAAATTTACAAGTTTAAGTTAACATGAAGATCCACGAATACCAAGCAAAGGAAGTTTTTAAAGCAGCGGGGCTTCAAGTTCCGCCGGGGAAAGTGTTTGACGAAAAAACACTTTCGGAATCTGCCATTGCTGAAATTGACCGGGAAAATTTGGTGGTGAAAGCACAAGTTCACGCCGGCGGGCGGGGGAAAGCCGGCGGCGTTAAAATTGTAAAAACCGCTCACGAAGCTTTTGAAGCTGCAAAAGGTTTACTTGGAAAACGGCTTGTGACGTTTCAATCCGGCGGCGCCGGACAGCCGATTAATCAAGTTTCGGTTGAGCGCGCAAGCAATATCGCAAAGGAATTGTATCTGGCGGTTGTGATTGACCGCGAAGAAGCGCTTCCGTGCGTTATTTTTTCGGATGCGGGCGGAATGGAAATTGAAGAAGCAGCACACCAGCATCCCGAGAAAATTCTCAAGCTTCATTTTCGTCCCGACAAATTGATTTCTGAGCGCGACGCCGTGAAATTGATTTCTAAGATGAACCTTTCGGAGAAACATCGAAGAGATATTGCCCGAATCATTTGTACCCTTGCAAAAATTTTAGTCGAGAAAGACGCTTCTTTAGTTGAAATCAATCCGCTCGGAATTTTAAAAAATGGGGAAGTGGCAATCGTCGATGCAAAAATTCAATTTGACCCGAACGCACTTTACCGGCATCCGGAAATCGCGGCTTTGCGTGACCCGAGTCAGGAAGATCCAAGAGAAGTGGAGGCGAAAAAATTTGACCTGAGTTATGTCGGGCTTGAAGGAAATATCGGCTGCATGGTGAATGGCGCGGGTCTTGCGATGGCAACGATGGACATTATTAAATTGCACGGCGGTGAGCCGGCCAATTTTTTGGATGTGGGCGGCGGTGCGGGTGTTGAGAAAGTCACGGCTGCTTTTAAAATTATTTTAGCGGATCCGAAGGTAAAAGCCATTCTTGTCAATATTTTTGGCGGCATTATGAAATGCGATGTAGTTGCCGAGGGAATTCTGACGGCGGTGAGGGAAATCAAATTAAACGTCCCGCTTGTGGTTCGCCTTGAGGGAACCAATGTGAAAGAGGGAAGAAAAATCATCAGTGAATCAGGGCTTCAAGTGGCAATGGCTGATGATTTAACAGCCGCTGCAAAGAAAGTGGTGGCATCAGTCAAATAATTTATGTCTATTCTTGTCAATTCAAACACAAAAGTGATTGTTCAGGGAATCACAGGAACGCACGGTTCGTTTCATGCCCGCCAAATGGTGGAGTATGGCACCAAAGTTGTGGGCGGTGTGACTCCGGGGAAAGGCGGCCAGAAAATCGATCAAATTCCCGTGTTCAATTCTTGTAAAGAAGCCGTCCGAGCGGCCGGCGCAAACGCGAGCGTCATTTATGTCCCGGCCAAATTTGCAAAAGACGCCATTTTAGAAGCTGCGGATGCAGGGCTTGAGCTTGTGGTTTGTATTACGGAAGGCATTCCGACACTCGATATGATTGATGTGAAACTTGCCCTGCAAAACCGGAAAGTTCGTTTGATCGGTCCCAATTGTCCCGGGGTGATTACTCCTGAAGTCTGTAAAATTGGAATTATGCCAGGCTATATTCACAAGCGCGGAAAAGTCGGCGTTGTTTCCCGGAGCGGGACCTTGACGTACGAAGCGGTTTGGCAGCTTACGAACCTTGGCATTGGTCAGTCAACGTGTATCGGAATCGGCGGCGACCCAATTCTTGGAACGAATTTCATTGATTGTCTCGAATTGTTTGAAAACGATCCCGAGACTGAAGCGGTTTTGATGATCGGTGAAATTGGCGGGCAGGCTGAAGAACACGCCGCCGATTTTATTAAGAAAAAGATGAAAAAACCGGTGGTTGCTTTTGTGGCGGGCCGTACAGCGCCTCCCGGCAAACGGATGGGACATGCCGGAGCGATTATTTCAGGCGGAAGCGGAACAGCGGCTGAAAAAATGAGCGCGCTTGAAAAAGCTGGAATCACAGTTGCCGAAAGTCCTGCCGAGATAGGCAATTGTATGTATCAGGTGCTGAAATCAAAGGGCCAGAAGAAGATTCTGAGTAAGCGATGAGCCCTGCAGAAATAGGAAATACAATGCGTCAAGTATTGCAATCCAGAAAAAAGAAAGCGGTTTTGAAATAAATTCACCATGCCTCGCCCATCTTCGATTGATTCGTCGCGAAATGTAGATCACGCGTACGATCAATATTTGTCCCAAAATGAAAAAACAATTCTTCGCTCGATTAGTCAATTTCAAGAAAAAATGCAGCAAAGTTTCATTAAGTTCGGCCGCTTTACAATCCCCTCTTTTTTAAAAGCGCATTTCATTACGCCGAAACAGGAAAAATTACTGAAGACCGTCTCGGATTCTTTTTATTCCATCTTAAATAAAATCACGTCGCTTTATTTTACGGAAGGAATGCTCGCGCAGCGTTTCAATCTTACAAAAGAAGCGGAAGAACTTGTGAAAATCGACCCGGGGCTTTCGCGGAGTGCAATCATCTGCCGATTGGATGGTTTTCTGGAAGGGGAATCGCTCAAATTTCTGGAAATCAACTGTGATGCGCCTGCCGGAATGGCGTATGCCGATATGCTTGAAAACATTTTCTTTGAAACTGAGGAGCTTAAAGATTTCTGCAAGGAATTCCAGCTGAAACGCGAAGATCATTCTCAAAAAGTATTGGCCACTCTTTTGAATGCGTATGAGGAATTTGGCGGTTATGAAAATCCGAATATTGCGATCATCGACTGGAAAACCGTCCGGACGAAAGCGGAACTCGAAGCGCTCAAGAATTTCTTTGAAGGAAAAGGTTATAAAACAACGATTGCCGATCCGCGCGACCTGCGGTTTAAAACGGGGAAGCTCTATCACGGGAATTTTAAAATCGACCTTCTCTACCGGCGTGTTGCTTTTTTGGAACTGGTCGAAAAATTAGAAGATGTTCAGGATCTGATCAAAGCGTACCGCGAGCGCGCCATTTGCATGGTGAATCCTTTGCGCGCGTTTCTGGCGTCAAGCAAATCAACACTTTCTGTCCTGACAAGCCCGTCTTATGACCGGTTTTTTTCCGAGCGGGAAAATGAGATTAAGCGGGAACACATTCCCTGGACGCGCCGCATTCTGGACGCGGAAAATTTTTATGGGAAACGGAAAGGTTATTTGATTAATTTCTTGAAAGATGAAAAAGAATCGCTTGTTTTAAAACCGTCCGAGGGTTACGGCGGACGGGATATCATTATTGGAAAAGAAACGCGCGATGAAGATTGGAATGCGGCGATGGACAAAGCCATTAAATCCGGCTGGATCATCCAGGAATTTGTCAATCAGCCTAAAATGACGGTTCCCACCATTGTGAATGGCAAACTCGATTTTGCGTACAAATTAATCAGCGCGAGCATTTTCATCTGCGATGGAAAATATGCCGGCGGAATTTCACGGGTGAGCGATGATTTCGTGATTAATGTTTCAAAAGGCGGCGGTTTGATTCCAATTATTGCGTCTGAGGAAACGATTAACCGATAATTTTATAAAAGCATCCGGTTTCCAGAAACCAGTTACCAGATTTTCTGGTTGCCGGCAACTGGTATCTGGCTTCTTAATTAAAACCTTTGACATTTCAGCTTCATTTTTATACATTGACACAAACATAGGAGAAAGTATTGCGTGATTATTCCAAAAAAATGTTTCATCACAAAAGGCGTCGGCGTTCATCAGGAAAAATTGACCAGTTTTGAACTTGCGCTTCGCGATGCGAGCATTGCCGCTTTTAATTTAGTGAAAGTCTCGAGCATTTTTCCGCCTTATTGTAAAATCATTCCGAAGCAGGACGGGCTTAAATATTTGACACCGGGGCAAGTCGTTTTTTGCGTCATGAGTGAAAATTCCACGAATGAACCGAATCGTTTGATTTCAGCAAGCGTCGGAATTGCCATCCCAAAAAATCCTGCTGTGCACGGTTATCTTTCCGAACATCATGCGTATGGCTGGACGGAGCGGAAAACGGGCGATTATGCGGAAGACCTCGCAGCCGAGATGCTTGCGACGGTTTTGGGCGTTAAATTTGATCCGGACTCGAGCTACGATTCCAAGCGCGAAATTTGGAAAATCTCCAATCAAATTGTCCGCACGACTGAAGTCACCCAAAGCGCCGAGGGTGATAAAGGCGGGCGCTGGACCACGGTTCTCGCCTCCTGTGTTTTCTTGGCTTAATGATCAATTTGAACCCGGCAAGTAATCTTGACAGCCTCTGGACTATGGTTCTCGCTTCCCGCGTTTTTCTCGCTTAACTTAAATTTACAATTCCTTGCCTCGCCGCATTTTTTCTGCCATTCTATATTTATGCCAAACTCTTTATTAAAAAGGCTTCAAGTTGTGATTGCCGAAGCCGGAATCGCAAGCCGGCGAGCGGCTGAAAAACTGATTCAAACCGATAAAGTACGTGTGAATGGAAAGATCGTCCGCATTTTAGGGACAAAAGTTAATCCAAATTTAGACAAAATCGAAGTCAACGGGAAACCGCTCAGTCAAAAACAGATTCAGAAAAAATATTATTTATTCCATAAACCGATCGGTGTCACAACAACGTTATCGGACCCGCACGCGAAGAAAACGGTTGTCGATTTTTTTAAAGATATTCCCGAACGGCTTTTTCCCGCTGGAAGGCTCGACCAAAATTCAACAGGCCTTCTTTTAATGACCAATGATGGCGAGCTTGTCAACCGGTTAACCCACCCGCGTTTTGGTGTTAAAAAATGTTACCAAGTTGAAGTCGATCGTGATTTGACAGAAGCGGAGCTTCATCAGTTTAAAATTGGAATCTTGCTTGACGGCAAAAAAACAGCTCCGTGTCATATTGCAAAAGTTTCAAAAAATCCAAACGGGCACGCACGCTTTAAAGTGACGCTGCACGAAGGCCGAAAAAGGCAAATTCGTATGATGATGAAGAAATTAAATGCAAATGTCATTACGCTCCACCGCGAAACGTACGGGCCGCTTTTTCTTGGCAATTTAAAATCGGGCGAGAAACGATTGCTCACGCCGCACGAAATCGAGAGTCTCGTGAAAGCAATATTTCCATGAAAAATCAATCAACCGAATCCGCCAAACTTTCCGTAAAAACGATCCGCGAAAATGATTATGAAATTTCTCTCGCATACCAGGATTTTCTCGGACTTTTCTCGATTGTGGCGGGTCTTTTTTCTTCTTGCAGATTTAATATCATTCGCGGAACGGTTTCGACATCAAAGGATTCCGGAAGGAACAAAAGAGTGGAGATTGTTCTTGAGGTTGAGGTAAAGGAAACGCCCAATTGGCAGGCGCTTGAATCCGATCTGGACCGATTGTTTAAAAAAGCAAAGCAGGGCGAACTTGACGAAGCGCGAAAGGAATTGAACACGCGGATCGTTCACTTTTTCAGGACGCACGAAGAATCGTATCTCGACAAATTGTATCCGATCGAACTTAACATCCGCCAGGATCTTTCAACCACAGAAACCGTCGTTGATCTTAAGACGCAAGACACCATGGCGTTTCTCTATGAGCTTACGAGCGCCCTTTCTTCGCTTGAGATCAATATTACCCGGATGGAAATCGAAACAAAAGACAGGCTCGTCCAGGACAGGATTTGGCTTACCTCAGGTTCGGGTGAGAAAATCACATCCGAGAGAAAATTAAAGGAGCTCCGCTGGGCAATTCTTTTGGTCAGGCAATTTACCCATCTTCTTCCGAAAGTGCCGGATCCATTGGTTGCGCTCGATCAAATGGCCTCTTTCGGAAAGGAAATCTTTGGCCGGGAAGATTTTGATGACATGCTGCTTGCTTTGGAAGAAACCGAAATCCTGAAACGCCTCAGCAAAATATTCGGAACGAGCCGTTTTTTATGGGAAGAATTTATCCGGACACAGCACACCTCCCTCATTCCGCTTCTGGAGGATCAGGCCACACAAAAGAAAAAATCAAAAGCGGCCATGAAACGCGAACTTGTGAAAAAAATCCGCGGTGGGAAAGATTTTCAACAGAAAGTAGAAGCATTGAATCATTACAAAGACCATGAAATGTTTCGCATTGATTTGCGGCATCTTCTTTGGAAGGCGTCGTATTTAGAAGAATTTGCGGAAGAATTCTCTGACCTTTGTGAAGTCGTGGTCGAAGCGGGATACCATCTTGCCTGGGATAAACTGACGAAAACCATGCCGCTTCCGATGACATCTTCTAAGAACCAAAGCGAGCTTTCAATTTTGGCGCTCGGAAAATTTGGCGGAAGAGAACTTGGCTACGCTTCCGACTTGGAGCTTTTGTTTGTTTATACGGACAGTTCCGACACCGCCGATGAATTTGCCCAGAAAAATCTCGAATTTTATTCCGAACTTGTCCGGCTCTTCCGCGCTATCATTTGGGCAAGAAGCGAAGGCGTCTTTGAAATTGACCTGAGGCTCCGTCCGCACGGAAAGAACGGGCCGATCGCTGTTTCATTGGAACTCTTCAAGCAATATTATTCCGAAAAAGGCGAAGCGTGGAGTTTTGAACGTCAAGCGCTTGTAAAACTCCGGCCCGTTGCGGGAAGTCCGTGGCTTGGAAAGGAAATCGAACGGCTGCGCGATGAATTTGTATACGGAAGCCAGCCGTTTAATTTTGAGGAAGCGCTGACCTTGAGAGAAAGGCAGCGGACGGAACTTGTAAAACCCGGAACCGTGAATGCCAAGTTCAGCACGGGCGGGCTTCTGGATATTGAATATTTGGTACAAATGCTTCAGATTGTGTTTGGAAGAATGGACCGGGCGCTCCGGAAAACAAATACCTTTCAGGCGATGCGCGCGCTTTGGCAAAACGGCGTTCTGGAAGAAAATGAATTTCAGTCGCTTCGTGCGTCCTATTTTTTTATCCGTGATTTGATTAACGCACTCCGAATTTTTCGTGGGAATGCAAAGGATTTGACCGTTCCCAATAAAGAAGAATTGGAATTCACGATTTTGGGCCGGCGGATGGGCTACGAAGGAAACGACGAAGAAGTAAAAAACAAACTCGAGAAAGCTTATCTTCATCACATGGAAGTTGCGGCCGGATTTTACCGGGCTTGGATGGAGAAATTAAGAACCACCCTCTGGGAAGCAATCGCGCAAATTAAAGTTCGCTCTCCACAGTCATTTCGGGTGAGTTTGGATGAACTGTTGAGAGGTGATCTCTCAGAATTGTCCGAGAAGAATTTATTCAGCATCGGATTTTTAAAAATTCCGGAAATGACCGCGCGCGTGAAACGCCTTTTTCCGGGGACACTCATTTTTGAACCATTTGCGAAAACGTTTGATCTGATGTGGCCCATTTGGCCGAAAGTTCCGGATCCGGATCTCGCGCTCACACACCTGGAAAGAATGGCGGAAAATATTCAAGACAAAGCCACATTTTGGCAATTTTTGAGCGACTCAGAAGAAAATCTGGCATGGCTTCTCCGTCTTTTTGGAAGCAGCCGGTATTTGTCGGAAATTATGATTGCAAATCCGATTTGCTGGAAATGGATTTTTCAAAATGATGAATTGGCGTTGGAGACAGTTGCGGAGTCGCTCAAATCTTTCGAAACAGACAAACAGCAGTTTAGTTCTGAAGAAAAGCGGCTTGATTCTCTCAGAAAGCTCCGGCATCAGGAAACCCTTCGGATTGCGCTTGTGGAAATGATGGGAAATGAAAAGTTAGACGCAGTTTTTCGGACGTTTACCGAGCTTTCGGATTTCATTTTACAGAAAATATTTTCATCAGGCAATTTGTCAAAAGAATTTTGCGTGATCGGCCTTGGCAAATTGGGCGGGGAAGAGCTTAATTTCAGTTCCGACATCGATCTCATGTTTGTTTCAAAAGTTTTGGAGTCAAAAAGAGAATCGGATTTAATCGAGCATCTTCAAAAATCGCTTCATGCACTGACGCATGGCACAAAAGAAGGTTTTTTGTACCGGGTCGATCTCCGCCTGCGGCCGCATGGAAATGCCGGTGCGCTTGTGATGACGAATGCAGATTCGCTTCATTATTACAAAGAAGCCGCGGAAGCCTGGGAACATCAAATGTTGATCAAAGCGCGTTCCGTTGCGGGTGAAAGGTCCATCGGAGACGCTTTGATTGCAAGTGTGAGCCCGCTTATTTATGATCAGGAATGGAAAGGCGAACGCTTTGAACGCTTGAGAGAAATGAAACGCCGCTATGAAGCGCAGGTCCGCTCGCGCGGAGAAGAAGCGAAAAATATCAAAATGGGAATCGGCGGAATCCGGGATGTTGAATTCAGCGTTCAAGCGCTCCAGCTTTTTCATGCGAAACGGCTGCCCGAATTAAAAAGCGCGAATACCCTTCAAGCGCTTTCCATGATTGAAAAATTGGAATTACTTTCTGAGGAAGATTGTCAAACGCTCCGGGACGGATATATTTTCCTCAGGAGAATTGAGAATCGATTGCAGTTGTATGACAACCGCCAGACATTCCTCATCCCCAGTCACAAGCAGGGCGTGAGAGGCCTTGCAAAAAGCCTGGGATTTTCAGACAGCACTCACGTGAAAGCGGAAGATCAGTTTCAAAGCGTGCTTGGCCAAACGATGGAGAAATGCCGCGAAATCTTCGAGCAGGTATTTTTTGGATGATTGATGCTGAGTTTATGTCAATCAGCGCTGGCCCTTAACTTCAATAAATTTTTCATGGAGGTTAAGGATCACGCTGATTTTTTAAGAAATTTAAATAAGTGGGTTTATGTTAATCAGCGCTGGCAGGTGCCGTTGATGAATTTGGAGACGAGCTCTTTTGCGTCGGTATCCGAAATTTGTTTCGGCGG
>Ga0209515_10008882_pt1 | contig 11587 bp, 12 predicted proteins | sample Subgroupgradi54m_FD_187454 | JGI IMG/M metagenome (GOLD analysis project Ga0209515, IMG submission 187454) | Subsurface groundwater microbial communities from S. Glens Falls, New York, USA - GMW60B uncontaminated upgradient, 5.4 m (SPAdes)... ... | reverse complement strand
GGCGCTCAACGCAATAGTGTTCCTGTACGAACAGGTGCTCGGAACCAAGCTTGGAATGATCGCGGGACTGGTCCCGGCCAAGAAACCGCGCCGCGTGCCGGTTGTGCTCACGCGTGAGGAAACGCAGCGGTTGCTGGCGGCGATTTCCGAAGAGCCATTCGCCCTCATGGCCGGATTGCTGTATGGCACCGGCATGCGACTGATGGAGTGTGTGCGTCTGCGGGTGATGGATGTCGACTTCGGTTACTCCCAGATTGTCGTGCGCGACGGCAAGGATCGCGTGGTGCCGCTGCCGAAGCGTTATCGGGATGCGCTGCATTCGCAAATCGCGACGGTGGTCGAGATGCATCGGAAAGATCTTGAGCAAGGGTACGGCGAGGTTTTTTTGCCCGATGCGCTTGAACGCAAGTATCCGCATGCACCACGCGAGCCGGGATGGCAGTACGTTTTTCCTTCCGGCAAGCTCTCTGTCGATCCGCGCTCGAAAAAGGTCAGGCGCCATCACATACACGAGTCCAGTTTGCAGAAGTCCATCCGACGCGCCGCTATTTCCAGCGGCATACACAAACGCATCAGCAGCCACACGCTGCGCCACTCCTTCGCCACGCACGTACTCGAATCGGGTTATGACATCCGAACCGTGCAGGAATTGCTTGGGCACGCCGACGTCTCAACGACGATGATTTACACGCATGTACTGAATCGCCCGGGGGTAAGCATTATGAGCCCGGCGGATATGCCGTGAATTGGGCGACAAGAGGAGTTTGGCGGTAGTGACTGATATACTCAATTCAATGACCGGATCAAGGCGGGAGTTTTTAGCATGACCCCTTATGAGCTGTTGCGAGTAAAGCGCCAGGAGATACTACGTGTGGCGGCAGCACGCGGCGCGCGCAATCTGCGTGTGTTCGGCTCGGTGGTGCGCGGCGAAGCGGATGAACGTAGCGACATCGATTTCCTTGTCGATATGGAGCCAGGCCGTACGCTGTTTGACATGGGTGGTTTGCTGATGGATTTGCAGGAGTTGCTCGACCGCCAGGTTGATGTCATTACCGAAGCCGGACTGAAGGCGCGTATCCGTGAACGTGTCTTGCGTGAGGCCCTGCCTCTGTGAGAGCCCACGCGACTTGGCTCCGCTGAAGAAAACACCGAAGTGCTACTCCGTAAGCTGGACGGTTGACTGGATTCATGAAAGATCGGGAACGACGTTTCGTCGAAGACAAAAAACAAAGGGTGCCGATGGCACCCTTTGTGTTGAGAAGCTGATAACACCCCTCACCTCAATCCTCTCCCTCAGGGAGAGGAGGGGTAAAGCAAACTACTTCATGTTCTCAACCGCCTAACGCTCTTCCAGCAGTTCCTTCTGCGTGTTGGCGATGCAGCCCTTGCTGAACTCGCTCACCGGCAGCCCCTGCACGATTTTGTATTCACCGTTCTGGTCGCCGGGCATGGATGTCAGGCGGCGATGGTGCGTACCTCAGAGGGGAGCTTGCTTAGCGTCAATTCCTTCAGCTGAACTTTCTTGCTGGCATTGTCTATGTCGATACCCACCAAGTTTCCCTTTTCATCGTAGTCGAGCACGATACCTTCCGATACCTCGCGACTTTCGACACTGGTCTTTTCAGAAAGATCGATATAGAGCGAATCTGTGTCGGGATAATATTTAAGCTTCATGGCTTGAACCCTCTATCGGGAAAAGCATTGTGAATCGTAATTCCATCTTCGAGCGTGACCACTCTGAGAACGCGGTTTTCAATTTCGGCAACACAGGCCCAAAACCGGATCCGGTTGTTTTCTTGTGCTTCGGACCTGATCGGATTTTCTATGACTCTGATACACCACTCTTTCCTCAGATACGGCCGCTTGCGCAAAACCTCGTTCTCGAAATAGGGGGTGAAGCGGTATTCCGTCATAGTGAAAGAATAGTCCGTTTCGCATCGCACGAGAAGTCGTTTGGATTACCGTGCAGGGGCAGGAAGAGTTTCTCCTTTCAGACAGGTGTAGCCGACACAAAGGGCGCCATCGGCGCCCTTTGTGTCGGAGGGTTATGACACCCCTCACCTCAATCCTCTCCCTGAGGGAGAGGAGGGGTAAAGCAAACTACTTCAGCATGCCCTCGACCGCGGCGCGCTCTTCCAGCAGTTCCTTCTGCGTGTTGGCGATGCGGCCCTTGCTGAACTCGCTCACCGGCAGGCCCTGCACGATTTTGTATTCACCGTTCTGACAGGTGACGGGGTAGCCGAACATGATGCCTTCGGCGATGCCGTAGCTGCCGTCGGACGGAATGCCCATCGTGACCCAGTCGCCGGCCGGGGTGCCGAGCTGCCAATCGCGGATGTGTTCGATGGCGGCGTTGGCGGCCGAAGCGGCGGAGGACAGGCCGCGCGCGTCGATGATGGCGGCGCCGCGCTTCTGCACCGTCGGGATGAAGGTGCCTTCGAGCCAGGTTTGATCGTTAATGAGTTGCGCGGCGTTCTTGCCGTCGACTTCGGCGTTGAAGATGTCCGGATACTGCGTGGCGGAGTGATTGCCCCACACCGTTATTTTCTTCACCGAGGTCACGAGCTTGCCGGCCTTCTGCGCGACCTGCGTCAACGCGCGGTTGTGATCGAGGCGCATCATGGCGGTGAAGTTCTTGGGGTTCAGCCCCGGCGCGGCCTTCATTGCGATCAAGGCGTTCGTGTTCGCCGGGTTACCGACGACGAGCACTTTCACATTGCGGCTGGCGACGGCGTCGAGCGCCTTGCCTTGCGGCACGAAGATCTTGCCGTTGGCTTCGAGCAGGTCCTTGCGTTCCATGCCCGGGCCGCGCGGACGCGCACCGACGAGCAGCGCGACGTCGACGTCTTTGAACGCGACCATCGCATCAGCGGTGCCGATCATGCCTTGCAGCAACGGGAACGCGCAGTCGTCGAGTTCCATCATCACGCCCGTGAGCGCCTTCTGCGCTTTCTCATCCGGGATCTCGAGCAACTGCAAAATCACCGGCTGATCTTTTCCGAGCATCTCGCCGCTGGCGATACGGAAAAGCAGGCTGTAACCGATTTGTCCGGCGGCGCCAGTGACGGCGACACGCATGGGCTTCTTCATTTGATGAACTCCTTGAGTATTGGATTCTGGCAATTAGACGCGCGACTTACGCCATCCCGCAGGCGGCTCACCGAGGCCCCCGGCATGCCGGCGCGAAACAGACGCCAGTGCGTGGGGACGTTGGAGCGCGAAATTATACGCGCCGCCCAAACTAGCCGCCAACGGCTTGTACCTTGCGCGATGTGGAATGAGCCCGACTCGTTAACTCGCTCTCCCTCGGGGAGAGGGTTGGGGTGAGGGAGGTCGCTACGAGGCGGCGAAAAGATCCCCTCACCCTAGCCCTCTCCCGGAGGGAGAGGGGACAACTGGTGCATAGGGTTTCGTTTCGTGACGCCCTTTATTGAAGCGGTCCGATTCCGCGCCATCCGCCATGACGCGCCTGCTTCAGGCGCGGTGGTCGAGCGACCGCAACAGCAGCGCCAGGTGCATCTGTGTGGCTTCGTCGAAGCGTCGCGGGTCGAGGCCGGTGAGCGAGGCGATTTTCTGCATGCGGTAGGCGAGGGTGTTGCGATGAATGGCAAGCTCGCGCGCGGTGCTGGACGGACAGCAGTTCTCGGCGAAGAACTTTTTAAGTGTCTCGAGCAGTTCGGGCTCGTGATCGAGCGGACTTAAAAGATGTGCCGCCAGTTCGGTCTTGGTCCGGTCGTCGGCGATGCCGACAAACGCCGCGGTGCCGAGGCCGTCCAGACAATGGACGCGGGCTTCGCCGACACAGCAGCGCCCGAGCGAAAGCGCCGCGCGCGCGTCCTGATAGGAACGTGCGATGCCGTGCACACCGGGATGGTAACGACCGATGCCGACGCCGATGGCGGCACTGATGTCGCTGTGCAGATGCGCCAGCAGCGTTTCGCCGGCACGCTTTAGCGCCACCAGATTGGCCCACGTCGAATGGCTGCCCTCGGCGGCGTCCTTGGCCGTGGCCCACGTCGCGAGGTTGCGCGTGTTGCTGGCCTTCAGCACCGCGATCTCGCCGTTGCCGATATACGAACAGATGGTGTCGTTCGGTAAATGAAAAAAGGCCACCACGCTGCCGATGACGAGCTGGGCCCGCCGGCGAATCTGCGCATCGTCGCGATCGTCGTCGCCGGCCTTGAGTACGTATTCGCCGGCGTCGATCAGTATCACGGCACGTGGGGTGTCGAGATCGAGCTCCAGCGCCGCCGCTTCCTGCATGACCGCGGCATCGTCGGTGAGCATGCCTTGCAGCAGGCTATAGATGAACGCGTTCTTGCGTTCGTGCTGTTGCGGCGTGCGATCCGGCCCGTGCGCCTGGTTCACCACCAGTTGTGCCAACGCGTGCACCAGGCGCAACGAAACGGATTCGCCGTTCAGCGATTCGCCGACGACGAGCACACTCGCTTGCCCATCGAGGTGCAGCGGAATTCTCAGTACCGCGTCGGTATCGGCGTGATCCGTTGCTTGTGCCGGATAGCCGGCGCTCATGGGCGCACTGCTGGCAACCACGACCTCGTGCCGGTCGAGCAGCCGGACGCGTGCGTACAAAAGCTCGGCGAGACGGCCGACGATTCCTTCGGCCATACGTTCGAACAACGGTGACGAGGGCGCGGCGGCATAGTGCCGTGCTTCGGTGTTCGGTATGAATTGCTGCGTTCCACTTCTGTTCATAGTGCTGCTCCATGTAAAACGTGTTGCCTGAATCCTGCTTCGTGTTAAGAAGCGGCGTTGCCTTCCGGCCATCCCGGGCCTGTCGAAGGATGTACGTGCAAAATCGTAAGTCAGAACTAGTTAAATCGAATTAATAAACCACGGAACCTCTGATCAATTTAAAATGTAGGGTGCGCTGTGCGCACCAATCGACCCCCGGTTACTAAAATGGCGGTGCGTGGAACGCACCCTACATAAATAAATCTGAGCTTCCTTAGGGCCAACTGGTTTCCGTCAGCGGCGTGACCAGCATTTCCTGCACCACCGATTGCGGCGGCATGCGCGCGGCAAACACCATCGCCTCCGCCACGTTGCCCGGGTCCTGCAGATTGTTGGCGTCGGGCATCGGTATCCCGAGCTCGGCGAAGCGATCGAAGAAATGCGTGCGCATGCCGCCGGAAATAATGGTCGTGACGCGAATGTTGTCGGGCCGGCCTTCGACGCCGAGGCCGCGTCCGAGCCCGAGCAGACCCCACTTCGAGGCGTGATAGGCCGAGGCATTGGCCCACGCGCGCGTCGCCGCCGTCGAGGCGACATTGATGATGTGGCCCCTGCGCTGACGCCGCATGATCGGCAAGGCGTTCTTGGCGATTAAAAAAGGTCCGCGCAGATTGACAGCGATGATGCGGTCCCACTGCTCGACCGTCATGTCTTCGACCGCCAGCGTGTAATCGATGGCGGCGTTGTTGACGACGATATCGAGGCGGCCGAAGTGTGCACCGACCGCGTCTAACGTCTGCGCCACGGTCGCGGCATCGCTCACGTCGCATTGCCATGCCTTGCTTTCGAGGTCGTCGGTCTCGACTTCCTTGCTGACACGTTGTGCCGCATCGAGATTGATATCGACGCAGGCCACGGCGCAACCGGCGCGCGAAAAGGCGTGCGCCGCGGCTTCGCCGAGCCCGCTGCCAGCGCCGGTGATCAACACGACGCGGTCTTGCAATGTCACATTCCACATGGCCGTTCCCTTCAATGTTGTTCAGTTCGTTGTTCAGTCGTTTGAAACGTGGCGCGCAGCGATCGTCGTCGGTGTGTTGCTGCGGAAAGAAGACCGCCGCGCCGCCAGCAACGATTCATACAGCGCCGCGGTGCGGCGCGCGGAAATGTCCCAGGTGAACGTGGCCTCCACGCGCCGGCGCGCCGCCTGGCCCATGACGATGCGAAGCTCCGGTTGCAGCAGCAGTTGTTGCAGCCGCAGCGCGAGCGCATGCGGATCGCGCGGCGGGACCAGGAAACCGGTGATGCCATCGAGGATGGTGAAGGTGAGCCCGCCGACGGCCGAGCCGATCACCGGGCGTCCGCAGGCCATCGCCTCGAGCGGGGTGAGACCGAAGGGTTCGTACCACGGCGTGGTTACCACCACGTCGCCGGCACCGTAGTAGGCGCACAGCTCATCGGGTTGGTGTTTGCCGGCGAAGGTCACGCGATCGGCGACGCCGAGTTCGGCAGACAGCGTTTGCAGCGCGCCGATCTCGGGCGTATCGAACGGGTCGGGCGAATCGCTTTCACCGCCGACGATCAACATTCGCAGCCCGGCGATGCGTTCGGCGCGGCGCATCGCGGCGAACTCTCCGCCCGTACCCTGCGGCGCAGCGCGCATGCGCCGCGCCAGTAACGCAAACGCGCGCACCACGTTGCGAATGTCTTTGCGCGGCAACACGCGCCCGACGTAAACCACGACGAAGCCGTCGACCGGCAGCCCGATGCGTCGCCTGGCTTCATCGCGTGGCAGCGGGTGCAGGCGCATGCAATTTGCGGCGGCCGGAATCTGTGCGATGCGTTCCGGATCGGCGCGATACTCCTCGATCAGTTCGGTGCGTTCGGTCGGGCACTGCGCGATCAGCCGATCGGCCTCGCGCGCGATGTCGAGCTCGACCGGAACGCGCCCGGCCGGGCTGGTATCGGCGCGGCCCTGATGGCGGCGCTTGGTCTTCCCGAGCGCATGAAACAATTGCACGAACGGCACGCCGAGCCGGCGTCGCAGCTGCATGCCGACCCAACCCGACATCCAGAAATTTCCGTGTACCACGTCGTAACGCGCGCCGTCACGCAACATGAAGCGCAGCAGCGCGTCGCGAAACTCCGGCATGCGCGGCCACAGCTCGTCTTTCGGCACAAACTGCGGCGGACCGGCCGACAGGTTCACCACGCGTACACCCGGCGCCCAGTCGACGACGTCGTGCGCATCGGTGCGATCGCGCCGCGTGATCACGTCCACGGCGAAACCGAGGTGCGCGAGATGGCGGCTCATTTCATCGACGTAGACGTTTTGTCCGCCCGAGTCCTGGCCGCCGAGCAGCGCAATCGGACTCGCGTGTTCGCTGATGAAGGCGACGCGGGTGATCGCGGTCATGGCGTTGTATCCATCCGCGCGGGGCGGGAGACATCGGCGCGCGCGCGTGGGCGCACGTCGTGAGACGCCGTACCGGGGTGCAGGCTCAGCGCCAGCTCGAAGGCATCGTTCCATTCGCGAATGAAACGTTCGAGGCCGAAGCGTTCCTGCGCCACGGCGCGCGCGTTGTGGCCGAGACGCTGCGCCAGCGCCGGATCGGTCAACAGCGTGCGCATGCGTTCGATCAGCTCTTCGATGTCACACGAGAGATAACCGTTCACCCCGTTTTGAATCAGCGATGGCATGTCGGTGGTGGCGAGCGCGACCACCGGCATACCGAGCGTCATTGCCTCGACCACCGACAGCGGCATGCTGCTGTAGCGCATGGGGCTGAAGAGAAAACGATACTCGGCCATCAGCCGATGCAGATCGCGGTACGGGATATCGCCGAGGCCGCCGAGTTCGCTGGTGCCCATGCCGACCGCTTCGATCGGCAGCGCCTGGCGCGCGCGCTGAAACAGATCGAAGCCCGCGAGCCGCGCGCGACGTTGAATGTGGTTCACGAGCGTGATGCCTTGCGCGATGCGTCCGCGATACACGGCATCCGGGTCCACGGCGACACTGTGCTCGATCACGACCGTCGGCGTGGCGCCGCTGTCCCACATCAGGCGGTTAAAGCGCGTGACGTGCACCAGCAGCACATTCGGATCGTCGATCGGATGGCGCGTGTCGGTCGGGTGTTGCCGCGGCGCATTGTGTTCCAGATATATCGTCGGCAGTGCGCGCTGGGCCGCGCTCAGGATATGCGGTTGGTCCTCGAAGTAATTCTTCGGGCTCTGACACAGGATCAAATCGAGATGGCGCAGATCGCGCACCTGTTCGGCCGGCACCTCGCGTACCTCGCCCGGCAGATCGAACGTCAGGCCGCGTCCGACGTAACCGGGCGGGCACCCGCGCTTGATCGGCACGTACCAGTCGTGTTCGGTGCGCGTGAGGGCGCTGAGATAGCCGCCATGTACATGCCAGACCAGAATCTTTAGTCGCCTCATTGTGGCTCCCGCGAGTAGTTGTCGTTGTGTGCCACGGGGTTCGTGGATCGCCGAAAATCGGTGAGCGGCGCCAGCATGTGCACACACGCCGCCAGTACCGGCGGCAGCGGCAGCCGTCGCAACGCGGCATTCGAATCGGGATCACTGGCAGGGTGATGCAAAACTCGATTCCCTTCTCCCTCCGGGAGAAGGCCAGGATGAGGGGATAGCAGTTGTTCGGGAATTTCTGCATACGCTCCCCTCACCCCAACCCTCTCCCGGGGGGAGAGGGGGTTTTGCACCAGCCTGCTGGCCTCGTGCGTGGTATCGGCCGCGAGCGCATCGATCGCGACATGGCGTTCGTGGTCGAGCGGCGCCCATTGTTGCGGGCGGCTTGGGCCGAACAGCACCACGCTGCGCGTGCCCATGGCGGCGGCCACGTGCGAGGCGCTGGTGTCGTTGGTAATCAGCAGATCGAGCCGGCGTATGATCGCGGCAAACGTGCCGAGGTCGGTGCGACCGGTGAGATCGAGCGCCGGGTAGCGCATGTGGCGGCGGATCTCGGCTGCGAGCGCGTGCTCGGCGGTGACGCCGGTCAAGACGATGTTGGCGCGATAGCGCTCGATCAGCGCATCGGCCAGTGCCGCGAAGCGTTGCGCCGGCCAACGCCGGTCGCGCAGTTTGGAGCCGGCGTGCAGGCCGATGCGCGGTGCGAGCGCAGGCGTCGGCAACAATTCTTCGGCGCGCGCGTGTTCCTCAGGCGTAATCGGGAAATCGAGCGCGGCCGAGGCCGGTGCCGCCGTTGCATCGGCGCCCGGCAGTGCTTCCACCAGGCGCAACCAGCGCAGCACTTCGTTCTCGTCGATGCGATACGGCAGGCCCGACGTCAGCCGGTCGTCTGCGTGCGTGCGATAACCGAGTGAGGCGCGCGCACCCAGTTCGGCGACGAAGCCGTTGCTCGACGATCCGTCACCGTGCATCTGGATGGCGAGGTCATAGTCGTCGTGGCGCGCATCCGCGAGGAATGCACGCGTGCGTTCCGAAATATATTCGACCTCGGGGATACCGGGATAACCGGGGAACGGCAACAAGCGATCAATATATGGTAGGCGATTGACGAATTCCCGTGCCCACGGCAGGCCGATCAGCGTGATACGCGCGCGCGGAAAGCGCCGGTGCAGCGCGCGCAACGCCGGCGTGGCACACAGCAGATCGCCCAGATACAGCGCGCGCAGCACCGCGATCCGGCGCACCGAAGCTGAAAACTCGTTGCCGCGGGCGTGGAACCGCTCCTTCATTACTTCGCCTCTCTTCCCTAAGCGTTGATGGGCGCGGAATACTCATCGAAGTCCTTGGTCTTCCTTTCGGACGGGTAATTCGCCCAGTAGTTCGACCGCCGCGTCAACGACTTGCGTCGGTTCCACACCGCGCAAACACTCATGCCCCCGAGGGCAGACGCGGCTATAGCAAAGCTGGCACGGCACTTTCTGGTACAACAGCCGGTGACGCACCCGCCACGGATGCCATTGCTGCGGCGGGTTGGTCAACGCAAACAAGGCGACCACCGGCGTTTTGACTACCGCCGACACATGCATCGGTCCGGTGTTATTGGTGATCGTCAGGTCGGCCACCGACACCAGCGCGCACAGTTCGCCGAACGAGAGTTCGCCGGTAAGCGATGTCGTCTGCGCCGCGCACGCCGGCAACATGCGCGCACGGATGCGCTCCACCAACTCGCGCTCGTCGTCGGTGCCGGTGAAAATCACGGTGGCGCCGATGCGCATAATCAATTGATCGACCGCCGCGGCGTACAGTTCCCACGGATACGTGCGCGCCGGCATGGAACAGCCGGGGTGCACGATGATCAACGGATGATCGTAGGCGAGTCGCGCACGCAGGCATTCCATTTTCATGCGCGCGTCCTCCGGAATCTGCAACACCATATCGAGTTCATCGGTGCGCAAGCCGAGCGCGCCGACGAGATCGAGCGCATGTTCCACCTCATGGCGCATCGGCAGCGCCGGTCGATAGCGCGTGGTGAGCAGCGATCCGCAGCCGTCGACCGAGGCCGCGGCGCGCAGCGGAACGTCGGCGAGGTAACACAGATAGGCCGTCGGCAACGCGCTCTGGCGAAACGAGGTAAAGATGATGGCGCCGTCGAAGCAGCATTCCTTGAGCAGCAGGATCATATTCTTCTCGCGTCGGCTGTCGTGCGGCAGGCGTTGCCACGGATCGACCAGCGGCGACTCGTAGACGATGACATCGTCGATATCCGGATTCAGCAACCCGGCCTGCGCGCCGACCGCGCTCGCGAGCAGTGTGATCTCCACCGCTGGCAACGAACGGCGCAGCGCGTGGATCGCCGGCGTCATCAGCAGCACATCGCCGAGGTTGTCCAGACGGACTACCAGCACGCGCCGCGCGCCACGCCATGCGTGCGGAATGTCGGAATTACCAGAGAGTGTATTCGCCAGTTCCATGGCAGCAATCCCTTTTAGAGCCAGTAACAAAATGAACCCGACCCGAATGGCACTTACTTATAGCCACGAGGCAGGGTGGGTTAGCGTTTACGTGTCACGACGGAGCGGTCATGCCGCCATGCCAGCGTGTGGGCAGGTAGCGCATGTCCGGCGGCGGACTCAAGTCTTCGACCGCGGAAATAATATCCAGCGCATGCAGCGTGTCGCGCGCCACGAAATCGGGTCGACGCAGTGCTGTGCGCGGCGGCGCTTCCGTGCCGAGATCTATTAAGACAGTGCGGCAGCCGACACGGTTGCCGGCCTCGATGTCATCGAGGATATCGCCCACCATCCACGATTGGTGCAAATCGACGTGATGGTCTGCGGACGCACGGCGCAGCATGCCGGGTTGCGGCTTGCGACAATCGCAGCGCATTGTCCATTCGGAAATGCTGCCTTGCGGGTGATGCGGGCAGTAGTAAATGCCATCGAGCCGCACGCCCAGGCGCCCGAGCTCTTTTTTAATCTGCTGGTTCATCTGCTGCAGTTGCGCTTCGGTGAGGTGACCGAATGCGATGCCGGGCTGATTGGTCGCGACGATCAAACGGAATCCCGCCGTTTGCAGCCGCCGTAGTCCGGTTTCAATTTCCGGATAGAGCGCCAGCTCCGAGGAGTTGGACGGGAAGTGGCGTGGATACACCAACGTACCGTCGCGATCGAGAAAGATGGCTCGGTAAGGCATGATTCCGGCGAGCGCCCTCTCCCTCAGGGAGAGGGCGGAGTGAGGAGAGAATTTCAGCGGTTTTAAATTCCGTTCGCCCCTGACTCTTCGTGTGCGGCAGAAGGAACCGAATGAGATCGTATCGATTCGAATCGTAAACGATTCGCGGGATGTCGATCATCATGCGCCTGCCCAAAGATGACCCCGGGCCCAGCGCAGACTTCAGTCGTTTGCACGGTGACACGAGGCCTCGCAAGCGAACACACTGGATGCGGAAATATAGGGACATACG
>Ga0209515_10008881_pt1 | contig 11587 bp, 10 predicted proteins | sample Subgroupgradi54m_FD_187454 | JGI IMG/M metagenome (GOLD analysis project Ga0209515, IMG submission 187454) | Subsurface groundwater microbial communities from S. Glens Falls, New York, USA - GMW60B uncontaminated upgradient, 5.4 m (SPAdes)... ... | reverse complement strand
TGATTGGCTTGCCGGCGGCGTTCATGGCCGCGCAGGTGATCCTTGCCGTCAGAATCGTGTGCGGGGCCGGCGAGCGTCTCGTGATCTCTTGCGCAAACACAAACCGCACCGGCGAAAGCCGCTCCACGGCACCCTCCGCCAATCCCCCCAGCTCCAATCCGCCGATCGCGACCCGCACCAGCCGCTTCACCTTGTAGCCCAACGCATGGAACATCCGGCGGATCTGCCGGTTCCGGCCCTCGGTCAATCGCACGCGGTACCAGTTTCCGCCCTCCGCTTCCGACTCCACTCCGGCGGGCAAGGTCGCGCTGCCGTCCAGTTCGATGCCCGCGCGGAAGCGGGAGAGTTCGTCCTCGCGCGGTTTTCCATCCAGCTTCACGCGATAGATTTTAGCCACGTGGAATTCCGGATCGGTGAGGCGGTTCGCCCATTCCCCGTCGTTGGTCAGCAGCAGCAGGCCCTCGGATTCCAGATCCAGGCGTCCCACGGGAAACACCCATCCGCCGGAATATTCCGGAGGCAGAAGATCGTAGACGGTCTTGCGCTCCAGCTCATCGCTGCGGGTGGTGACGTAACCTGCGGGTTTATGCAGGACCAGATAGACACGGTCCCGCGCCGGTTCTCCCGGCGCGGGAGCCCGCGAGGATGAGGCGGAAGCCCGCGAGGGTGCCGCGGAAGCGCTGGGAGCCGAAGCCGCGGACGTATCGACGGAGGGCGTCGCGGGGAAACGTGGCGACGTCCCGGACTCCGGCGTGGAAGGCGAACCGGTTTCCGGCGCCACTTCTATGCGATCCGATCCGAGCTCCACCCATTGTTCCGGCGATTCCGCGCGCGCGCCGTTGACGGTCACACGGCCTTCCGCGATCCACCGCGCGGCGACGCCGCGGGAACAAAGGCCCAGTTTGGACAGGGCCCGGTTCAGATGGGTACGCTTGGGGTCCGCCAGCATTTCTCCACGTAGTCTTTGATTTTGTTCTGCGAGGCCTTGCCGTCGTCCAGGTCCCGGGCGTCCAGGGGAGGGAAGATCGTCACGCGCATGGGGATGCGGCCATCGGAAGCCCCGTCCGCGGAGGTTCCGACTTCGCGCGCCCCGCGGTTCTCCACGGCGTCGCGCGTTCCTTCGATCAGCACCGGCACTATGATGGCCTTGGCCAACAGCGCGAGGCGCGTACCGCCCAGTTTGAATGGAAGCAGTTGGCCGTCCTTGCTGCGCGTGCCTTCGGGGAAGACCACCAGAGGCTTGTCGCTCATCTCCTGCGCCGCCTTCTCCAGGGCCTTGTGCGCGCCGCGCTTATCCGTGCGGTCGATCAGCACGCAGCCGATCTGGCGCATCCAGAAGTTGAGCAAAGGGATGCGCCCCAGTTCCCGCTTCGCCACGAACCCGGTCAGGCGATCCATCGATCGCGTCAGGGCGGGAATGTCCAATTGGCTCTGATGGTTGGACATGATGATGATGCGGCGTCCCGGAGCATCTGGGATGTTTTCTCGTCCGATGATAGCCAGATCCGCGCCGAACACCTTCAGTACGTACCGGGACCATCCGCGGAAATCCGCCAGCAGCCGGGCCTCCAGATGCCGGGATCCGATGAGCCGGAGCCAACCGTAGATGAACAGGCGGTGGAACATGTAGAAGAGCACTTTCACGACGCGGAGAATCACGCTGAACCTTTCCGCCCCCGCCACGCGCGCAGGGTCCCGAGCGCGCGGCCGGCCTTTTTCGAGAGTGCCGGAAACACGGAAGGCGGGCGCAGGAACGGGCTCGCCTCGGCCTCCACGGTCTTACCGCGCAGGATGCGCTTGCGGCAAGAGCACAGATACAGGAACCGTTGCGCCCGGGTTACCCCTACGTAGAAGATGCGGCGTTCCTCTTCCGCCCGCTCCGGCGGGAGTTCTTCCCCGCCGCGTCGATAGGGCAGGATCCCATCCTCCAGGCCAGCGAAGAAAACCGCGGGATATTCCAGGCCCTTGGCGGCGTGCACGGTGCTCAACACCACTTCCTTGGCCGCCTGGTCCCCGGCCAGCCGCGCGAGCATGGAACGGTAGTAAGCCTCCAATACGTTCAGGCGGAACAATACCGCCATATCGCCCCAGGCGAGTCCCTCTTCGCGGCGCAGGCGCTGCATCTCGCCGACCATCCATTGGCCCTGTTCCGCTCCCACCTCATGGACGATCCGGCGTACGGGCGCGACTCCCAGCGGACGGCCCGCCTCCAGGGTCTTACGCAAGGGCGCGGGTTTGTCGCGAAAAACCCCGTTGGCGTAAGCGACGATGGCGCGCGATGAGCGGTAGTTGATCTCCAGCTTGACGATGTGCATGGCGGGGAAATGCGCCAGGGCTTCGCCGATATTGCGCGGGTCCGCTCCGCGGAATCCGTAGATGGCCTGATCGTCGTCGCCTACCAGGAAAAGGTTGGCAGCATCCCCGCAGAGGAGCTTGACCAGTTCCAACTGATCCCGCGAGGTATCCTGGAACTCATCCACCAGGACCTGCGGGTAACGCGCGCGGGTATCGGCCAGCACCTCGGGATGGGACCGGAACAAACGGATGGCCAGGGCCACCATGTCGTCAAAGGCCAGGGAGCCGGACTCCATGAGATGGGAACGGAACCGGGTCCGCAGGGATTCCCGGTGGACGGATGGCGACGGGTTGGATGCGGAGATTTCGGAGGGCAAGTTTCCGGATGGCGATGCGGCTACGGACGGTACCTTGGATAGTCTCGCATCGACACCCGGAGCATCGGAGAACGCATCCGCGATCCACCCTTCCAGCATTTCCAGGGGAACCTCCAACCCGGAGGATTTTTTCTCGGCGGCAAGCCATGCGGTCCGTGCGGCGGGATCGAGAAGGGCGGGGCAACGGGAAAATCCCAGGCGCGACCAGTTCGGTATCCCATGGTAACCGGAGCGGAGCAATCCGAAAGCGAAAGCGTGGAAGGTGCCGATCATGGGTAAGGAAGCAACCGCTTCGTCCGGGCCGAGCAGCGCCCGCAGACGAGTCTCCATTTCGTGGGCCGCGTCCTTGGTGAAGGTCAAGGCGAGGATTCCGGTGTTCGGAAAGCATTCCATAAGGTGGGCGACGCGGCGGGTGAGCACCGTGGTCTTACCGGATCCGGCGCCGGCCAGGATGAGGACGGCGCCTTGAAGGGGGGATCCGATGGCGGCGGCCTGTTGATCATTCAACCCCGCGATCCATTTTCCGGAAACCGGATTCCCTGGAGGCGGCGACACCTTGCTTTCAACGCGTTGAGAGCGTATACTTGCGTTGAATTCGTGTGCCTGCACGTGTGAAAATCTAGTCAAAAGCTGGGACACATGTTCAAAATCCTCGTAGTGGATGACGAAGCTCCCATCAGGGATATGCTCTCCGACGCATTGAGGATTTTCGGATACGAAGCGGACACCGCGCCGGATGGACCCAGCGCCCTCGAAAAGCTCCGCACCTCCCGTTTCGACATGATCCTATCCGACATTAACATGCCGCACATGACCGGCTTCGAACTTCTCCGCAAGGTGGAAACGGCCTATCCGGACGTCAAGCGCGTCCTCATGACGGCGTACAACCTCGACGATTACATGCGTATGGTGCGGGATCACAACGTCGGCAACGTCATCACCAAGACCGTGCCGTTGAACTTCAAGGAGATCCGCGAGATCCTGAACTCGCTTTTGAACAACGCCATCTTCGGCCTGCAGCAGTACATGCTCGAGCCGCATTCCGTGCAGACCTTCAAGCTCACCGAACCGTCCCAGATCGACGAGATCTCCGAGTCCCTGTCCGAGCATTATTCCGGAACGCCCACCCACAACAAGTTCAAGGTCGTGCTGATCGAACTCATGACCAACGCCCTTTTTTACGGCGCGCGCAACGAAGCGGGCGACAAGAAACAGGAATGGGTCAAGGACTTCCGCCTGGCCGACGAGGACGCCGTCATCGTGACCGCGTGCCTGGACAAGGAGAAGCTGGGTGTGTCCGTGCTCGACGGCGGCGGCAAGCTCGACAAGCATACCGTCCTCTACTGGCTCGACCGCCAGACCACCCATGACGAGAACGGCCTGCCCATGGGCATCTTCGATTACCACGGCCGCGGATTCTTCATCACCCGCAAGTACGTGGACCGCTTCATCATCAACATCGAAAAGGGCAAGCGCTGCGAGTGCTGCATCTTCAACTACTTCGAGGAGAAGTACGCGGGGAACAAGCCTTTGATCATCAACGAGATCTGAGCGCCCCGCTCAGCCCGATCGTACCGGGCGTCACGATTTCAAGAAGAATCCGGACGGGACAAAAAAAACGGCTCCTGGTAGGGAACCGCTCTTTGTCAGGCACGGACTTTGGAGTTACCCAAAGCCTATGCAGGCTGAGATCAGCCTTCAGACATTGGCTTCGAGTTGCTCTTTGATATGCTTGCGGATGGCTTGATTATGCTTCCGCTTTTTCTCGTCGGAAGGCTTTTCATACCGCTGGTTTTTCTTCACATCGGACAAAATGCCCGACTTCTCGCAGGTCTTGGTAAACCTCCGCAGAGCTTTTTCGAAGGATTCACCGGGTCTAACGATTACGCCTGTCATTGAAATTGAATTCACCTCTTTTCCGATTTTTCGACCTTCGCAGCGCCTTTGAGGGCGTAGGGGTCTCATGGGTAATGTATCAAGCGGGTGGGTCGATGTCAATGAGTAATGGGCTTCGATTCACACCTTTTTCCAAAACATCATTTCCCCCTAATTTTAGACACTTCAAGGAGTTACAGGGTGTCCAAAAGGCGCCTTGCGCGACTTCGGAAACCAAGGGAGTAATCGGATGGTGCTCAATCGAAAGCACCCTGTTCCATGGTGCTCCCGGAGGTCTTTCTAAGGTCCTTCCCAGTTAAAATTTTGTATAATTTGGGTCTAACCGGTGAAGTTCCTTGAAATTCCCCAAAAAAGAGTCATACGATTCTCAGAGGGAAAAAGAAACCCATGAAAAACCCGTCATCCCAGGGGGCTATTTTGTCTCACCGCTCTTTGCCAGCCATTTGCGCTGCTGCTCTTATTGTCCTGATTTCCGGCTGCAAAAAGGACAAAGAAGCCCCCGCCGTAATCGAGGAAGTTCCCACAACCGCGGCCACCCCGGAAACCGATACGTCCGCGACCTTATCCGAAGAACCCTCGCTCAAGCAGGTCGGCAAGGACGCCAAACCCGGTTCCGCCAAGAATACCTTCCATCCCAACGCTAAGGCCTCCCCCTCCGCGGATAAAGCCGGATTTTCAGATGCCGGCCATTATGTAGTACAGGTCGCCGTATTCAAGAGCAAGCGGCAGGCCGCGGCCCTGGTGGAAAAGCTCGCCAATTCCGGCTATCCCGCCTATGTCGCCGAAGTGGAAAATCCTGTCCCCGCCTTGTCCGGCACCTACCATCGCGTGCGCATCGGCAAATTCCTGAAAATCCCGGACGCCCGCGCTTTCGGCGAGAACACCCTGAAGCCGATGGGCTATGAGTTCTGGGTCGACAACAAGAAGAACGATGCCGTGGGCGGCGATGGCTCGGGCTATACTGCTCCGGCTCAGGCCCCAGCTGCGGAAGCCGCGCCTGCAGCCGCTCCCGTCTCGCGCAAATCGAAAAAGAAGGCTGCCGCGGAAGCCGTCTCCGAACCCGCAGCACCCAGTGAACCCTCCGTTCCGTCCGGGGAAACCTGGGGCAATCCCAAGACCACCGAACCGGCTACGCCCTCGGGCGAAACCTGGGGAACTCCCAAGACCGAAGAACCCGCGACGCCCCCCCCCGCCGAACCTGCGGCGAAGCCCGCGGCCAAGACACCCGCCACCTCCAGCGCTCCTGCTTCATCCGCTCCGGCCAAGGCCGCCTCGGACACCGGCAAGGTCAATCTGGACGAGTGGTAAACCGCCCGGAGCCTTTCCTTGTCCCCATCCAAACGCACCTCACGGCCGGCTGCTTCGGCGCCGGCCGCCTCAAGCGCTATTCCCGCCCCCCGCGATAAAAAAGTCCGCCTCCTGAACCTGGGCTGTTCCAAGAACCAGGTGGACAGCGAAAATCTGCTCGGCGAATTCGGCCGCGCGGGATTCATCCGCGCCCAGGAAGGCGAGGATCCGGACGTCACCGTGATCAACACCTGCGGCTTCATCGAAGCGGCGAAAGAGGAATCCATCCAGGAGATTCTCGCGGCCCTGGGCAACAAGGTCAAAGGCGAGAAGCTGGTGGTGGCCGGATGCCTGGCGCAGCGCTATATGGAAGATCTGAAGCGGGACATCCCCGAAGTCGACCTCTACATCGGCACCTATCGCGAAGGCGAGATGCTCGAACGCCTGGGCCTCAACTCCAGCCTGCCCTCGGACTGCAAGGTGGGCGCGGGCCCCCGCTCCCTGATGGGCGACGAGCCCCATCACGCCTTCCTGAAGATCGCCGAAGGCTGCAACCGCATCTGCGGGTTCTGCGCCATCCCCGGCATGCGCGGCAAGCAGAAGAGTCGGACCATCGCGGACATCGTGGCCGAAGCGCAGCAGCTGCAATCGTGGGGTATCAAAGAGGTTTCCCTCATCGCCCAGGATCTCACCTATTTCGGCCGCGAGAAGAACGGCAAAGAAAGCCTGGAGCAATTGCTCCGCGCCTTGATCAAAGAAACCGACATCCCCTGGTTCCGCATGATGTACGGCTATCCGGCGTTCCTGACGGACGGGTTGATTGACGTGATGGCCACGGAAAAGCGCGTCTGCAAATACATGGACATCCCCATCCAGCACGCCAGCGCGGACATGCTCAAAGCCATGCGCCGCAACTACACCGCCGCGGAACTGCGGGACGGCCTCCTGCGCATGCGCAACGCCATCCCCAACCTGGCCCTGCGCACCACCGCCCTGCTGGGCTATCCCGGCGAGACGGAAAAGGACGTGGACGAACTGATGGCCTTTCTGGAGGAGATCCGTTTCCGCCACATGGGCAGCTTTTCCTACTCGGACGAAGAGGGCACCTTCGCGTTCGATCTTTTGCCGAAAGTCCCCCAGGACGTGATTGAAGAGCGCGTGGACCGGGTGATGACGTTGCAACGCCAGATCTCCCTGGAGGAGAACGAAAAGCGCGTGGGCCAGACGGTGGACGTGATCATCGACTCCGTCGCGGAAGGCGCGGACCACCATTACACCGGCCGCACCGAGGGCGACGCCCCCGAGGTGGACAACACGGTTCTGATCTTCGGCTCCGAGGGGACCCAGGGCCTGGCAAAGGCCATGGACGCGGATCCGGGCACGTTCCGCAAGGTCCTGATCACGGATGCCAGCGAATACGATCTGGTCGGCACGCTGCTGCCGCCCGGAGCCTGAACCGCCCTGGAGCCCAGTCACCCCGGGCCTACCGGCCCTCTCCTCTAAACCATCTCCCAAAACTCCGCAAGCGAAGGAGCGCAGCGACGAGCCGCCAGCTCAATAATGCGAGGAGCGTAGAGTTCGCAAAGCGAACTCTGGAGCGACGAGCCTTGATCTCTCAAAACGAGAGCGGATTTTCCCCTCCCCGAGCCGCATTGGCCGCGGCTTTTCCGTATCGTTGAACCGGGGGGTAATCATGAAGGCGGTCTGGTTCATTCTGTTTCTGCTGGGGAGCGCTCTCGCCGAATCCCACAAACTCTATGTGAGCCTCAACTCGCTCTACGGCACGGCTTCGGACGGCGGGCACATCCGTGATTTCGGCGCCGCCTGGGAAACGCCGATGGCATTCGACTTCACCGTGGTGGCGCGCTTCCGCTATCTGAGCGTCAAGCAGGAAGCGTGGAACGAAGAGGACCGCAACGACAATATCTACGCGAACACGTTTCCGGCGGCCTACCGCGTGCTGGGGTTCCAGGCCTCCCTGCGCAGCCATCCGTGGGAATGGATGCCGGGGTTCTTTTCCGAAGCATTGGTGGGATACAAGAACATCACGGGCGGATCGTCGGACGCGTCCGCGGGTTGGGCCATGGACGTCTTCTCCATGGGACCCAAGATGAGTTCCTTCACCAACCATGCCTTCGAATCCGCGATCGGTTTCGGATACCAATGGGAGTTGGGCCGGTTGCGTTTCGATCTCGGGTTCGCGTTCGGGCCGGAGTTCCTGTTCCGCAACAGCGTATACGCGGATGGAACACGGCAATCCTCGGATGAGGTGGTGGACATGCTCCGCTTCAACCAGTTTGAAATCGGAGTCGCGCTCTAGCCCGAACCATCCGCGTTAAGCCCGACAATTCCATTGTAAAAAATACCGTCAGTCGGGCACCGCAATCCCACCTTAGCCAACATCGGCGGCGACCCGTCTATCGCTCCAATGTATTTGACTTGGGCGGCGAACCGCCTATTGTTCCACCGTAATCGACTTGGGCGGCAGGCACATCGAGTTGTTGCACGATTGGTAGTTGAGGGTAACGCGGGTGCGGATGGGAGCCGCTGCGGCGGCCGCGGGCACGGGCTTGCGGGTCCGTTTGGCCGGGACCTGCACGTCGAAGGCGCCGGTGAACAGGGAGAGATCGCCCATCACGGAATTATGCTGGATCATGGGCTGGGGATAGCGCGGCTTACCAAACTCCAGACCCTCCGCCTTGAGGTCCAGCGTGGTCGGGACGAGGAACGAATCCAGCGGCGCCTCCGAGTTGATATGCCAGCCTTCGGCCAATTCGACGTGCACGTTCAAGGTCAGGGAGTCCTGCCCGGCCTTCGCTCTCGCCTGGGCCGGGTGCGCCGGAGGCGCCAGATAAGAAAAGGACAGCTTGGGCACGGCCAAGACGGAGGCCGTCTGGGCGTAAGGGCGCGCTGGAAATAACGCCAGGGCCCCTATGGCTATCAGCGAAAACCGCGCTAGGCTCTGGAAAGGTCGGCTTTTGATCACGATTTCTCCCGCATGGACGAAAGGAAAATAATATCCTAAACCCCGGGTGTGGAAAAGCCTTTTCGGCCTGATTAATCGTACATGCGGAGCGGGTCGGCGCATTCCGGGTACTGCCCTTGCGATTGACATTGAAAATGGGCTAAGGTATCTTGTCGAACGTGCCCCGCGAGGCCATGGCCCTCCGAAATGGAAAGCCTGGGATTGCGGGGAAAGGGGACTTGTACATGTCGGTTTTGATGCGTTCCGTTTCCGGAATCCGCGGTATCGTTGGACCCGCGTTCTCTCCCTCCCTCATCGTCAACTACGTCAACGCCTTCATCCAGCTCACGGGCGCCAAGAAGGTGGTCATCGGCAGGGACACCCGATCGACGGGACCCATGATCGAGAACCTCGTCGCCTCCGCCTGCTCGGCCTCCGGCGCGGAAGCCATCATGCTCGGCGTCGCCAGCACGCCCACGGTGGAGATGGAGGTGCTCTTCTCCAAGGCGGGCGGCGGCATCATCATCACCGCATCCCACAATCCCATCGAATGGAATGCGCTCAAGTTCCTCACGCATGAAGGCATCTTCCTGGACGAACCCCAGGTGAAGGCCTTGTTCGAACTGGTGGACAACAACCGCTTCGACTGGAAGGACTGGTCCCAGGTGCGGCCCGTGCTCCAACGCGACGGCGCCGACGAGCGTCATATCGACGCCGTCCTCAAGCTGCCGTTCATCCAGCCCGATCGCATCCGCGCCAAGAAATTCCGCATCGCCTACGACGCCGTCAACGGCGCGGGCAGCCTCATCGTGCCCAAGCTGCTCAAGGCCCTGGGCTGCGAACTGGAACTGATCAACGTGGAGCCGAACGGGATCTTCCCCCACGGCGCCGAACCCACTCCCGAAAACCTGGGCCAACTGGAAGAACTGGTCGCGCGCAAGAAATGCCATGCCGGCTTCGCCACCGATCCGGATGCCGACCGCTGCGCCATCGTCAGCGACCAAGGCAAGGCCATCGGCGAGGAATACACCCTGGCCCTGGCGACCATGCTCGTGCTCGAGCACAAGAAGGGCCCCGTAGGCATCAACCTTTCCACCAGCCGCATGGTGGACGACATCGCCGCCAAGCACGGCGTGCCGGTCCTACGCACAAAGGTGGGCGAGATCAACGTGACCGTGGGCATGAAGGCCAACGGCAGCGTCATCGGTGGGGAAGGCAACGGCGGAGTAATTCTGCCCGATCTCCATTTCGGCCGCGACGGCATCCTGGCCGTGGCCATGACCCTGCAGCTGATGGCGGAAAAGAACAAGCCGCTCTCGGCCATCGCCGCGGAGATCCCCTCCTATCATATCGAGAAGCAGAAATTTTCCGTGGCCGGCAAGCAACTGGACGTCATTTTCGGCAGGCTGCTCGCCAAATTCCCGGAAGCCAAATGCGATCAGCAGGACGGCATCCGCTTCGAGTGGGAGAAGAGCTGGGTGCATTTGCGCGCCAGCAACACCGAACCCGTTGTGCGCGTGATCGCCGAAGCGCCGGACAAGGCGGCGGCGGTTAAATTGTGCAAAGCGATTGAAGAAGAGTTGGGTTGAGTCACAGGTTAGAATTCAAAAGTCAAAATGCAAAAATCAAAATGCAAAATGAAGAGAAAACCTTGCCCGAAAAGATCCCGAGTTCCATTTCATCCGGATCTTCAAAATTTGACTTTTGCATTTTGATTTTTGCATTTTGCATTTTTAGAGAGCGAGTCACATAATGTGCGGAATAGTAGCCTACACCGGATCGCGTACCGCCCAGCAAATCCTGGTCGAGGGTCTGAGGAAACTGGAATACCGCGGCTATGACAGCGCCGGCGTGTGCATCCAGGAAGACCAGCATCTGAACCTGGTGCGCGCCAAGGGCAAACTCCAAGAGCTGGACAACCTGCTGCAGACCGCGCCCGTAAAGGGCCATGTCGGCATTGGACATACCCGCTGGGCCACCCATGGCGCGCCTTCGGTGATCAACGCCCATCCCCACACCAGTGTGGACGGCAACATCGCCGTGGTCCACAACGGCATCATCGAGAATTACGGCCTCATCAAGAGCGTCCTCCAGAAGGAAGGCGTGGTCTTCAAGTCCGAGACCGATACCGAAGTCATCGTCCATCTGATCCACAAGTTCTATAAGGTTCGCACGGACTCGGGCGAACCCGGTGATCTCGAACAGGGTGAAACTTCGGGGAAGATTGAGTGTGGGCAGCTGCCCTGTCCGGCACGTCAAGACGAAGCGCACGTTCCTGGGTAAGTCGCCTAACCCGACGAAGTCATGGACAAAACTGCGCTCCGGCGGCGAGTGGGTGCTTGCGGCCGTGAGGGAGTTGTCCGCCGCATCGACAACAACCACCAGGAGGGCACCGTCAGCCCGAGAGACCACTACCTCGGCAGCCCTCTCCAGCCGCTTCCTGAATACCTTGGGATAGTCGAGATCCGGCGATCGGCTGACGAGCAGCGGGATGCGGAGCTGGCGAGCCAGATCGTTCGAGAGCTGGAGGAAGGCATCCCTCGGTCGATGTCGGTAAGCGTCGGAATCAAGGTACCGACCGCTTCCGTAGCAATCGAAGACGATGACGACGGACTCGCTCGGCAGCAGGGCTTCTATCTCCTGCAGAGCCGTGGTCTTCCCGCAGCCGCCTTCGCCGTGAAGACAAATGTGCTGATCGCCGCTCGTCATCCGTTCCGCAACGATTCGAGGCGTCCTGCGCAGGATCAGCCGATCCACTCGCTTGAGG